>JGI24699J35502_11133438_pt1 | contig 10610 bp, 11 predicted proteins | sample TergutMp193P4_FD_35502 | JGI IMG/M metagenome (IMG submission 35502) | reverse complement strand
AACAATATAATTTTTCTTGAAGGGCTTTGATATTTTCTGCCCTTCAAGGAAACTTTATCTCTTCCTTTAAAAGGAAGGGAAGGATATTATTTTTGATGCAAAAATAGGATTTTGGTCGTGTGCTGAATTCACTGAAAAGTATTAACTTTGCAAAAAAACAGCTATGATTCATCAAATAGATTTTTCACTTCCAGAGTACCGTTATGGTTTTCATCTTATAACCGATGATATTTTATCCCGAATCGGTGAATTGCCGGAAACAGGCCTCTTAAACCTGTTCATTAAACATACCTCGGCAGGATTAACCATCAATGAAAATGCCGATTCGGTTGTGCTTTCCGATTTTAAAACTTTCTTTTCAGACTGGATTCCGGAAAATTATCCGAAATTTGAGCATAATTATGAAGGAAAGGACGATATGCCGGCTCATATTAAATCATCCGTTATCGGACAATCGCTTATGATTCCCATAACCAATCATCGGTTGAATTTGGGAACATGGCAAGGAATTTACCTTTGCGAGTTTCGATATTCGGGCGGACGAAGAAAATTTGTGGCAACCATATATTCGTAGTCAATCAAATTGAATGTCAAAAACAGCAATTTCCGATTCGGTTCCTATCCGGAAAAGCGGTCCCCAAATACCAAGTCCAGATGATACATAAACATGTAAATTCTTTTTCCGCTTATACCCGTGTCCAACTTCATAAATTTTATTTATAATTAAATTACCGGGGAAAATCTGTCCGTTATGTGTGTGTCCGGATAGCTGGAAGTCAATTCCGGCTTCTTCGGCTTCTTCCAAATGAAAAGGTTGGTGGTCAAGCAAGAATATTGGTTCCGATTGAGCGCATTCTGCAATCAGGCTCTTTACTGATTTGCGTAATCCAAGACTTTTATCTTTTCTCCCAATAATCCAAAAACTGTTGTCAATATATGCTGCATTATCAATCAACAAATTTATTTTTGTCTTTTTTAAAAAGGCTGAACATTCATCTATACCTCCTCTATAATCATGATTTCCCAGACACATGTATATTCCTAACAGCGCTTGCATCCGGTTTATTTCTATTTCAATATGTTCAGCATTTAACAAACGGGTGGAATTATCAATCAAATCTCCGGCAATAAGAATTATATCGGGTTTCAGTGCATTGATTTTATCAACATATTTGCTAAAACGTTTTTTATCAATTGACAATCCCAAATGAATATCACTTATCTCTATAGCTCGCAATTTTTTCTTCTCTCCTGCTTTTTTATTTATCTTTATGTTAAAAGTATTGATGGAAGGGTGAGTAAATTTGTGATAACCAAATATCAACAAAACAGCAATAACCACAGTTGATCCATAAATCTGAACTTGCCTGAAATGCAAGTTAATGATTTCAGGCAAAAAATCTACCCAGCGATTTAACAAGCCAATAATATCTGTAACTAAGAAAAACAGGAAGAAATACAGCATGAAAGCTATCCACGTAGTCCCAATGGCATAGATTATTTTCAAGAAACGCAATGGAAATTTATTTCTACCTATCATTGCCACAAAAAATAGTGAGGCAAGGCATATAAATATAACTGTAAAAATCAGCTTATCTATTAAAATTGACGGCATTGCCTGCCAGCCACGAATAAAAATATACGCATTGATTGGCAGATAAAGAAAAAATGTTCTAATTAAAAACCGGTTCGTCATTAATATCTACCGTATAAAATTTGTTCTTTGTCTGACCGGCTCAGGTTCAGGACGGGGAATTGTTTCCTTTGTTGCATCTATACATTTTAACAGCCAAGCCATATTTCGTCCCAATATGCGCAATCCTTGCATACCCTCCAAATCTTGCCGTACTTCTTCAGGGGTATTTCCGTGAACCTGATTCCAGTATTGAGAAGAAACCACAGGCATATTTGAAATAGTAAAATATTTGTTCAACACATCAAATGAAGAAGTAGATCCGCTTCTGCGGCAACTGACTATTGCGGTAGCAGGTTTGTATGAAAAGGCGTTGCTGCTCGCATAAAACACACGGTCCAATAATGCCAGCAAAGCGCCATTAGGCGATGCATAATATACAGGCGAACCAACAACAATACCATCCGCTTTTTTCATTAAATCTATACATTCATTGACTACATCGCCGGAATAGGAACAATAACCGGTTTCTTTACATTTTTGACAGGCAATGCAACCACGGATAGCTTTTGTTCCTATATGGAAAATGTTTGTTGCGATTCCCTGTTTTTCCAATTCTCCTGCCATCTCCGATAATGCGGTAAATGTGCACCCTTTTCTGTGCGGACTGCCATTGATTAATAAAACATTCATAATGATCGTATTTAAAGTTGCAAAAGTACAAAAAATTTTCTTTCAACCGCCTAAAAAATAGATTTTTGCTCCAAAGGAAAGTATAAATGGGTAACGATATAGAAACGAGCGGACTACTTTGGTTTGCCGCGTTTTACCATTGTTTCAAATAACTCATTTCGCCAACAAAGATAAGGAAAATAACTCAATTATTTACAATAAGCGCTTGTTTTTCTATTTGAGCCTCCCAGCAAAGCATATTTGAGCCTTACAGAAAACCAAGTAATGCAAAATGAGCCGTACTTTTGCAGTCTGAATTTTAATCTTTTACAAAATGAAAAAGTATATTATTATTCCGCTTTTTATAGCGATGGCAAGCATACAGGCTTTTAGTCAGGACAATACGTCAGCCGAAGAACAGTCGCTCATCGACCTCTGCAAGCAGAAATGGCTTTGGATGGCAGACAAAGAGATGGTTAAATTAGACAGTTTATTCGATGCCAAATCTGTGTTCATTCATATGGGCGGAGCAGGCGACAAAAAACAGGAAATGGAAACCATTGAGAAAGGTTTTATCCATTACAAACACGCAGAAGTTGTCGAGACTTCGGCACGAATCATCGACAACACAGCCGTTGTGCTGAACCGTATCCGTTTGACCGCTGTGGTTGGCGGAAATGAAGTGGTAAATCCCTTTATGGTAACGGAAACTTATGTTAAGAAAGGCGACAAATGGAAACTTGCCGCCCTTGCATTTACCCGTCTGATGGGGAATTGATTATGAACTGGGAAAACTTATGAGAACATTATATTTCTTGGTGCTTATATTGCTCCTTCCCGGATGCGACGATGTCGAAGCAGAAAACAGACAGGAGGCGGGGACAGTTCAAACTCCGTCGGATTTTCCGCAAGGTTTGGAGGCTATCCCACAAGACTACTTTCAGCAGGCAACACAGCAGGGAACGCTCGTGGAGTTATATTACGATACCTACGAATCGAGAACTTACGCGCAAAAAACGAAACGCCTTCGGAAACGGGCTATTGTTTATTTGCCACATGGCTACAACAGTTCACAGAAATATAACGTGTTTTACCTGATGCATGGCGGCTGGGGCAACGAAACATCATCGTTCGGAACACCACAGCAACCGTCGTTTTTCAAAAACGTGATTGACAACGCGATAGAGAGCGGTAAGGTCGAGCCGCTGATTATCGTTTGCCCAACATACAATAATGAAAGTCCGGAGGACAGCGGCAATTTCAGTTTGGCGCTCGAATTGAACCGAAATTACCATAACGAACTTGTAAATGACCTCATTCCGGCGGCAGAAAGCGCCTATTCTACATATACAGAAAGCATTACGCAGGAAGATTTAAAGAAATCGCGCAATCATCGCGGATTTGGCGGCTTCTCTATGGGTTCGGTTGCCACTTGGCGTACTTTTCAAAACTGCCTCAATTATTTCCGCTTCTTCCTGCCAATGAGTTGCGGCACTTCGTTAGATGATGAAAACATTTTTGCTGCGGCTAAAAACCATTCCCAAAGCGACTATTTTGTGCTGGTCGTTACCGGTACGAATGATTTTGCTTATTCTTATGATAACGGAAGGGTTGCAAAGATGCGTAATTCGACATATTTCACAGAGTTAAACGATGAGCATACAGGAAATTTTGCTTATCTTGTAAAGGAAGGTTATTCGCACGACGGTCGCGCATCAATGGAATACACATACAACGGTTTGCAATGGTTTCGACAAACTGCTCCAAGTACGGCAATAGAACACGTTAGCGGAAACAACGCCCTTTTTGGAGTCTATCCCAATCCAACAACTGACCGCGTAAGCATTTCCGGTGAATTTGAAAGCCTTACTTTATTGAATATAAATGGATTGCAGATTTATAAAACGACTGAAAACGATTTCAGTCTTGAAAATCTTCCGAATGCTATTTATTTGCTGAATATCAAAGGAAAAGGTGGCAAAACGGTTGTGAAAAAGATAATCAAAAAATAAATTAAACGACACAACATTATGAAACGAAGAGATTTTTTAAGAACGTCGAGCGCTGCGACATTGGCGATTATTGCTGCGAGAAAGTTTGAGGCTTATGCTTCGCCGGAAGCAAGCGAGGTGAAAAACGAGGCATCAAAAGTGTTTTTTACAAAATACATCAGTCCGGCGGGGATGATGGCGGCGTATGCTGCATTAGAACGGACTCTGCCGGGTAAGGTAGCGGTAAAAGTAAGTACGGGCGAGCCGGGAAGCAATTACCTTGCGCCGACGCTGATAAAAGACCTTGTGCAAAGCGTTAGCGGGACTATCGTGGAGTGCAATACGGCTTATATGGGACAGCGCTCTTCCTCTGCCAATCATAAGCAAGTGGCTGCCAATCACGGCTTCACTGCTATCGCGGCAGTCGATATTATGGACGAAAACGGCACGATGAGTCTGCCTTTCGCCGCAGGAAAAAACATTACCGAAGATATTGTCGGCTCGCATTTCAAAGATTATCAGTCTTTTTTGGTGCTATCGCATTTTAAGGGACACGCTATGGCAGGGTTTGGCGGGGCGATGAAAAATATTTCTATCGGAATAGGCTCTGTGGAAGGCAAATGCTGGATTCACAGCGGCGGCAAGAGCCGTACAAGTCCTTGGGGAGGCGCACAAACTCCGTTCCTCGAGTCGATGGCAGAGGCTGGCGGCGCAGTTATGAATAGTCTGAACGGTAACATACTGTTTATAAACGTAATGAATAAACTGTCGATAGACTGCGATTGCGACGGACATCCCCACGCGCCCGAATTAGACGACATAGGAATTCTATCATCCACCGACCCTGTTGCTCTCGATAAGGCTTGTGTGGACTTGATTTATGCCGCCGACGCCACAAAACGCGCATCGCTCGTTCATCGTATGGAACAGCAAAATGGCATACACTGCCTCAATCACGCCGCTTCGCTCGGTCTTGGCAGTTTAACATATCAACTCGTTGATTTAGACGATAATACTGCCATTGAACACATCAGCGGCAGCAACGACCTTTTTACCGTTTATCCCAACCCTATTTACGACCAAATAAACGTTACAGGCGGCGATATTCAAAGCATTACGCTAACAAGCATTAACGGCTCACAACTATATCAAACATCTGAAAACAAAATCAACTTTCAAAACTATCCGGCTGGACTTTATCTGTTAAATATCAAAGGAAAAAGAGGCGAAAAGGTTGTGAAAAAAATTATCAAAAGATGAAGCAAATGCTGATTTTGTTGTTTATGACGCTGTTTATCGGTTGTTTGGAATCAGGTTCGGGGGCGACAGAACCTGAAAACGGGACAAATACTTCTGAAACGGATACAACAAAAACGCCAAGTACTAATCCGGCTACGCACCTGACAACGGGCAACAAAGTCCGCGATATTGTCAATCATCCTGCTTTTCAGGGCTTTGGTGAGTTGCTTTTGAGTTGCGACAACAATTCGGCTTACCACGATACTCCCCTCACTAACGTTGCATCGCTGATGCCTTATCACGGCAATGTCCGTCCAGACGTGGTAGTCGCTGCATTGAACCGTATGATTGACGATGTAAACACAGATAATTCAGTATTTTACGACATCTATACCGAGCAACAAAAAGCCTCAGTGCCTGCCAAACACTTTACCGGACTGTTCTTTTACCGCAGCAGAGAAGACGCACCGTTTGCTGTGGTATGTCCGGGCGGCGGCTTCTCGTATGTCGGCTCGCTGCACGAAGGCTTCCCTTTGGCGCAAAAAATCAGCGAGGCAGGTCTTAACGCTTTTGTAATAAGATACCGTATCGGCAGCGAGCGCGACGCTACCGAAGACCTTGCCGCCGCAATCACCTATATCGTCAGCAATGCCGCATTGTTGGGCGTCAGCAAACAGGATTATTCCGTCTGGGGTGGCTCGGCAGGCGCACGAATGGCAGGAAATATCGCTTTGAGCGGAGTGGCGGCTTATGGCGGCAACGCTTTGCCCAAACCTGCGACGGCAGTCATAGCCTATACAGGTCAAACGACCTATTCAAGCGACTTCTCGCCATCTTTCTTCACGGTAGCAGAAAATGACGGTATAGCAAACGCCAACACTGTAACGCAAAGGGTTGAAAATCTGCGCAAAGCAGGCGTCGAGGTCGAGTTCCGCAAGTATCGCACCGCCGGTCACGGTTTCGGTCTCGGCACTGGCACCGACGCCAAAGGCTGGCTCGATTTGGCGGTAGCGTTTTGGAAGAAACATATCAAATAAACAATAAATTAAGATGAAAAAAATTGCAATTATGATAGCGATAATGCTATCCGCAAACATTTATTTTATGAACGCACAGAAAAACAGTGTGCCGATGTTGAAACTTAACAACGGTTTGGAAATGCCGCAACTCGGCATTGGTACGTTTCAAATGATGCCCGACGTCTGCAAAGAGGCGGTGCTGACGGCTTTCCGAGAGGGTTTTCGCCACGTCGATTGCGCTCACGCTTACGGTAACGAGCGGGCTTTGGGCGAAGCCATAAAGGAAAGCGGCGTCCCCCGCAAGGAACTGTGGATTACGAGCAAACTGTGGGCTTCCGATTATGCCGACGGCAAAACGCTTGCCTCTATCGACAAGATGCTCGCTCGCCTGCAAACATCTTACATCGACCTGCTTTATATCCACCAGCCTGTTGGCGATTACGTTGAGGCGTGGCGCGAGATGGAAAAAGCGGTCGCGGCAGGTAAAGTCCGCGCACTCGGAATCAGCAATTTCGACCTGACTGACGAGGGCTTTCACGCGATTGTTGATAGTATGAAAATAAAGCCCGTAGCTCTGCAAATCGAGTGCCATCCCTACGCGCAACGCAAAGAGATGCAGGAAAAAGTGAAACCTTACAACATCGTGATTGAGTGCTGGTTTCCGCTCGGACACGGCGACAAAACGCTGCTTTCCGACCCCGTAATTTCAAAAATCGCCGAAGCGCACAAAAAATCGGTTGTCCAGATTATTCTTCGCTGGCACATTCAGGAGGGCTTTTCAGTCATACCGGGCGCAACCAATCCCGCTCATATAAAGGAAAATATCAACATTTTCAACTTCGCTCTGACCGATGCAGAAATGGCAACAATGCGCTCGCTGAATCAGGAAAAGCGTTTCTACAATATGTCGTTTGAGCAGTTGGAAAGAATGATAGGTAATTGGAAATTAGAGGATTAAAAGATGAATAAAACAAATAAAACGTGGCTGATTACAGGCTGCTCCACAGGTTTGGGGCGTGCCTTTGCACAGGAGGTTTTGAAAAACGGCTATAATGCTGTTGTTACTTCACGTAACTCAAAAGATATTCAGGATATTGTTGCCGATTATCCCTATACCACTTTGGGGTTGGCGTTAGATGTAACTGACAAAGAGCAGATTGCAAGCGTTGTAGAACAGGCAAAAACTAAATTCGGGTGCATTGACATATTGTTGAACAATGCAGGTTTCGGTTATCGGTCGGCTGTTGAGGAAGCGGACGAAAGGCAGGTTGAGGCGCTGTTTGCGACTAATTTTTTCGGTACGATAAATATGCTCAAAGCCGTTCTGCCTACGATGCGCAAACAACGGTCAGGCGTGATTTTCAACGTGTCGTCTATTGCCGGACGCTTTTCAAATGCGGGTTCCGGCTATTATTCGGCAACAAAATACGCTATTGAAGGAATGTCCGACGCGTTGAGCAAAGAGGTTGAGCCGTTGGGCATTAAGGTTGTCGTGGTTGAGCCGGGCGCGTTTCGGACAGATTTTTCAGGACGTTCGCTGACAGGCACGCCCAACGAAATAGCCGACTACAAAGAAACGGCTGGCAAACGGCGCAAAGAGAACGACCACACGAACGGCACCGAACCCGGCGACCCACAAAAGGCGGCGCAGATAATAATCAAACTATCAGAATGTGAGAACCCTCCGTTCCGCCTGCTGCTCGGCACAGACGCAATCAGCATTATCGGCAAAGAACTTGAATCTCAAATCAAAGAATTGGAAGAATGGAAGGCAATTAGTCTGGGAACGGATTATTAGAAACAAGATGAAGTATTTAATTATTACAGTTTTAGCAATGGCAACAATATTTGCCGCTTGCACAGGCGAGCAATCGCCATTGAAAATTGAACGGCAGGGCGTTTTTGCTATTGGCGGCGCAGTGATAAAGTCGGAGGGAACTCTCTACCCACAACACCCTGCCTAAGGTGGTCAAACATTACATATCGACCACGCAACAGTTCAATATCAGATTCCTGTAAACGCCCGCAAACTTCCACTTGTGTTTTGGCACGGCTTCGGACAAACGGCGCGGACTTGGCAAACCACTCCCGATGGGCGCGAGGGCTTTCAAACCCTGTTTCTCCGGAAACGCTATCCTGTATATTTGATAGACCAACCTCGCAGAGGGCAGGGCGGCAGAAGCGGCGAAACATCAACAATCTCGGCAATCCCCGATGAACAGTATTGGTTTGGAATGTTCCGCATAGGCATAGGAAATGAGTATTTCCCTGATGTGCAATTTTCAAAAGACCCTGAAACGCTCAATCAGTTTTTCCGACAGGTAAGCCCCGATTTAGGCGCGATAGACATAGACGTTAATGTAAACGCAGTATCGGCATTGTTTGACAAAATAGGCAATGGCGTTTTAGTAACCCATTCACACAGTGGCGGGCAGGGTTGGCTTGCAGTCGTCAAAAATGACAACATCAAAGGCGTTGTAGCTTACGAACCCGGCAACGGTTTTGTTTTTTCGCAAGGCGAAACACCCGAACCAATGCAAAGTTCGGCGGGCATATTGGAAGCAGTAGCCATTCCGAAAGTAGATTTTTTGAAACTGACCAAAATCCCCATCATTATATATTATGGCGATTTTATTCCTGAAACACCGTCAGACAATTACGGTATGGATAATTGGCGTACACGTCTGACAATGGCAAAACTTTTCTGTAATGTCATTAACAAATACGGCGGCAATGCTTCCATTGTTCATCTTCCGAAGATTGGCATAAAAGGCAATACACACTTCCTAATGTCAGATTTGAACAATGTACAGATTGCAGACCTTACAGCAGATTGGCTGATAGAAAAAGGATTGGACAAATAATTAAGATTATTAGAACAATGAAGAAATTAACAATAGCAATGGCAATAGCAATGTCAATACTAAACAGCAATACGGTAAATGCTCAATACTACCAAAAGGCAGAACAAAATCCCTTTTCTTTGGTGTACGCTGGAGCAATAACAGAGAACGTAAAAGGTAAAGTTAATATCCACCCTGTTACTTACAAAATAGAGGACATAACTATTGTGGCAAATGTCTATACGCCTGCTGATTACGATGTTTCGCATACCTATCCCGCTATTGTTGTGGCACATCCGAATGGGGGCGTAAAAGAGCAGGTGTCGGGGCTTTATTCTCAAATGCTTGCAGAACAGGGGTTTATAACTATCGTGGCAGATGCGGCTTATCAAGGCGGCAGCGGCGGCGAACCGCGGAACACGGACAAACCGGCGAACAGGATTGAAGACATTCACCGGATGGCGGATTTTATCTCGCAATATGCAGGAGTTGACGCTTCGCGGCTGGGTTTGCTGGGAATTTGCGGCGGCGGCGGTTATGCGTTGAAAGCAGCGCAGTCGGACAAGCGGTTCAGGGCGGTCGCCACGCTGAGTATGTTCAATACCGGCTTGGTGAGGCGCAACGGATTTATGAACTCGCAGGTCGCTACCATACAACAACGCTTGCGGCAGGTAACCGAAGCAAGAGCATTGGAAGCAACAACGGGCAAGGTTCTTTATGCTGCCGAGGGCAACCCGACAGACGAAGATATAGACAAACTCACAACCAACTTATACCGTGAGGGCTATGTGTATTATTACCGTACCCACGCGCATCCAAACTCAACGTTTCGCTACACAATGAGCAGTTTGATGGACTTGATGACTTTCGACGCCAATACCAATATGGATTTAATCGACCAGTCCCTGCTGATGATTGTGGGCAGTAAAGCCGACAGCCGCTATATGACCGAAGAAGCCTTTGCCAATGCTACCAATGCCGCAACGAAAGAATTGTTTATCATTGATGGTGCAACTCATATTCAAACTTATTGGAAACAAGAATATGTGAAGCAAATAGCGGCAAAACTCACGAAATTTTTTATCGAAAAAATAAAATAAATTGAATCACTATCAACCGACTAAAAATTCATTTTATTTTTGTATAGCTGTTATTCAGATACTTACGATTTATAATCTGTAAATTTAAAAACCTACCCCCTTCAAAACAGCGA
>JGI24699J35502_11133440_pt1 | contig 10612 bp, 9 predicted proteins | sample TergutMp193P4_FD_35502 | JGI IMG/M metagenome (IMG submission 35502) | reverse complement strand
AACTTCAAGCTCTTTTGCAAGCCTGTTTATTCCCTGATGATGGCTGCTATTCACCTCAATGCGTTCTTTTCCGATAAGTTTGCCCAAAGGACTTTCCAAAATGAGCCGGACAGCGTGAGCGGGAACATCGTAAGGCGGTTTTTGGGAGTGTATTATTGTGCTGGGAAGTTCTGCAGGAATATCTTGGTACAAACTCCCCCCAAGCAAAGTATTGAAAAGCTGTATTCCTCGGCAAATACCCAACGCTGGCTTCTTCTGGTTCAAAACCGCTTCACGGAAAACATAAGCCTCCATCTTATCCCGCATCTCGCAAATTTCCCCGCAAAGCTCGGTTTTCTCATGCCCATACATCTTAGGATCAACATCATGTCCGCCGGTAAACAAAAAGCCATCAAAGATATCTGCGGTCTGTTTCAGCACGGTCTCCGATGCGGTCAGAGGAAGTATCACCGGCACGGCACCGGCTTCTTCCAAACCCTGCATATAGCCGGGCAGCATCCAGAGGCTATCTTTCTTTTCATCCCAAATGGGGATAACTCCGACGGTTGGGCGTTTTGTGTTTTCTGAGGTCATGGTTGTTGAGGAAAATATAGAAAACGCAGCCTTTTTCGCAAAAATTTAACCGCATAATGCTTACGTGAAAGCAGTGTATTAACCTGAACCCCTGTCTTTTCCGCAATCTCTTTTACCGACCGCCCCTCCATTTCCGTTTGGATAAAAATATCTCGCTGTGCTTCCGGCAACTCGGCAAGGGCGGTTTCTAATTCTTCCCACACCAGAGCGTTCAATGCCGCTGTTTCCGGCGTGGTTTCATCGCAAGAAAGCATATCAATAATGTCAGATACATCTTCATCGCTCTCGGCGTTTGCCAAGGCGGAAAATGGGATAGCTCCTTTTTTTCTATACGAATCTATGATTTTATTGCGGGCTGCCCGATAAAGCCACGCCGCTGTTTGTTCTACCGGATTCGCAAGCTCATTCACCCGCATATATTGGTAGAACACTTCCTGCACAATATCTTCCGCATCTTCAAGGACGTGAACCCGTGAGCGGATAAACTTCAGCAACCGGCCACGTTATTCGGAGAATGCTTGAGCAACGGAATTTTCACTCACCTATTTTTTTCCGCCCGCCCGAAGCCAGCCGTTCCCGCAATGTTTTTCCTATAACGTTTGCACATATCTTTTTTGCACCATCTGCACCTGCCGCAAGAGGCATCCTCGTTGCTGGTCACGGTTTTCTCGTGGCTAAACAACCACTTCGCTATGCGAAACAGCCATTTAGCTATGTTCATTTTCGCCCCCTTCGCTGCTCTGGCGTTTCCAGTTGGAACGTAGAAACTCTTTGCGTTCTTCATCGCTCATGTTCAGCCATTTTTCACGCAAGGCGTTCCCGTGGTAGTGGTGAACACCGTGCCGTCCAAGCGCACCCCAATGCCCCAATCCGCCGAAAAGAATCCGTGTCAGCGCCAGCAGCCCCGCCGCTTGCCAATAGCTAAGGGCAACAAGCCCAAAAATCTCCGGCATAAGGGCGTTCCACAAGAGCATCGCAATAACGCTAAAAACCGCTATCATAGCGAGGAACATTAAGATACCCATAGCTCTGAACCAAAAAATCTTGTTCAAAATCTTGCTCATATTACATCTCCTTTTTATATATAGACGAATGAGCGAAGAAAATATTTTATGTTTTGTGAAAATTACACCCTAAACTTGCTAACCGTTTGCTTCAAATCACCCGCAATCTTGCTCAAATCCGCAGCGGATTGGTTTACCTGCGTGGCTCCCTGTGAAGAATCCCTCGCAACGTCGCTTACGCCTACAATATTTTGGCTTACATTGACCGCGCCCTTGGCCGCTTCACCCGCATTCCTTGACACATCGTTTGCTCCCTTCGCAACTTCGCTTATGGCACTGGCAACACGCTTGGAACCTATGTTCGCCTGGGCTACATTGCTCGCTATCTCGTTGCTCGCCTTGGTCTGCTGCTCAACATGGCCGCTTATAGCCTCTACGCTTTGGTTGATTTTGGCAATGATGTCACTCACATCGTTGATCACCTGAACGGCATTGCCTGTGCCCTGCTGAATGCCTTCTATGCGGCGGGCTATGTCGTCTGCGCTTTGGGCACTCTGATTCGCAAGCTCCTTGATTTCACCCGCAACAACCGCAAAGCCCTTGCCGGCTTCGCCTGCGCTTGCAGCCTCAATGGTTGCGTTAAGAGCCAGCAAGTTGGTTTTGTCCGCTATCTTTTTGATTACATCCGTCACTTGCCCTATTTCCTTTGCCGCCGCACCCAGTTTGTTCATAACGCCGGTTGCGTCTTTGGATTTTTCCGTAGCCGCTACGGAAACCTTGTGAGCCTCGCCTGCATTGGTGGCTATCTGGCTTATGCTTGCGCTCATCTCCTCTATGGCGGCAGCAATTGTGTTCATGTTTGTGGACATTAGCTCCGCTGCGCCGGCTACCTCGTTTGCATTGACAGATGCTTCCTCTGCGCCGCTTGCCATTGCGTTTATGTTTACGGACATTTCCTCTGCCGTGGTTGCAACGGCATTGCTTTGGTTAACGGTTTCTTCTGCGCCGCTTGCCAGTTCCCTGCTCACAGTGGAGAGTTCTTCGCTTGCGCCGGCCAGGGTCTCGGAATTTGAGCGGAGGTTTCTCATAATGCCTTGCAGGTATTCAAAAAATTCATCAAGGGCTTTCGCCATTACTCCCACTTCATCATTTTGGTTTAACCCGGAACGGGCTGTCATGTTGCCTTTCTCGCCTTCCTTTACAGTGGCAACCAGTTTGTTGATAGGATTGCATATAATGCTGGATATATACAAAGAAAGGATAATGCTTGCAACCATGACTATAATTATAAACGTAATTATAATGCTTTTGGTTGTGCTTGCAATTTCCACTACTTCTTTTTCACGCTCCGCAACCAATTCGCTATACCGCTCGCTTATTCCGGTCAAATTCGCAATAACCTTATCGAATTCCGGCAATATATTATTCGTGAAGAAAACCGAAGCGCTGTCCTTGTTTCCCGCCTCCAAAAGCCTGATAATATTTGCCGCTCCATTGTGTATGTAATTATGCGGAGTGGTGGTTGCGGATAGCAGGTCAATGATTTTTTTGTCTTCTACGCTTTTTGCGTCTTCGCTGCTCATCCATTTGCCAAGGGCACAAGTTGTAGGGTCAAGGGAGCCGTTGAATTTTGCTCCGGTCATAATCGTTGAGGTTATCCCGTTCCGCCAAGTGTAGTGCGCGCTAAGGATTGAAGAAAAGCGATGCGCTCCGTTTGAATAAGCTCGCAGTTCGCCTACTTTGGAAGAGAACTTCTCTACGGATATGAATCCTACAACACCAAGGAACATTCCAAGCAAGGATACAAGGAGAAATCCGGCGAGTAACTTTTTTCGAATTGACATTTGTTATCCTCTAAAATTTGATGTAAATATAGTAAATTATTCCCGATATTCTTAAATTCCCACAAAAAATAAGGAATTGCGATAAAAAAATAGGAATACCCTTGACAATAGGCAAAAATATTTCTATTTTTCATTATATGGCTATACCTATTCGAACAATACCTATCCTGACGGGTAAGCAAGCGAAGAGTTTTTTAGAACTCGCACACAAAAATGAAGCTGAGAAGGCTGGAACCTTGGATTTCTCTGAACAGTTCGGCATGGCTAAGAGAATTTTATCAAAATCTAGAATCAAGTGAATAATGCTAAAATTGATATAAATAACTGTGTATTTCAAAAATACACAAAAGAGCTTGTACAGAAGGCTCGTAAATTTGATTGTGGAAATTCGGATTTAAACGATTTTTTTGAAAAGGATGCCTTTAATTTTGAAAGCCAGCTTTTTGGAAAAACATATTGCTTCTTGTCGAATTCAAATGAAGACGAGATTATTTGCATATTTACTATTTCAAATGACTCCGTCAAAGTGAAAATCCTTCCTGAAGAATCTAAAAAACAACTACGAAAAAATATTCCTAGACAAAAACGAGGTTTAAGAAATTATCCGGCTGTCCTCATAGGCAGGCTGGGAGTGGATAAAAAATATATGAACAGCGGAATAGGTTCCCAGGTTTTAGATTTTATCAAAGCGTGGTTTAGGCAAAGTGACAATAAAACTGGTTGCAGATTTTTAATTGTAGATGCCTATAATACTGAAGAAGTCACTTCTTTTTATAATAAAAGAAACGATTTTTCGTTTTTATTTGACAGCGAAGAAATTGAAGCAAAATTTATTGGGATAAACCTTAAACAAAATGAACCTTTGCACACAAGAATTATGTTTTATGATTTGATTGAAATTAAAGAACAATAATTTAGAAAATAGTACGAGCGTTGCCTGCAACGCCCGTATATGTGGACTTACACCTTAAACTTGCTAACCGTTTGCTTCAAATCACCCGCAATCTTGCTCAAATCCACGGCGGACTGGTTTACTTGCGTGGCTCCTTGCGCAGAGTTCTTTGCAACGCTGCTCACACTGGAAATATTCTGGCTTACATTGACCGCGCCCTTGGCCGCTTCACCGGCGTTCCTTGAAACATCGTTTGCGCCCTTTGCAACCTCGCCTATGGCACTGGCTACACGTTTAGAACCAGTATTCGCTTGAGCTACATTGCTCGCTATCTCGTTGCTCGCCTTTGTCTGCTGCTCAACATGGCCGGCTATAGCTTCTACACTGTGATTTATTTTAACAATGATTTCGCTCACATCGTTAATTACATTGACGGCATCGCCTGTGCCTTGCTGAATGCCCTCTATGCGACGAGCAATGTCGTCTGCGCTTTGGGCGCTCTGGTTCGCAAGTTCCTTGATTTCACCCGCGACTACAGCAAAGCCTTTGCCCGCCTCGCCTGCGCTTGCGGCCTCAATGGTTGCGTTAAGGGCTAACAGATTGGTTTTGTCCGCTATATTTTTAATAACATTTGTAACCTGCCCTATTTCCTTTGCCGCTGCGCCCAGCTTGTTCATAACTCCGGTCGCGTTTTCGGATTTTTCCGTAGCAGCCAAGGCAACCTTGCGGGCCTCGCTGGCGTTGGTGGCTATCTGGCTTATGCTTGCGCTCATCTCCTCTACGGCGGCGGCTATGGTGTTCATGTTGGTGCTCATTTGCTCTGCCGCTCCGGCCACTTCGTTTGCGTTTACAGATGCCTGTTCTGCGCCGCTTGCCATAGCATTTATGTTTACCGACATTTCCTCTGCCGTGCTTGCAACGGTATTGCTTTGGCTAACAGTTTCTTCTGCGCCGCTTGCTAACTCCCTGCTCACTGCGGAAAGCTCCTCGCTTGCGCCGGCCAGGGTCTCGGAATTTGCACGGAGATTTCTTAAAATTCCTTGCAGGGATTCAAAAAATCCATCAAGAGCTTTTGCCATTATCCCAAGCTCATCCTGCTGTTCCAGCCCGGAGCGAGCCGTCATGTTGCCTTTATCGCCTTCCTTTACAACCTCAACCACCTTTTTAAGAGGATTGGTAACGCTCAAAGTCATATAAATGCCTATTGCAATGGAAACTAGGAAGAGAACTACCAAAAGAACCATAGAGATGTTTTTGGCTTGAGTAGCGTAAGCGGTATTTTGTGTGGCTATATCTTCGGCGCCGGTAGCCTTTGTTCCGGCGAATTTATCGGAGGCTTCCCCAAAAGCATTGGAATACACTCTTAAATCTTCTATTTCTTTATGGTGGGTTTCCAAAATCAAATCCCTATTGTTCAGATTTTTTTTGACGAATTCACCATATTTGGCGAGGTCGCTTTGGTATTTTCTCACATTCTCCGAAATAGCCTTCAAATACTCTAAATTCTGGGCGACCAGAATAGTCTTTTTTTGAACTTCGATTGAAGCATCAATCGAATTGGCCACATCCTGCGACTGTTTGATAACATTATCCACTTCGGCGGCATCTCTTGAGAGTGTAACATCCCTCACGAAAACGCGTATCCTCTGCTGTTGGCCGGCCAAATTTTTTAAATCAACCAAAGGGAGCACGGCCTTCTCGTACATCATGGTATCTCTTTCATCCAGCTCGGTCATCCAAGACATAAGATACAGGCTTAAAGCCACGGCTGCCGCTACGATAAATATGTAGCTGGCTATCAGTTTAACACCAATTTTGATGTTTTTCATAAAAATCTCCTAATTTGGGGAAAAATAAATATAGAAAAACATGCTAACTTACACCTTAAACTTGCTAACCGCACTCTTCAAATCACCCGCAATCTTGCTCAAATCCACAGCGGACTGGTTTACCTGCCCGGCTCCCTGCGCAGATTCCTTTGCAACGCTGCTCACGCTGGAAATATTCTGGCTTACATTGACTGCTCCCTTGGCCGCTTCGCCGGCGTTCCTTGAAACATCGTTTGCGCCCTTTGCAACCTCGCCTATGGCACTGGCCACGCGCTTCGCTCCGGTATTTGCTTGAGCTACATTGTTCGCTATCTCGTTGCTCGCCTTGGTCTGCTGCTCAACATGGCCGCTTATAGCCTCCACGCTTTGGTTGATTTTGACAATGATTTCGCTCACATCGTTAATAACCCTAACGGCATCGCCTGTGCCCTGCTGAATGCCTTCTATGCGGCGGGCTATGTCGTCTGCGCTTGTAGCACTCTGGTTCGCAAGCTCTTTGATTTCGCCTGCGACAACCGCAAAGCCTTTGCCCGCCTCGCCTGCGCTGGCGGCTTCAATGGTTGCGTTAAGAGCCAGCAGATTGGTTTTGTCCGCTATATTTTTAATAACATTTGTAACCTGCCCTATTTCCTTTGCCGCTGCGCCCAGCTTGCCCATAACACCGGTTGCGTCTTTGGATTTTTCCGTAGCCGCTACCGCAACCTTGCGGGCCTCGCCGGCATTGGTGGATATCTGGCTGATGCTTGCGCTCATCTGTTCTACGGCGGCAGCTATTGTGCTCATATTGGTGCTCATTTGCTCTGCTGCACCGGCTACTTCATTTGCATTTACGCTGGCTTGCTCTGCGCCGCTTGCCATTGCGTTTATATTTACAGACATTTCTTCCGCAGTGCTTGCAACGGTGTTGCTTTGGCTAACGGTTTCTTCCGAGCCGCTTGCGAGTTCCCTGCTAACTGCGGAAAGCTCTTCGCTTGCGCCGGCCAGGGTCTCGGAATTTGAGCGGAGATTTCTCAAAATGCCTTGCAGGTATTCAAAGAAGTGGTCAAGTGTTTTTGCCATCGCTCCCAGCTCATCCTGCTGGTTCAGCCCGGAGCGGGCCGTCATGTTGCCTTTCTCGCCTTCCTCCACGGCGGCAACAACTTTTTTAAGGGGATTGGTCACGCTAAAAGTCATGTAAATGCCTATCGCAATGGAAGCTATGGCGAGAAATACCAAAAGAAGTTGAGAGATTCTCTCGGCTCTTGCAATAAAAGCTTCGCCTTCCTGGCTCGTTTTGTTGGAAGATTCGGTCTTTGATTTAGCGAAGTTGGTGAGGTTTTCTTCAACAACACTGGAATACACTCTTGTTTCCTCCAGTTTTTGCGGAAAGGTTTGAGAAATCAAATCTCTGTTGTTCATATTTTTCTTGACGTATTCGGCGTATTCGGCGATTACGGCGTTGAATTTATTGGTATTTTCCTTAACCTTATCCAGCCTATCGATATTAGCTACATCAATAATGGTCTTTTTCTGGATATCGGCATTTTTCCCTATTGACTCGGCCAAAGTTGCTGAAGATGCTTTTAATTTATCCACTTCGGCAATGCTTCTTGCGAGTGCTATATCTCTTACGTTTATGCGTATCCTTTGGTTAGCACGGATCAGCTCTGTTAAAGCCTCTAAGGGTTCCACAATTTTTTCTTTCACTTCAGCTTGTCTTTTTCCCATATCGCGCAAAGCGGTCATAAGATACTCGCCCACAGCTACGGCTATCACAACGATAACTATATAACTGGCCATCAGTTTAACACCAATCTTGATGTTTTTCATAAGACATTCTCCTAAAAAAAAAGCGCATGTTCCCCCACAATTACCCTAAGGTAACTATAAATGAACACACGCCTTTGTGTGACTTTAAAGGAAAATATAGAAAATTACACCTTAAACTTGCTAATCGTTTCCTTCAAATCACCTGCAATCTTGCTCAAATCCACAGCGGACTGGTTTACCTGCGTGGCTCCCTGCGCGGAATTCTTTGCAACGCTGCTCACACCGGAAATATTTTGGCTCACATTGACCGCGCCTTTGGCCGCTTCCCCGGCGTTCCTTGAAACATCGTTTGCGCCCTTCGCAACCTCGCCTATGGCATTGGCTACACGCTTGGAGCCGGTATTCGCCTGGGCTATATTGCTCGCTATCTCGTTGCTCGCCTTGGTCTGCTGTTCAACATGGCCGGCTATTGCCTCTACGCTTTGGTTTATCTTTACAATGATGTCGCTCACATCGTTGATTACATTGACGGCATTGCCTGTGCCTTGCTGAATGCCCTCTATGCGGCGAGCAATGTCGTCTGCGCTTTGTGCGCTCTGGTTTGCAAGCTCCTTGATTTCACCCGCAACTACCGCAAAGCCTTTGCCGGCCTCGCCTGCGCTTGCAGCCTCAATGGTTGCGTTAAGGGCTAACAGGTTGGTTTTGTCCGCTATATTTTTAATAACATTTGTGACCTGCCCTATTTCCTTTGCCGCTGCACCCAGTTTGCTCATAACACCAGTTGCGTCTTTGGATTTTTCCGTAGCCGCTACCGCAACCTTGCGGGCTTCGCCTGCATTGGTGGCTATCTGGCTTATGCTTGCACTCATCTCCTCTGCGGCGGCGGCAACCGTGTTCACGTTTGTTGACATCAGTTCCGCCGCTCCGGCAACCTCGTTTGCGTTTACGCTTGCCTGCTCTGCGCCGCTTGCCATCGCATTTATGTTTACGGACATTTCCTCTGCCGTGCTTGCAACGGTGTGGCTCTGGCTGACGGTTTCTTCTGCGCCGCTTGCCAACTGTCTGCTCACCGAAGACAATTCTTCGGAAACGGAGACCAGAGATGCCGTCTGGTTTTTGATGCTGACGATGAGTTTCCGTATTTTATCCAGAGTAGTGTTAAAGGAACGGCTTATGTTCCCGATTTCATCCTTTCTCGCAGTGTCTAGAGTCGGGGTAAAATCTCCCTCGCCTATTACCGTAAAGACCTTTTCCATAGATTTAAGCGGAGACGTGATGGAATGTGATATAAAGAGGATAACAATTGTGAGAATCGCAAGCGTAACCACGCCAAAAGCAATTAAGAACTTGACCATTCGGTAAATCGGAGTCATGATGGTCACAGAAGGCACGAGTATTGCCACCGCCCAAGGGGTATCAGAGCCTCCGATTTTCCTCGGATGCACAGCAAGGTTAAAACTGGATTTAAGAGCAGGCGAAAAAAACGTCGATGACAGATCCTTGCTGTTTGTTACCGCGTCAACCAAAGTGGGCAGATATTCTCCAACCATATCCGCCTCGGTATCCCGCATTTGTTTTCCCGCCCGGCTGGGATCGGGATGAGCTACGATAATTCCCTGCTTGCTGAATATTCCTACGACCCCGGTTCCTAAGGGTTTGACCCTCTCAGCCATGCCCTGAATAGTCGTCAGCTCCAAGTCTATCCCGGCTACCCCTACTATGCGCCCTTTAAGCTTAATCGGAACGGTAAGTGTGGTGATGAGAACCTGTTTGCCTCCTATCGGATAAAAATAAGGCTCAATAAGACCCTCCTTGCCTGACTTCAGAGAGACATTGTAATAATCTTCCGTACTATAACCTATAAGCGGTTCAAGGGTTAGCTGGTTGTTTACCATGGAATAGTAACTTACATACCTTCCGGTAGCATCGCTTCCGGGCGTATTGACATAGTGAGCATCCCTGCCGTCAAGGGCATCGGGTTCAAAAGCAGCCCAAACCCCCACATAACCGGGATTTTCTTTCGTAAGGCTTTCAAGTATAAAATTGAGTTCTTTCCTCCGTTCGTCCGGGGGATATTCATCTAAATGGCTCGCTATCTGAGCCGCAGCCCGAACCTCATCCAAGGCTGTTTCCAAATATAACTGGACTATATCTGCGGTATTCACGGCGGCATCAATTATAGTTTGCTCCGCCAAAGAGGTACTCTGTTTTGACGAAAACATCACAGAGCTTACAGTTAATCCACCAATGCCGAGTAAATTAACTGCGGTGATAACAACCATCAATTTTGTTCTTATTTTCATGGTTTTTCTCCCTTGTGTGACTGTTAGAATATAGAAAAATATTTAAAAAAACGCTGATTTATTCGCTAGGGGAGTAGGGAGTAGGGAGTGGAAAAAGCGTTAATTTAAGCATTTTTCTACTCCCTACTCCCTATTCCCAAATGTCACACCTTAAACTTGCTAACTGTTTGCTTCAAATCACCCGCAATCTTGCTCAAATCCACGGCGGACTGGTTTACCTGCGTGGCTCCCTGCGCAGAATTCTTTGCAACTCCGCTCACACTGGCAATATTCTGGCTTACATTGACCGCGCCTTTGGCCGCTTCACCGGCATTCCTTGACACATCGTTTGCGCCCTTTGCAACCTCGCCTATGGCACTGGCTACACGCTTGGCACCGGTGTTCGCCTGGGCTACATTGCTCGCTATCTCGTTGCTCG
>JGI24699J35502_11133441_pt1 | contig 10614 bp, 6 predicted proteins | sample TergutMp193P4_FD_35502 | JGI IMG/M metagenome (IMG submission 35502) | reverse complement strand
GAATCACTTATGAAAGCCTGTAACCCTGTCTCTGAAACACTGCATTAGATTAATGACATTTCATTATATGCATTTCCACACTACCATACGAAGAATGTTCAGAACAATGTAAACAAGTGGTCTGGTGATAAAGCCCCCAATTATAGTGACAAAAAATACTGTTTTAATTCCCTAAGTCACATGGTTGCCATCATATCAATGTCAAGATACAAAACCTTCTAGTGAAATACTGGCTTACTGTCTGTCCTGAAGGTATGACATGTTGTTGACAATTCCTTTGATGTCTCTAAAGAACACATGGACATGGAAACAGAAGCTTTTTTTTCAGAACCCTGTAGAATGTCAGCTTTTCTTCAGATGCACCTTTTATTGTGAAGTGTGGCATATTCCTTCTGGATTACACTGGTAGAATGAGTTTTATATGCACTGACAATTTTGCTGAAGAATGAATATCTTCTGAATATCTCCATACACACCTATCTCATGTTGAGGTATTTGGTTAAAATCAACCACTCTCTCTGTGCAAATTAACTGTTCTGCTATCAATCTGTGTGTCAGGAGCCAGTCAGATCAGACTTACACTCTAACCTTCTCAACGTTTCTGTCACAGTAGGCAGATGATGGATGTCCTGACTGACCAATGCCACTGCACAAGATTACAAAGTAAAGAACTGCCAGGAAGATGAAAACAGCCAAACACAATCATAGGTTGCCAGATGGCAAAACAGAGCATAGTCCTGAAAACATACCATCACAACTCATGGCTAGTACCACATACTGTTAACATAAACAACTCTGCAGGGCAAAGTTAAAGATATATTAGAAAGATTTAAATATCAGAAAAGTTCAACAAGCACTTTGCATTCAGTGTAGGCAAACATTATTTGTTATTTCAGGTGACATTACATTCAGTCCTACCTAGAGATAAGTATCTTCTTTGCTTGGGAAACCCCTGCTGCATGGTAGACCCCCTACAAGCCACTGGTGGTGAGGAAGGTGGTGCAACTGACGAACATCCCACAGAAGACAGAGCACCATCATAGCAGTTTGAACCTCGACTGCTTTCAGAATCCTAAAAACATCATGTGAGATGAACTGTTACATCTAATTTATAGGCTTCAAGATGCTTCTCAACCCTATCACTGTTTCAGGCACCAGCCTCCTGGGAAAGTGAACATGGTACATTGCCTTAATATTTTGCATCTTTCAGGCATTACTTCACTATTTGTTAGAATACAACTGGATGTACAGTGTGTTCATTCTAACAGCATACTTGGTACTCCACCATTACATGACTGGATACTTTCATAACGAGGACTCATATCCCATGGATGTTCCAATGCGAATAAAACATTAACTTAGTTTTGTACACAAAATGAGTATTATGTGATAAATGAATATTTAAAACAAGTTTGTGATATTTTATGTTTTATATTCTCTAATAATTGAAGTTTTAACTATTATTATTTACACATATACGTAAGATCAGTGTTGAACTGGCTAATCTGTGCCTAGTACCACAACATGTTATACATACAGGGATGCATGAGTTGCACTCTGTAATGAAAATGTATACTCATATATCACATATAATCCCTTAAATTGTGTATCCCTGATGATGCCTCAATCACAGCTGAAACATGTCAGAGAAAGTGTTTTATGTTGTATTCTAATAAACAATGGTACACTGGCCTCTGACCCCTGGAAACATACCTCTATGTCTGTTAAAATGATCTGTGCTGTTGCAGCAATACAATACTGCACCTGACTACAATGTCTCTGAAATCAGTTACTATTCTTGGCCTTAACTGCTGAGTAACTAGTGGCCAGCCACACCCCTGTGCTCACTTAGTGTTAAGGTTGTCAGAAATTGAATTAGGAACCATTAACTGTTGCTGAGCTCTATCTATATGGTTTGGGAATACACATGAATGCCATTGTCACTATTTGTGCCGTGGTCATGATAAGGAGGCTACTGCAGCAGTTTACAGATTATTCTGAAGAGGCTCAAAAATCAGCAGAGGTGAAAATGCTTGTGGTAAATAGAAGCAATTCTTAATTCAGAAAGTGTAAAATATATATGTTTCTAATGCCACACCCGTAATGATACAAGGACACCAGAATGCTGATGCCTGTAACATTACAGTTTCACAGCTGTAAAGGTTACATATCTCTTCTCAATATGGAACAGCAACACATGGGCATTACTAGAACCATGCAAATGCAAGCCTTATCCTCCCAGAGTTCCACCACCTTACAAATGTACCATCACACTATAATCATGAATTCAGTCTTGTAGCTGTGTTCTTCAGATTCTTCAGTGACTCTTCTAGTACTTCCTCTTATAACAGAAAGACTGCCGGTTTATTAGACTTTTACATGTAACGGTGTCTTTCTGATTAACACATAAATTAATTCCTAACAGGCAGCTGAAAGGATAGGAAAGTGTTAATAGTAAGTATGTACACAGTTTTGTTGCACTACTGCCATTATGGTAATGCTGATTGCATCAATAATAACTATGGGTCAGGAGAATGGTCAGCACTGTTATTTAGACTCTTATCTACATTAACTCTTACTTCAGACTGGATTTAAATGAAATAATCGTTACCCAAGTGATATTCTTCCAAGCAACTGGCTGTGAAAGGTGTCAAGCAGATTATGTCATGCTCAGTAGAGTCAATTCTGAACTGTAATGTTATTTATGTTACATATCACCATTTATTGACCAACCGTTGTGCAATGCACTGTGCTTATCAATTCACACATTAGAATTCGCTCTTACACGTTTCAGTGTCTACTGACACCATCTTCAGAGTCAAACTCCAGTTCCCCCATAGCATGTCGAATGGTTATCAGCACTTATATGGTGTACGTTAAAAGTTCATTGTTCTTATCTTAAATGCACCACTGTAAGTATCAGAATTATTCTGTTAAATGTATATCTAGTGAAAGAGGTGAGGATTAAGATCACAGATGCACAATTATTTAACAACATTAAAATTCTTCATTTATATAGATGTGTAGTAAAACAAACTGGAAGTTAAAACACTTAAAATTCCTTAAAGCACTGATGTTAAAACCCAGGCACATGTGGAAATGTGTGATGGCATCCATTTTAAAAACATTCCTTTGTATTTTAGGTGCACGGTACGTAAACCATTAAGATTTAATGTTCTATGTTTACATACTTCCTCACTCTTTGGACACACAGCTTTAAAAAACACAAACTTACATTACCCTTGAGGAGACATACAGTGGAGCAGTTCCCCTGATGAAAGAGTAACAATTACAAGCCATCTTTTAAAACCACAGAACCCACTTTCTTATACAACAGTTAAACTGGCTTTTTTGGACATTACCATCCTTTTGTGCTAGGTAATCATTAGCAATCTAATCAGGTGTTGTGTTTGTGTGGATTAGATTGCTAATAGTTAAAATGGCATTTGTAGTACACACAGATGCATCACCAATTAAAACATGAGATACTCATAATATCTGTACGAGGCTACATATGGCACATGTAGCTTACTGACAATGTACTTATTGCATACGTTCTCTAGTAGAAGCCAACAGTTCCGGTGCAGCACCACACCAGCATTGGAAATAGCAGCAAACTGTGGATATTAGCGAGTCAGCTAAATACAGAGACTACTAGTTGGGAAACAGCCATGATGAAACTTGTTCAAATTAACTTACACCACAACACAGAAATGATGGCAATTACTTGCCAATAATTTGTTTTTGGTAGCCACATAAGGAAACCAACTAGCTGTGGGATGAAAAATGTTGTCTGATGCACCCACTGGAAATTCAAGATCTTGAATTTACGTTAAAAATCAAACCCATGCCTTAATTCTATTGCAGCTCAATTCTATAGAACAGAAATGAGTGTCACAGAAGTCACCCGAGAGGAAGGAGCTTTAAAGGAATTATTACTTTAGCAAACTGTTCCCATGATGCAGATGAGCCACCACTGAACAAAAACAGGGAACACACTGAAAGGGCAAAATATGTGTTGGTCATACAGGAAAATACTGGTACAATATTATTATGATGTCTTTGGCAAGAAAACCTTTATTTACAGTGCCACTGTGTGGTGGCCTAGGATCCAATACAAAACCAGCAGCAGTCAGCGAACAGCAACAGAAATCTGTCTGGGCATAACTGGAGCCATGATGCTTACAGCAGCACCTAAGGTACTCTTGGGACTGCCTGGCCTACATCCAAAAATAGAGTCTGAAGCCCAAGCAGGAATCTATGAGCTTAGCTGCAATCAACAGTGGAAGCTCAGATCCATCTGATATGGGATGTACCAGTCTTGGGGCATGAGGAAAAGAACCATTCTGCAAATGGGATTGATACATAACAAACCATTCACTGTAATATTTCATGACAGCAGTGAAGGTGAAAATGGGTTTCAATCTGGTACACAGAGTTCAAGACAATGAAGGTACTTGTGCTGCAGTGTATGGACATGGTACAAGAATTTCACTTTAAACTTGGGTAGCAGAGTACATTATTCTCACCATTAAGTACATATCCCTAAGATATGAGCAAGAGAATGTAGACAGACACTATTAAGAACACCTATGGCAGCTTGAATGATAGAATTATCATTCAAGCTGCCATCACAACTAACAACTATCAGACTGGTTGTAATACAGTCCAAACAAACACATAAACTCTATACATTCATTTTTTATTTTCTACTATATGTTTCAGTCATACATAATGTCCATCAACAGGTAGAAAAATACAGGTCCAGAACGAAAACTGCTACAGAAGAAGCCTCCACTGCACAACCTGCTAAAAATACATTAGATATTCCCAAAAGAAGAAAAATAAAATGAAACAATAGAAACATGAAAATCAATACATTTTGCCACAAAATTTGTACTAAAATCCAAACTGTCACATTGAAGTTAGAGATGTTTTTGTATACTGTACTTCTACTGTAAGGATATGAACATGTACCTGGCACTAATGAAGCAACCTCAATTATCCGTGTGTTAGAATTACACATTTTATGAAGTTATTTTCTGTACGTTACTAACACCAGCATGTGAATATCCAGATTTATTGAGCACCCTGTGCTGCTGGTAAAAATGTCATGTGTCCGCTGCTGTGCATTATCATAAGTCAACAACTGTAGTTATGTATGAATTCTACTGCACCATGTGTAACGTACGGAGAATGTGTTGTATCATTATAGTACCGCGCATATTGCACGTTCTTTTGTATCCTTACAAAGTACAATATACAGAAACATTTCTAACTTCATTTACGATATTTTGGATTTTAGCACATTTTTTTTTGGGGGGGGGGACTCTACTGATCTTCATGTTTTTATTGTTCCTTTTTATTATTCTTCTTTGCAGAATAATACCTAATGTATTTTAAGCAAAATGATTGTGAAGGGAAGGCCTCTTCCTTCTGCACCTGTACTTTTCTACCTGTTGATGGTCAATACATATGACAAAAACATGTAGTAGAAAATAATAAATGAACGTACAGAGTTTCTGTTGCATTTGTGTGGACTGTACTACTAGTGACTAACACAATGGGATGATGTTGCCGAAAAACCATCAGATCAAACCCGAACTGGTCTGGGACTGCCATGAATTGACAATGAAACTAAATCAGTTTGACAGAGTGCAAGTGATATGGATGCCATGGCATGGAAGAATGTATGGACAAGATCACTGAGTAGCTGACAAGAACAGGATATGAATGGGCTATCAGGGACTAGATGACCACTTACTATCTAAAATACTCACATCCAAACATTGGGGTTAAAAACACACACATACACTCACACACAAAATAATTCCTTTTAGAACATTCAGCCAAAAGAAGTAAGAAAATACTAAGGCTAAACACAAACCAGCTGAAAGACAACAGGACTATTTACAGGACACTCACTCATCAACACACCTACTACAACTGGGACTGACAAATAGCACTGCATTAAAGGAGTTGTGTGGACATACAATATATCAACTTCTGTAACAAATGACACGCAATGGAATGCATCACAACAAAACTGGCCGCAATTAATGGCTGACCCTTACCGTGTCACTGCCTGTTGGAGATTCCAAGCTTGATGCCTCACTACCGCTGTAAGACGACATAGAATCATCCTCTTCCTGATGTGTCACAGATGATGAGTATGATGGAACACGGAATGTTTCTCGTATCCATGCTCGATACTCTATGACTTCATCTGTCACACGTATTATACGACCCAAAATACTGAAAATGCCACATCACATCACATTAACCCTTGGAATCCTGAAACTTATGTAAAAAATACCTAAGATTCCATTTCACTTACACAGTAAATACAACTCTCCTCCCTTAAAGTCTGACGGATTTAATACTGTTTAGAAAAATAACTGCCAATTACTCCACAAAATCATACAAAATGTACCACAAAATACTGTGGGAAAAATGAGAGTGTTTTTTTTTATTTATTTTAAACCAGATGGAACAAATTGTTAACACTGGGCCAGAGTCATACATGGTTGTATGGATTTTTTAATCTCATGATGGTAGAGACAGAAAACTTGTGATGTGAGACTGCCCACCAGATAAGGATCCATGTCAAGATAGCATGTGGTCAGACCAGGCTTGCTGGACAGTGAAGAGCAAAGAGGAACAAAAAGCTTGCTAGAGAGCAAGCGGGTCAGTTGCATGCATGCTGAAGTTGAAGAAAGAAGCTGAAGTATGTGTGGGTCAGTCACAAAACAGACACTGGGTGTAGTGGCAAGGGGACTCAACACAAGGCTCCTAGCCATTGTAAATTGTGAAACACATGTGAAGTTGTACACATACAGAGGACATCAACCCCCACAGCACACTAACAGTAAAAACCCACAACTTTGGAAGTGCATGCAGACTTGCTGGTGCACTGTGCATAGTGGGTGACTATGCGTTGGCTGGAAAAGTACAAGTGGAAAAGAAGTGTCATGGCGGCTGCAGGATCTGTGTAACATGAGCAGCAAAACATAACTATTTCCTTTTGCAGGGATGGTGAAGTATATGCCCAGATCTGATTGACAGCTGAAGTGCTGTTATCAAGCTTCTATGTCAATGTTTGTTGATAATGCTGACTCCAGGTTACAAAAGAATAGAGAAGAAATAATTAATGTATTTTGAGCTGATATGTAATACTGTTTGGAAGCCTTACTTATTCTAAGTTTCAAGTCAGAAGATGGTATACTGATAGTAAATATGGCTAAGGAGTAACAGATGCTGACAGAGACAAAGGGGGCTCATGATTGATGATATTTATATTACCAAATACAGTTGAACTCGGTTATAATGTCATGAAAGGGACTGAATAAATTGTATCACTGTAAACAAGCATCACTCTAAGCAATGTGTATAGTAAAAGTTAAGGAAAAATATTTTAAGACAAAATACAGACCTGTAGGCATATGACTTACATGTTTATGCAATGACCTATTTTAAAATTAAATTACAATTAAAATTTATAAAGAATAAAAACTACTCTTACATAATTGTAAATTTCCATACAAGCATAAAGTAAAAATTACATTAACTTACATTTAAAATTTAGGAAGAACAAAAATGATCATGAGACGAGGACTGCTCATTCATCATTTCTCTGTTTCTAAAAACTTCAGCAGTGCCTCATTGTCAGACTGTATTACTTTCACTAAATTACACCAAAATTTAGCTCATGGGTTATTTCATGGTTAGTAAACTTAAATGTCAGTCCTTGAAGGGCTAAATACATTTGTCGAACATGCTAATCCTATTGCAAACTTCTGAAACCGTGTAGCATTGGTTTCAAAACATACGGAAGTATTAAAGCAAATACCCGTTCCTTCTGTTGCAGCATGCAAAGTGTCCTTCGTGCCAGCAGAGCAAATGATCTGTGCACACACCTGTGTGATAAAGAATGTGCTAATTTATAGCATACTTTGAGAAAAACTGCTAAACACCACTGAACATTCTTCCAGTAAAACAGTAGAATAAAAAAAAATATTCTGAATACTTCCACCTACATTCAGGTTGTAAACTGCTCCAAAGTTCTTCAAGTTAATATCTGATTCTGTAATTATATAGAGTCATCATTTTATCTGGCAGCTATCAGTTACCACTTGCGTCAGATTGATTATTGTATTAACACACCCCACTCAGCTGACAACTCACACACACAGTGATACAGCAGTGTAAGGTGACATCACCAGTCAAATGGACCATTATATAAAAATAATCCACTCACATCATTTGCCCTTACCTGTATTTATTAGCATCATATATTAAAGTGTTGAGAGGATTTACTGCCTGTGTTAAAACAATGTAGGCGTATTCAAACGTCTGCTTCACTTGTAGAGCACCGTATGAGCTACGACCAATGTCATTGCCTGGTGTCAAAGGGTCTTCTATACACAGCAGTGATGGACGATGGCCATCAATCATACCACGCAGGACCTGCAATACAGACATAAAGGAAGTCATGTAGTAGTCCGCTACTTAAAAATAAAATGTTTCAAAATTACAGTCTTCTGGAAGGGACAAACTACATCTGGTAGATAGGTACCACCATTCTGGAGAAATTACCTGTCTCCATCCTCATCACCATGAAGATGGATACTGCAGGTGTGCATAAAAGCTTGACCTACCAGACCACATGACACTGCATCCTAAATCCAAACCTTAAATGTAACATTCCTCTGTGTGAGATCTTCAAATCCTGTCAAATATTTAATTCCACACTGAGTTTGTATGAAAGTATGTGTGCCTTCTTCATGTTGAAGATTCAGAAATAACAATATTCATAAGATGACAGCAGAGCCTGTGTACTTTCACAACACCTGGAGAGGAGAAGCAAGTGTACACTCACTCATCAGTATTAAGAAAATTCCCAGGACTACTGTCACTAACACTGCATGCTTCCTTCAAAGTTGATGGAGCAGCCCCATCAGCTACATTTTCAAGCCTTGGTCATCATATACTAGTGTACTTCATGAAAAAGAGCTCTAAAGGAGAGCCAAGAGGTGGCGTTTGGATATATTTGTCAATAAAATGCCTAGGAGAGAAGCAGAAAATTTTAAACAGTTCACACACATAAATGTACCATGACCTGTTATGAGCACCTAGTAAAAGTACAGATGTATGCATCAGAAATCTGGAAGATTTAAACAATAAACACACTCACAGCATCAAAACTGAAACAGGTGTCTCATTCTTACCATTAAAAGGCTTATTGCCAATTTAAGGATTTCGTAAGTTTTAACACTGTATTTTTACACAGACTTGCAGTTTGAAAGTGCCTTGTATGACATCTCACTTGTTAAATTCCTGCTGTTGGGAAATGATGCCAAGATTCAGAATTTGTTGTACATCATATCACATTTCAACTGATGGTTGAGACATACAGCAGTGACAGAGTGTGAATCAGTGAACGGAGGAAAATAAAATATGTCAGTAAAATATATCAGTATTTAAATGAGGGTATGTAAAAACTGGACTCTTGAGGAAAGTGGTCGCAGCTGCAAGCACACTAAGTTTTAAAATGCAAAAAATTTTCAATCTCAAAATCTGGATATTCATTACCTCATTAGTCAGAAATCAGTTTGTAACTGTTAATATATTATGAAAAAAGGAAGCCAACACGTATATATAAAATTTTAATGTACTGAACACTATTACACGAAACATTCTCCTTTGGCATGTAAATATTTTGTGTGTCCACAGCTAGACAACTTTCAGATCTGTATGTAACACACATTTGCATCTTCATACTCCTGTGTAATAAAGAGTGCGTACAAGGTCCCTGTGCACTCTTCAGAAGCAGGGTATAGGTTGGAGTAGAATTAACAGTCATGATGTTATTACTACTTACTGTATTTATAACACAGAAATCTTTTTCGCCCCATTTGTCTTAAATGCTCCAATTCAACATGTTACAAATTCAGGGGTCATATTACAATCACACAGATAGTTGAAGACATTCTCTGACTAGGGTAAAAGATTTTGCATCGGCCATATCTAGGTGAATACAGTAAATTACACAGCTGCTGCAACAATTATACTTCATTACATACTTAAAAATGATTTTAATTAATGATATGCCAGCAGCATACTTCAAGTACAGTAATACAAGGAGATGAAAATTATTCTATAACAATCATGGGTGATCATGTGAATGGACTGGTAAACCTACTAAGGTATAAAGATCAATGTATTGCAGTTACCACACTGATTCCGAATAGTAATCGAACATGCAGGAGATATGACCAAGTGCACTGTTACACAAATTGTGTCTCAGAAAAGAATGTGCAATGCTGGAGAAAACAAAGTTACAGTGAAACCTCTATCCACTTTTTTCTTCCACAAGTAACGTTCATTTTCTTTCCTGGTTCCGAAAAATCACCCTTCTGTACTTTATTCTATTTGAACACAGACATTAACATAAATTTTATTTGTTTATTATTTTTGCAGGCCTAAGTGCACAATATAAGATCTTCCTACTTGCTCTCATGTTTCAGGACACATTTAACGCTTTACCTGCAACAATCATTTTCCTGCATTTCTCATTTTCTTTGTGGTCCCTTCACAAACTATGAGTAGAGGTTT
>JGI24699J35502_11133442_pt1 | contig 10628 bp, 8 predicted proteins | sample TergutMp193P4_FD_35502 | JGI IMG/M metagenome (IMG submission 35502) | reverse complement strand
CCGCCATTAGCTCGCGCAAAACGGCAGCCTCGTCAGCCGTCAAGTTGGATACCGCCACGGCCTCGGCGGCAGTATCGTCATCATCAGTAACCATTGGTGCCACTAAAACCGGATCCACCCGATGGCCGGCAGCCACCGACGCCGCCAGTCTAGCCATCGCGAACGGCGACGCGGTTACCAACCCCTGCCCCAGCAAGTCGGCGGCGTGTTCGGTTTCCGACGGGTTAGCGGGCACCGAGCCATACTCCGCACCCACCCCCAAAGGCGTTGCGATGCCAATGCCTAAATCGCCAGCAGCTGCCAGCAAAGCCTCGGGCGTGATGGTGTCCAGCTGCGAGACAAAGGCGGTATTACAAGAGTTCGCGAAGGCCACCCGCAAGGGCACCTCACCTAGGGCGTCAGTGGGGTAACCGGGAACATTTTGGAATACCCGCCCCGCCACGGTTATGGTGTCGGTACAAGGCACGATGGAGTCCGGCGTCAGGCCAGCCCGCAACAAAGCTAGCGCGTCGGCAACCTTGAACGTGGAACCGGGCGGATATTGCCCCAGCAAAGCGGTGTTGTAGCCCGCCGAGCCCGGCCCATTAGCGGCCACCCGCACGGCACCGGAGGATGGTTGAATCGCGACGATGGCAGCAGCTGGCGCCACCCCCGCGAGCAAGCGCTCGGCGGCAAGTTGCCAGTCTCTATTAAGCGAGAGCGCTAACGGCACGCCTTCCTCGGACGCCGAAGCAAACGCATCGCGCACCGAACCCCCATCAGCGGTGACAACCTGCACGGTGTATCCCGGTGTGCCTGCCAACCTTGCGTTATAAGTCTTTTGCAGCCCGGACAACCCAGTGACATCACCCGCTACAATTGCCCCGGCAGAGTTTTCGATAATTTCTGCCGTCGCTTCGCCAACCGTGCCTAACAGCGCCCGCGCAAAATCAGCCGTCGGCGCTAAATCCTTTGTCTGATCCAGCGCCCGCCCGCCGGGTACCTGCTCCACCTCAGACCGCGATACCGGCGAGTTTTCTTGGCGCAATGTAATCAGTTCAACAAAAGCGCGCTCACCCGCTGCTGCCACTCGGTCAACGTAACCATCGGCATCAAACGTGTACCCGGCTTGGTCAATCAGAGCCACCAACGCCCGAGCGCCATCCTCCCACTGCTCGGGCTCAATCAAAGTCTTGTCAATCCCAATCCGCCACACCGGACGAGGTTCCACTAAGGGCACCCCGTCACCATCCAAGATGGAGGCGCGCGGGGGTGTGGAGCGCAGCACTTTGACTCGCTGGGTGGGCGCCAAATCCGGCACCAGAATGGACGGCTCCCATTCCACCGCCCAGCCCGGCGCCATCGCGACGGCGTTAGCGGAACCCTCAGTCCCGGGGAGGAACACTAATTGGGCGTCGGTCTGATACTCCCAAACTACGCCCTCAGCCAGCGGCCAACTCCACTGCAAAGTCGCCGTCGCAGTCGACCCCTCAACGTTGCCAGCTGTTGGCTGGCTAATGCCCACAACCTGTACTGCGGGCGAAGCTTGTCCAGCTGCGTCCAATAGTGGGTGAAGCACCTCGCTGAGGTAGGCGTCAACATCGATACTGCCGGTTTCCGGCGTAAAACGCAGCGCCCCCCTTTGCCCAGCAACCAGCATAGTAACTAGCTGATCGCCGGTAGCCTCGGGGCCGGGTGCCGCATCGCCATTCCCGCAACCTACTAGCAGCGCAATGACAAAGCTCACGACGGTAGCCAGCGCAGTAAATTGCGTCGCGGTGCCCCGGAAAGTCCGGGCGGCCTTATCCATAAGGCAACCCTAAATCCCCAAGTAACGTCCAGAGGTGAACGCCACGAGGGCACTTCCGCGCCACGCCATTTGCCAAGCGGACGGCACTTGGCATAGATTAACGGCGGACAAACACCGACGCACTATGCGCCAAGGGGGAGTACGGAATCGTGAGCCATCACCACAACCAAGACATTGAGTTAGATGTCGAACTCGAAGCAGTTCCAATCGCGATTCCAGTAGACCACCCGGCATATAACACGCTAAAGCTGCTAACTGAAGAGTTAGCTGTTTCCAAGCGTGAGGTAGAGGCTGGCAAGGTACGCATCGAGCGCACCACCAAAACCTATACCGAACCGGTGGATTTAGAACTTCGGCGCACCAGCGCTGCAGTTGATCGTGTCCCGATCAATCTACCCGTGGACGAGGTACCCGCTATCCGTCAGGATGGCGACGTCATCATCGTTCCCGTGGTTGAGGAAACAGTCGAGGTAACCCGTCGGCTAGTCCTCAAAGAAGAAATACACATCCGGGTGGAGGAATCGACGGAGCGTTACCACGATGACGTTGAGCTCCACCGCCAGGAAATCCAGGTCTCACACACAAATAGTGAGTCAAATGACAACGGAAAGGTCTTTAGCTAATGGCTAGGGAGAAGGTCGTAACCTTATTCGACACCAAGGCACACGCCGATGCAGCGGTTGCCAATCTTGTAAATGCTGGTTTCAGCGCTTCCGATATTTCGGTGGTTGGCTCTGCTGGCCTGCCTTCGGATCTCTCGACCAACGATCCTCGCCTCTGGCGTCGTCTGTTCGGTCGCGACTTCTCGGATGCAGACGCTGGTACGTTCGCTAACACCATCGCTGATGGCGGCGTTGTACTTACCGTTCGCACCGACGATGTTTCGGTTCCGCGCGCACTGGCAATCCTGAACCAGCACGATCTGGTTGTTGGCAACCGCGAAGCTCTGGTTCCGGTTGAGGCCGAGTTGATCCCCGTTGCTCCGGTTCGCGAAGACTTGGGCAAAGAGGGCGTTCTCAAGCTGCTGCAAGAGAACATCGCAGTTGGCAAGCGCCTCGTTGAGGCTGGCGGCGAGCGCATCCGTCGTTACACCGTGACCAAGCCTGTTTCGGCTGAGGTTACCCTGCACGACGAGCACGCTGAGGTATTCCACCGTGCCGTTGAGGATGCAAACTTCCTCGACACCGACTGGGATGACGCTGTTCTTGAGGTGCGCGAGAGCACCGAAGAGCCCGTCGTTTCCAAGGCTGCTCGCGTTTACGACGAAGTTGGCCTGACCTCGGTTGGCACCGACCGCGTTGAGACCGTTACCGACTCCGTTCGCGAGCAGAAGGTCGCCATCGAGCGTCTGCCTGTTGCCGAGGAGCGCGTTGTGGAAGCTCGCGTTGTAGACGTTGAAGGCGCACCGATTGCTGGTCGCACCGTTGACGCTCTGGGTAACGTAGTTACCGCTGGCACCCGCTGGGCGTAGCAAAGCGCCAAGAGCGCGATCTACTTCGTTGCAGAACCGCTTGCCTACTATTGTAGGCGGCGCGAACCTGCGCCTTGTATCTCATCGCTCCTGACACTTCGCAGATTTGTGGTGATTGAGCCTGTCGAAATCACCATTGCGTAAAGCATAGATTGAACCCCTGACCGGAAGGTCGGGGGTTCTTTCGTGTTATAGTTGAGTAATGCGACTTGGGATCATTGATATCGGCTCCAACACTGTGCATGTGGCGGTACTGGACGCGGTGGCTGGGGCAAGGCCAGTGCCCGCGACTTCCCGCTCAATGGACGTGCGGTTAATGCGGTACTTGGAGCCGGACGGGTCAATCTCCAAAGAGGGGGTAAAGGCGCTGGAGGATGCGGTTGCTGAGGCCGGTAAGATCGCTCGCGACCAAGGGGCTAAGACTACGTTGGCCATCGCGACGTCAGCAATCCGGGAAGCGACTAACGGCCCGGAAACGTTGGAGTTACTCTCCGAGAAGGCCGGGGTGCCCATTGAAGTGTTACCCGGCGCCGATGAGGCTCGGCTCACGTTCTTGGCAGCTCGGCGCTGGTACGGCTGGGGCGCGGGGCGCATCTTGATTCTAGACATCGGTGGCGGCTCGCTTGAGATCGCGGCTGGGAATGACGAGATTCCCGATGTCGCTATTTCGCTGCCGCTGGGAGCAGGCCGGATGACAAAGCAATTCCTCTGGGAAAATGATCCGCCCACTCCTGAAGAGATTTCGGAGTTGCGCGAGTACGTGCGGCACACCATCGGCGGGGCAATAGGCAGTGGGCATGCGTTGGCTGGCGATCATGTGGTTGCGACGTCCAAGACGTTCCGGTCGCTGGCACGGTTGGCTGGGATGCCACGTGATGTGTTGGGGGCAGGGCAGCGGTATCGGATGACGTTGGCAAACTTAGAGGACTGGACGCCGCGCATCTGTAAGCTGAGCTCCGAGGACCGTACGGTGCTGCCCGGCATTGGCTCTAACCGGGCACGGCAAATCGCGGCTGGTGCCATCGTCGCAGAAGAGGCCATGCGGGCGCTGAAGGTGTCCGAGGTAGAGATATGTCCGTGGGCGCTGCGCGAAGGCGTGTTGCTGAAGTACCTTGATGCCCTTGAGTAAAAATGGGTGGGCATCCGCCTATGGCAGTACGGGAAATCTCAGGTGGGCGGTCGCATACACCTTGCGAGGGGTCTGCCGGAGTTCTGGGTGTGACCGACTTACCACTTGTGGCGTCGTGCTAATTCGCCCAAACCGTAATATGATGGCTAAATGTTGCGGAAAACGATGGCTGTTGGGGTATCTTTTGCACTCTTACTCGCCGGAGCCGGGGTAGCACACGCTGCCGGATCTGACGCCGGGGGGTTCGGCGAAGGCTACGTATTCTATAATGACTGGTCAGGCGATATTGCCTTTGAGGCCAACGCTGGGGTTTCGACAGATAAAGTATTTACTGGCGACTGGGATGGCGACGGCAAAGATTCTTTAGCAACCCGTGGCGGCATTACTACCGCCCTATACAAAGATGATGACACTGACCCGCCGGAGCGTACTTTCCGGTATTGGTCCGCAGAGGATCGGGTAATCTCGGGTGACTGGGATGGCGACGGTATCACCACATTTGGGGTGCGCCGTGGCGACACGTTCTATTTGCAGAATAGCTTTGGTGACGGGGCACCCGATGCCATGTTTGAGTTTGGCGATAACGCCGAGCAAGTCCTGACCGGCGATCAAGACTTAATCTACGTTGGCGATTTTGATGGTGATGGGCGTGACGGGATTGCATTACGGAACGGCAATAAGTTCACCATTCTTGACGATGTGACCAGTTCGGTAACCCGCACGCTTACTTTCGGCCCCGATGCGGCAGTTGATGTCGTAGCGGTTGGCGACTGGGATGGCGACGGGGTTGACACGCCATTAGTGCGTAAAGGCACTAACGAATACTTGGCTTACGACTCTTGGAACTATGACGATGGGCCTGCCCACCAAGTTGAGGTTGGCGGCTCCCATAATGCGGTTTTGGTTGGTGACTGGAATGGTGACGGCAAAGATACGCTGGGCTTGCGTAACTTTGAGTTCAAGAGTTCCGGCGGCAGCCAGATCAACAAGGACATCACCTCAGCGCTCATTAATACCCCGGAGTGGCGTTTGCGCGCGGATGCGGCGGCATCGTTGGAGCGGGTCAGCGAGATTTGGGGGGCTGGGTTTAACCTGAACAGCGCTTTCCGGCCTTACGATGTGCAACGCGAGATTTTCTTAGCTCGCTATGTGCCGCGCGCTAAGGGCCAAGGTGGCGGCGAGTTCTGCGATGTCAAAACTTGGGATGGCGTGCAATATGTTCGCACTTCGCCTCTAGGCTCAGCGGCAGTGCCGGGCACTTCAAACCACGGTTCCGGTCGGGCGATTGATGTCGGCGGGTTTGATGGCTTCAGCGATCCGCGCCGTTTGCAGTGGCTTGACTTAGCTCGGGACTTTGGTTGGAACGATGCCGAGGGTTGCGCCGTTGGTGAATGGTGGCACATGGTTTATGACCCGGCCAAGGACAAGGGTTCTAGCACTTGGTCGCCTGACGATCCGATCGACAAGTCGGCCAGCAACTGCCCGAATAAGGGGACGTTGTCCGGCGGTAGCACTACGGCGTCCAAGCCTGCTGCTTGTAAGTGGGGTTAGGCTGGCTAGCTAGTTTCGACTAAGTGTGGCGCTGTTCAGTTCGAGCAGCGCCACATTTGTCTGGCCACGCAGCGCGGAAGTTCTCGGATGAGCAAAAGTTCTCGGATGGTTGAGGCGGCTGGAAAAGGCGGTCTCGAAACCACCACTACTTTGGGGCAGTGGTTTTCACCTGTTCAAGGTGTTGCAGGTTTCGCGAGGGCCAACCAATCCTCTTGGCTGCCGAAAAACACGTTAAGGTCCAAGACGCCTTCATAGCCATCGAGTTTGCCCACTTCGGCATATTGATAAAGCGCTGGCGAAACCCAAGGTTGACATGCCTCCGATTAGCGTCTACCAAATAGTCAGTTCGTTTATTAGTCAGATAATGCGCAATCCATAATTCATATTCCGCAGCCACGTTCGCATACTCTTTACTGCACATGGCATTTCGGGAACCGTAAATTACCGGCCTAACTTGAGAGGTCTCATATACGCGATCTAGAAATTGCAGTGCCCATTCGGCTCCGCCCACCGCTTGGGACTTGGTTTCATGGTCAAGTACCAAAAGCGTTTCGCCCACGCGATCGCCAACTACAGTGAGAAACCAGTCTGCTTCCGCTTCCGCGGTATTGTTGAGGTCGGCCCGAGAAAAGTGGTAAGCACCAACTAGCCGACCGGCTGCTTTAGCTTTTTCATAGGCGGCAGTAAAGTTGGGGTCACGCCAGCCGTCACCCTCGCTCGCTTTGATGATGACAAAGTCGGCGGGCACGGTTGCGGCGACATGCGCGGGCTGGTGGTGGCTGATATCAATACCGTGTAGCCTGCTAACGACGATGACTTCGGTTTCGCCCGCCGGGTCGGTTAGTTCGGCAATAACGAATTCCTCGTCAGCCGCTAGGCCGTTATTGGTACTAGCTTGGGTGTCGTCATCGGAATTTGCTTGGCTATCAACGTCAGGTGTAACCTTTTCAGAATCTGGTAGGCTTACGGCCTCTGTTGCATCAGACGCAGGTTGTTCGCTGTTTTCCGAAACTTCACTGGTTGCTTTTTCGCCTTCAGCTGGGTCGTTTGTTGCCGCAGATGCAACTGATGGAGCGAGAAGTAAACCCATCAAGCCAAGACAAGCACTCGCAAGATACGAATAGCGTTTAGGGTATTTGCGCATCTTGCCCCTTAAGTTCGTTAACAGACCTTTCGACAATATCTGGTAACTTTTAAATCTAAAATGAGTTTGTAACACCGCGTCGGAACTCAGGCGGCGTTTCTTGGATAAGTATCCTTGCTTAAGCCCTAATAAGGCTTTGGATATTTGAAGGTAGTTGCTATGGGTGGTTTCGAGACCGGGCTACGCCCGCCTCAACCACCCGACCTTACTAGAGGTCTGCGAAATCGGTGCCGCCGGCCATTAATTCAGTAAGTTGGGGGAGGGTGATATCCGTCTTGGTAAAGTTTCCGATGGAACGTCCGCGTCGTAATAACAAAAATCGGTCGCCAATAGGATAAGCATGATGTGGATTATGGGTAATAAATACCACGCCCAACCCGCGGCCACGCGCTGCCGAAATGTACCTGAGCACTACCCCGGATTGCTTAACTCCTAACGCAGCCGTTGGTTCATCCAGAATCAAAACTCGCGCCCCGAAATAGACCGCGCGGGCGATTGCGACACATTGTCGTTCCCCACCCGATAACGTGCCAATCGGTTGATCAACATCGCGCAGATCAATCCCCATATTAGCTAGCTCGCTTTTAGTGGTCGCTTTCATTTGGCGGACGGTGAGCCGCTGGAAAATACCTTTTCCAACGGTTGGCTCACTTCCCAAAAAGAAGTTCCGCCATACCGGCATCATCGGTACCACAGCTAAATCTTGATAAACTGTCGCAATGCCCCGATCCAAGGCGTCGCGCGGGCTGCCGAAATGCACTAATCCACCGTCAACCAATAATTCGCCTGAATCGTAATCTTGTGCGCCCGCTAAAATCTTTATCAGTGTGGACTTGCCAGCCCCATTATCGCCAAGCACGCAAGTGACTTGTCCCGAGTTTACTTGGGTAGAGACGTCTTGTAAGGCGACGATGGTGCCGTAACTTTTGCCGATGTCGACCGCCTGGATAAGCGGCACGTTGGTGGTGGTTTCGCGACCGCGACCTTGCCGCACCTCAACCACCGAGGATGATATTTCGGTTGTCATTGTAACCCCACCGCCCGTCGGCGGATATAGTTATTTAAAATAACGGCCAGCAGTAACATAATCCCCAGGAATGCCTTAAGCCAGTTATTATCCCATCCGGCATATATGATTCCGAGGTTTGCCATCCCGTAGATCAACGCGCCCAATGCTGGCCCAATCGCCGAGCCAACGCCGCCCGTCATCACACAGCCACCCACAACCGCGCAAATGATAAAAATGAGTTCCAGCCCCACGCCCGTCGAGCTTTGCACCGTCCCAAAGCGGAACAATGAAATCTGCCCAGCCAACCAGCCGCAGATCGCCACAGCCATAAACAGCCCCACCTTGGTGCGCCGCACGGGCACGCCGGTCGCGCGCGCCGCGTTCACATCGCCACCCACCGCGAAAATCCAGTTCCCAATCCGCGTCCGGGTCAAAATCCACGTGCCGACCGCCACGATGGCCAGCCACCACCAAACCGAGGCTTGCAGAAAGGCGCCGGTGCCGAACAGCGAGGTCTGTGAGGCCAACAGCCATTGCACATTGCGGAAGTAAGGTACGGCAGCCATGCCCTGCACCGAGACCTGCCCAATCACCGCGCGCACGGCGGCAAGGTTAATCCCTTGCAACACAAAGAACGAGGCCAGCGTCACGATGAAGCTGGGCAGCCCGGTTCGCATAACCAGCAAGCCGTTCAGGAACCCAACCAGCGCGCAGAGCAGCAACGAGATAAGCATCGCCACCCACACGCTGACGTGGTAATGCGTTGTGAGCACGCCGGTAATCAACCCGGAAAACCCGATCATCACGCCCGCCGAGAGGTCGAACTCCCCACCCGTCATCAGCAATCCGACCGGCACGGCCATAATGCCGATAGTGGCCGCCGACTCCAGCCATGTCGCGATGCCGAGCGGGGTAGCGAAAGCGGCGGTGGCGAACGAGAAAAACAGCAAGATGACCAACGCCGCCACAGCTGCGCTGATGGCCGGGCGACCCAGCAGCCGCCGCGCACGCCCTTGCCACGAATCGGCGTAGGCCACCGCGACAGGCTGCGGCTGTGGCTGCGGTTCTAGCTGTGGTTGCGTAGGGGTCAAAGTTGTCATCTTGTCCCCTGCACGGCGTATTGCAAAATCTGAGCCGCATTAGTGCGATCAACAATGGCCGGGCCAGAATATATCGCCTCACCGCCGCCTATCTCATTACCGTTTATCGCCCGCAAATATAAGGCCGTAATCCCTAAGAAGCCCTGCACATAAGGCTGCTGGTCAATTGCAAAGGCTAATGACCCAGTCATAATGTCTTGTAATACGTTTTCGGATAAGTCAAATGTCGCAACTAACGCCGAGCTGCCAGCGGCCTGCGCGGCGGCAGCGGCTTGCACCCCGACGGCGCCTTGCAACGCCAGCACCGCGTTGATCGAAGGGTCGGATTGCAGTTGCGCAGTAATAGTGGAGGCCACAGCCGCCGGATTGCCGCCGTCCACTTGCAGGTTGGACATCGTGCCACCCATCGCCTCGGCGGCGGCGGCACAGCGTTGTTGCAGGCCGATGTTGCCCGGCTCGTGAATGACGCAGATAGCGTTACTGGCACCCAGCGCGGCGAGTTCGGCCCCGGCAGCGGCCCCGGCTATCGTCTCGCTTTGCCCGATGTGCGTGATGGCACCCAGCCCTTCCCACGACTCCAGCCCTGAGTTGATGGAGACCACGGGGATGCCAGCGGCCACGGCTAACTGCACCGCCGTCGCCAAACCATCGGGGTTGGCCAACGAAACGACAATGCCATCCACCCCCGCCGCGACGGCCTGATTAACCAGCAAAGATTGCCCGCCCGGATCCGGCGACGACGCCCATTGCACGCCCACCCCATAATCGGCGCCCGCTTGCATCGCGCCCGATTGCACCCGATCCCAAAACTCGTCCCCAGCGCTGGCATGGGTGACCACGGCAAAAGTCAAGTTATCGACGTCGAAATCGCGCGGGGGAGCGGCAGCCGCACCGGAGACATCGGGCAAACTACAACCAGCTAACCCGAGCGTAAGGCAGGTAACCCCACCGATGGCTGCCCACCGCCTTTCGCGCCACCGAAACGACACTGGCACACCCTGGACGCCCCAACGCACGCGCCAGCCGCCCTGCCCAGCCCACGCCCGAGTGACCGCGCCGGAGCGAAACGGTGAGCACCCCCACGGAACAGAACGGCGCACGGCGGCTCCTTTAGTTGATACCATTACAAATCTAACAATACGCTAGCCGGGTTGCTATTTAGGGGAGGGGAAACGCGGATGGACACAATCGCTGGTGGCGCACCGCAAACGGATGCCGCCACAGGTACAGACCCGTCGCTGCCCAATAGCACTGACGCCGCGCCCTTAGTTTCTGGCCCGCCGCCTGAGGGTACTCGCGTCCCTTTGTTGGTGCACGAAATGGTGGACGAGGCGGACGTCATCAAACCCATCTGGCAAAACGCGCTGGGCGGGCTGACGTTCCGCGTCAAGCCGGGGCGCGCCACGCCGTGCAGCCCAGAGTATTTCTCGGCGGG
>JGI24699J35502_11133443_pt1 | contig 10630 bp, 10 predicted proteins | sample TergutMp193P4_FD_35502 | JGI IMG/M metagenome (IMG submission 35502) | reverse complement strand
CGGGTTTCGCCGCGTACTCCTGGATGTGCGGGGCGATCACAGCCGAGCTGAGGGGGATGTACGCCGATTTCGTGGCGGACGACAAAGCCATCTATGATGCGGGGATCGACCACTGGCTCACAGCATTGGGACTTTCCTGAGCCGGGACACACCCGGAGGGCTGGCTTTTGTCCCACCTTCGTGATTGAGTAGTTCCATGCAAAAACTCACACTGGGCCAGGACCGGTTCACGGTCGAGATCTGGAGCCGGGGGGCATGTGTCAATGACGTACGGATGCCCGATCGAGATGGAAACATTGCCTCGGTCGTATTGGGGTACGCCCGTGAGGAGGACAGGCTCGCGGGGCACGCCTATCTCGGCGAGATTTGCGGGCCCGTCGCCAATCGCATCGCGGCTGGGGGATATGTCATCGGCGACACGACCTACACCCCCGACCTCAACGACAATGGCACGGCAACACTGCATGGCGGTGCCCACGGCTGGAGCACGAAACAGTGGGTCGTCGACCATGCCGACCCCACGTCCGTACGCCTGCATCTGGACTGGGAGGGCCCAGGATTCCCGTCCCCGATCCATGTGGAGGTCGACTATGAACTGGACGGGTGGAATCTCACCCACACGGTACGGGCCAGTGCCGCTCAGCCAACACTGCTCAACATCGTTTCCCATCCCTATTTCAACTTGTCAGGGACCGGAAACCTGATCACCGATCATGAGTTGTTGGTGCCTGCGAGCGCGTATCTTCCCGTCGACCAGGCGTTGATACCGACCCCGGACGCCCCGAAGTCTGTGAAAGCCACCCCCTTCGATTTCCGCCAGCCCCACCTGATCGCTGACGCCTTGGCGAGCGCCGACCCCCAGATCCTCGCCAGCGGCGGCATCGACCATGCTCTCATCCTCGACCAGGACATCCCGCGACTCGCCGCGCGGCTTCGCCACCCCGGAAGCGGCCGCTGCCTGGAGATCTACACTGATTATCCGGCATTGCAGGTTTACACCGGCCAGACCCTGAACGACCCGACCGTTGCCCACCCGGATGGGGCGGGGGTTCCAGGTTCGGGGATCGCCCTGGAGACCGAGGAGTACCCGAACGCTCCTCGCCGACCCGATTTCCCGTCGATCCTGGTCACCCCACCCAGGACCTACACACGTACCACGACATGGCAGTTCACTGTCCAGTGACAACAATTAAGGAGAAATAATGCGTGTACACATCGGCACGGACCATGCCGGTTTTGACATGAAAAATATCATTGTCCAGGTTCTCACCGATCGGGGATACGAGGTCGTCGACCACGGCGCCGATGCCTACGATTCCGAGGATGACTACCCCGTTTACATCATTCCCACCGCCCAGGCTGTCATCGAGGATCCCGGTTCGCTGGGGATCGTCGTGGGAGGTTCGGGCAATGGAGAGGTGATCGCCGCCAATAAGGTACGAGGGGTGCGCGCGGCGCTGATCCACTCCCATGACACGGCTGTCCTCGCCCGTAAACACAACAATGCCAATGTCGCCTCCCTGGGCGCCAGGATGCACAGCAAGGAACAAGCGATCGATCTCGTACTGGCCTTCCTGACCACCGAATTCTCGGGCGCCGAGAGGCACGTGCGCAGGATCGAACTGATCAGCGGGTACGAGGAGTCAGTATTCCTCTGACGCCTATCGACAAGAAGACCTTCAACCCTTACCCTTGATGTTGTGACTCCTCTCCTACCAGCACGCACGTACACATGTCCGACTGCTCATGGCGCCGTTTACCATCATGGCGCCCATGTGATCGACTGGACCCCCACCGGCCATGACCCCGTTTTGTGGATGAGTGAGAAGACTCCTCTCGACAATGATTTGCCGATCCGCGGCGGGATCCCCATCTGTTGGCCGTGGTTCGGCGCCGGGCGGAACGGCACGGCCAGTCCCTTGCACGGTTTCGCCCGCCTGGCCGAATGGCGCCTGGTTCGAAGCAGGCAGACCGACGAGACGGTGACAGCGACGTACATGCTGATCGACGCCTGCCCGGACAAGTTCGACTACCCCTACCGCCTGATGTACGAGGTGGTGTTCGGCGAAGAATTCTCGGCCATGCTGACGGTACGAAACACGGGCACTCGGCGGTTCTCCTTCGAAGAGGCTCTCCACACCTACATCCGCGTGGCCAGTATCGGCGAGGTCAGGATGACCGGTTTGGACGGGTGCGAATACCTGGACAGGATCCCCGGCCATGAGCTCGGCCCGCACAAGCAAGCCGGCGATCTGAGGGTCACCAGCGAGACCGATCAGATCTATCACTGCGGTACGGACATCGACGTGATCGACCCTGCCGGTGGGCGCAGAATCACGGTGTCCCGGCAGGGATCAGCCGATGCCGTCATATGGAATCCATGGGTTGACAAGGCAAAATCCATGCTGGACTTCGGTGACGACGAATGGCGTACGATGGTCTGCGTGGAGACCGCCAATATCGGTGAACATGCCATCACCCTTTTGCCCGGCAAAGAACACACCATGGGATTCACCCTGCGAATCGCACGTTACTGAATTTGGGGCCACGATGAGGTGAGGTAGGCCTCGATGGCCCGATGGCGGAATGTGTAGGGACGACCCCGATCGATGATGCCCCGTACAGTGTCGAGACGTTGCGCGGTCGGTCCGGCCTGCGACCCGCATGACAAGCCCATGGACCCTGCGATTGTGTTGAGCGTACGATCCTGCGGTGGCAGGGCGGCCATCGCCTCAATGAATTGTCGTTCTCTGTCCGGTAGTCGTTCAAGGATGCGCTCCACATGTGCCACGGCTTCACCACGAACATTGATCCATCCTTCGCGCACGTCATCGGTTGTGATGACATCCTCTGTTCCGGCGTACCATGCCCGTTCTCCCGCGAGTTGGAAAAGGAACGGCTCTCCGCAACACAGGTCAACAATCATGTCTGCTGCGTCCGCGGTCATGTGGATGCGAGTCGTCCCGCCTCGATCATCAGCCACCTCCCACCCCTGAGTCACGAAGGGGCGCAGAGCCATGATCAGGTCGTCTTGTCCAATGGGTTCGAGAACGGTGGTCGCGAACCTGCGGGCAAAAGTGGCCCCCTTGCGTGCCCCGGCCATATCGGCAAAGTCCGGCAACCCTGTCAGATAGACAGCAAGTGGCAAAACTCGTGTGAACGCCACGTTTCCAGGCGCTTGGACTGGCATCTCATAGCTGATGGCGTCTCCGAGACTGATGAGGAGTTGTGAGCGTTCGCTGTCGTTGGTGATGTTCTGCACCTCGTCGATGTGGATGACGACGACGCAATCATTCTTCACTGCGGCTTGGCCAACTTCGACGAGCAGGTCGGTCAGGGCTGTGTACGGCTCAGGTCCCACTGAACGGTCCCACGACAAGGACATTCCCTGGGCAGAGACCGTTCGTACGCGATCCAGGATGTCTTTGATCCGTCGTTCCCGGGAGGACGGCAATCCGGCCCGGTCCGCCAACGACAAAACAGCGGTTGCTACTGCTTTCATTGAATCGGCTCCTGAGGGGATGCGGATTTGTGGCGTCACCCAATCTCCCCGGCTCTCAGCCATCTTTGAAATCCGGCGAACCAAAGATGACTTTCCAAGTCCCGCATCACCAAGAATGGTTCGGCCCCGTTCCGGCAACCCAGCATTCCTGCGCGGGCGGACGATGGATTCCCAGTCGGTGATTTGTTCAGTCCTGCCGGCCCAGATCAGGGGCACCGTGTCTGCACCAGGGGTGAAAGGGTTGTTAGTGACAGTACGCATGTTGATAAATTTATCAGACATCGGCAGGGATTTGATAAATTTATCAAAGCTCAGTGGGTGTTTGATAAATTTATCAACACCCGGGGCGGCTAGAAGGGGACACCGCAGATCAGGCGGACGTTGGCATAAGGTGTGGCTTCGCCGGTACGGATGATCAGGGCGGAGTCTGGCAACAGTTTTTTAAGATGGTCGTGGGAAACGTGGCTGGGGGAGAGGCCGCGATCGGTCAGCCAGGTTTCGACAATGGTGCCAACTCCTTCATTGGCCATGGCGCAGTCCTGGACGATGATCTCGGCCAGAACAGCGTCCAAGACATCGGTGAATCGGGGGATGCCGAACCTCAGCGCAAGGTCGACCACGCGGGGGCTTTGTGACGGGACCGGGGGGAGCGGCATGCCAGCGTCCACAATAAATACACCTTGTCCATGTCCCAGCTTGGCCAGGCCGTAACACAGGTCCGGGTTCAAAATCCCACTTTTCTTCATGACTGTTCTCCTTCCGTCGCGTCGTCTCCGGGCAGGGCGTCTCCTGGCCGCGGGTACGAGGGTTGTGCCCCCTTATGTTGTACAGAATACGCCGAGACGCGGGTCGCGAACACACACGCATCAGCCAGCGAATCCCCTTGAGCCAAGCGGGCTGCGAGGGCCCCGACGAAGGCGTCCCCGGCGCCGGTCGTGTCCACGACAGGAACGGACAATGCGGGTATCCGTGTGATCGGGGGAGTCTGACCGTTTAGGCTGGGCGAACCGGCTGGGTTGGGTGAACCGGCTGGGTTGGGCGAGCCGGGCGAAGATGATCCGGTTGAACCGGGTGACGACGTACCGACCAGGCATCCGCGGGCTCCCAGGGTGATCACCACACTGGGCACCCCCGCCGCCAAAAGATCGAGCGCGCACCGTACCTCGGGATCCTCGTCTGCTGGGCCGTGCGAATCCTCATCAGCCGCGCCGTGTGCATCTTCCCGGCGTACGGATTGATCGTCCGCCCTCAAAATCGCCAGGGCGGTCGACGCCTCGTACTCATTGACAACAAGGGGGTCGGCACGCCGGAACAACCACGCAGGAGCCGGGTAGGCGGGCGCCAGGTTGAAAATGAAACGCCCTGACGCGAGTCGGGCGCCTTGTTGGACCGCGTCGATGGGTACCTCCATTTGGGCCACGACGACCTGGGCGTTTGAGACAAGCTGCGCATTGCGGCGTACGAAATCGGAGTTGACGAGCCCATTCGCACCCGGTACGACGATGATGGAATTGTCGCCGTCACTGTCGACGGTGATCGAGGCCACCCCGGTCGAGATGTCTTTGAGACGATCGACGCCCGACATGTCGACCCCGGCGCCGGTCAGTTCGCTCAAGGCGATCGTCGAATTGGGGTCGTCTCCCACCGCGCCGACCATCGCCACCGGGAACTTCGCGTCAAACCTCGACGCGACCACGGCAGCGGCCAGCGCCTGGTTGGCGCCCTTGCCGCCCGGAAGAACTTCGAAGGAATCACCCATCACTGTTTCTCCGGGAGCTGGACGGCGCGCCACCCGTACAACCAAGTCGGCGTTGACCGAACCCACGACGACAATGCGGGGAGAAGGTGCAGACATCTTCGGCCTTTCAGCTAGAGGGTTGTGAGACCAGGGGGCGGCCAACACTACCGCCCCCTGGGGATCGTCTCACGCGAATTGCGACACGTTATCCTTGGTAACGGTCACAACAGGCATTGGTTGGGTCGCATCCGGTGTGCCACCGGCCAGCAGGGTCGCTGCCGCGTCGACAGCGGCTTTGCCCAATTCCTTGGGCTGCTGGGCGATCGTGGCGGCCAGGGTGCCGTCAGTGATGGCGGTCAGGCCGTCGGCCGAACCGTCGAAACCAACGACGAAGACCGATGTTCCGGCCTTGGAGCCCAGGGCCTGGATGGCGCCAAGAGCCATTTCGTCATTCTCGGCGAAGATTCCGACGACGTTGGGATGGGCCTGCAGCAGGTTGGTGGTGACGTCCATGCCCTGAGTACGGTCGAAGTTGGCCGTTTGCTCGCCGACAACGGTGATGTCGGAGTACGTCGCGATCTGGTCGGAGAATCCCTGCCCACGGTCACGGCTGGCGGAGGTGCCGGCCTGGCCCTGGAGCCACAGGATCTCGCCTTTCTTGCCGATCGCGTCGGCCAGCGCGTCAGCGGCCTGCTTGCCGCCAGCGACATTGTCAGATGCGATGAACGAGGCGGGGGTCACTCCGGTGATACCGCGGTCCACTGCGATGACAGGAATGTTCGCAGACAACGCCGGCTGTACGGCGGCGACAGCGGCGTCAGAGTCAACCGGGTTGATGATGATGACGCCGGCGTTGGAGGTGACAGCCGTTTGGATCTGGTTGGCCTGGGTGGTCGCGTCGTTTTGGGCATCGAGGATGTTGAGCGTGATGCCCTTGGCGTCGGCCTCAGCCTGGGCGCCGTCGCGCACGTCGACGAAGAACGGGTTGTTCAGGGTCGACAAGGCGATGGTCACCGTCGCGTTTTGGTGGTCTGTGGTTCCCGACGCTTCATCGGCGGGAGTGCCGCGACCGCAGGAGCTGAGCAGCAGCATGGCGGCGGCCATGGTGACCACCCCCACCGCACGGATCGACTTTTTCATTATTTTTCCTTTCCTATTTTGGAGGCACGCTTGGTTCCCCCACCCGCCAGCAGGTCCAGTACCCGCCGCGGGAAACTATGGTTGGTCACGGTTTGGCGTTTTTCCTTCTCAGTACGTCAATGCCTACGGCTGCGGCGATGACCAGGCCGATGACGACCTGCTGCCAGAAGCTCGACACGTTGAGGATGTTGAGACCGTTGCGGATGACCGCCAGGATCAGGGCGCCAACAAGGGTGCCTGACGCTTTGCCGACACCGCCGGACAGGGACGCGCCGCCGATGACCACTGCCGCGATGGAGTCCAGTTCGTACCCGCTGGCCGCCTGGGGCTGGGCCGAGAAGAGCCTGCCTGCCAGGACGAGGCCGGCCAGACCGGCGTACAGCCCTGACAGCGCGAAGACGGTGACCAGGATCCTCTTCACGGGCAGACCGGCCAGCCGGGCCGCTTCGATGTTGCCGCCCACGGCGTACATCGAGCGGCCGACGACCATTTTGTTGAGAATCAATGAGCACACCAAACCAGCAATGATGAGGATGATGATGGGCATCGGGATCGGGCCGATGTTGGAGCCGAGGAACTTGATGGCGTCCGGGGCGTTGACAGGACGCCCGTCGGAGATGACCAGGGTCAGTCCTCGGGCCACCGACAGCATCGCCAGGGTGGCGATGAAGGCGGGTAGTTTTCCGTACGCCACCGCGAAGCCGGAGACCATGCCCGTGACAAGGCCCATCGCAAGTCCGGCGATCAGGGCGAGAGGTCCGGGCAGCCCGGCGTCGACGAAGAGCCAACAGGCGACCATCGAGGACAGAGCAGCGACGGACCCAACCGACAGGTCGATTCCGGCGGCGACGATCACGAAAGTCTGCCCGAACGCCAGGATGGCGATGGTGGAGGCCTGGACACCGATGTTGACGATGTTGTCGGCTGTCAGGAAGTACGGGGTGGCGGCCCACAGCACCAGGCAGAGCACCACCAGGCCGACCAGGGCCCCATTGTTGCTCAGGAAATGACCGATGGCCGCTCCACGGCCGGGCCGCGGCAGAGTCTGTTCAGTGCTCATTGTTGTTCTCCTTGTTGTTCGTTGCGATCGGCGAGGAAGACTCCGCCGGATGGGTTGGTGTCGAAGGTTCGAGGTCTTTGGCGGCCAGTGCCATGACCGATTCCTGGGTCGCGTCGGCGCTGTCCAATTCCCCGGCTATGCGCCCGTGATTCATGACAAGGATGCGGTCGGACATCCCCAGGACCTCGGGCAGATCCGAGGAAACCATGAGCACCCCGCCACCCGCGTCGGTGATGGAGTTGATGAACTCATAGATCTCGACACGCGCGCCGACATCGACTCCCCGGGTGGGCTCGTCCAGGAGCAGCACGCGGGAATTGGCCAGCGCCCAGCGGGCAAAGACACATTTTTGCTGGTTTCCACCGGAGAGGTCCTCGACGGGCTGGGAGAGATCCTGCATTCGTACGCGCAGGTCCTGGGCGATGTTCTCCGCCCGTTCGCGCTGGCCGGAGGCGTCGACGAATCCGAAATGGGCGGTCTTGGCCATGGTGGCGTACCCGATGTTTTCGGCGATCGACGCTTCGAGGACCAGCCCCTGGTTCTTGCGGTCCTCCGGGACATGGCCCAAACCGGCTGTGACAGCCCGTGCGACCGATCCCTTTTTGACCGGTACGTCGTCCACCATGACCTCACCTGAGTCGTACGGGTCGGCTCCGGCGATAGCCCGTACAAGTTCCGTACGCCCAGCGCCGACCAGACCGGCGATGCCGACGACCTCGCCCGCATGCACCTGGAGGCTCACATCGCTCAAACGGTCGGCGTGGCTCAGATGGGACACATCGAGCAGGACGTCGTCCGGGCCGGTCCAGCCCCGGTGGCGCGGATAGTGGTTGGTGATCTCCCGTCCGACCATCAGGCGGACGAGTTCGTCTTGAGACGTGGATGCCGGAAGGATGTCGACCAGGTCGCCGTCACGCAGGACAGCCACCCGGTCACCGATGCGGGCGACCTCGTCGAGGTGGTGGGAGATGAACACCATCGCCACATTTTTGGCCTTCAACTCGGTCATGATCTCGAACAGACGAGCGATTTCGGAGTCGGTCAGGGCGGCGGTCGGCTCGTCGAGGATCAGGATGCGGGCGTCCTGGTGCAGAGCTTTGGCAATCTCCACGATCTGTTGTTGGGCCACGCCGAGGGCGCCGACGTGAGTGTTGACGTCGATGTCGAGCCCGATGCGATCCACAGCCTCGCGCGCCGTCTCCCGCAGAGTCTTCTTGTCGACGAACCCCATGTGGGAGGGCAGTCGGCCCATGAGGACGTTCTCCGCGACAGAGAGTGAATCGACAACGTTGAGTTCCTGGTGGATGGTGGCGACGCCGTGGGCCTCAGCCTCGCGGACGTTCGACATTTTCACAGGTTTCCCGTCCAGGATGATCTCGCCCTCGTCGGGGGTGTAGATCCCGGCGATCATCTTGATCAGGGTCGATTTGCCCGCGCCGTTCTCGCCCAGCAGGACGAGCACCTCGCCGGGATAGAGATCCACGTCGATCCCGCGGAGCACCGAGACCGGCCCGAAGGATTTCCCGATGCCTCGCAGGCTGAGGATTGGGGACCTGTCCTGGATTGTTTCAGTCATTGTTCATTCCTCTCAACTGGGCCGATCGAACCACGCTCGATCAGGGACGTCGGCAAGACCACGGATTGCACAGCCCGGTCGGCTTCGACGTCCATGAGCATGTCGAAGGCCAGTTCGCCCATTCGTGTCGGATCGTGGGCGATGACGCTGAGCGGCGGGTCGAGCAGCAAGAACGATGGTTCATCGTCGTACCCGATCAGGCTCAGTTCCTGGGGGATGCGCACCCCGCGCTGACGGCAGACGAGCGCCGCGCCGAGGGTCATCAGGGAGTCGGCGGCGATGATCGCCGTGGGCGGGTGGGGCAGGTCGAGCAGATTCGCCGCTCCCGCCAAACCTGATTCGTACTGGAAGTCCCCGTGGAAGACCAGATCCGGGTCGATGCCGAAATCCCGCGCCGCGGACTCGAAGGCGGCCAGGCGTTCGCGGCCCGTGGAGGTCTGGATCGGGCCCGCGATGTACCCGATACGGCGATGTCCCATCTCGACCAGACGCTGTACGGCGGTGTGTATCCCACTGTCGTTGTCGCTAGTCACACTGGGAATCTCGGAGCCATCGATGACCCGGTCGACGAAAACGAGGGGCATTCCCCATTCCCGTGCGAGGCTGAGCCGTCCGGAGGCGCCGCCCTGGGGGGCCATGATGATCCCGTCGACGCGCTGGTTGATCAACAGGTCGAGGTACCGGTCTTGCTGGGTGACGGACTCGTTGGCGTTGCACATGATGGTGGCCAGACCGGCGATGAGGGCTTTTTGTTCGATCGCCTGGGCGATGTCGGCGAAGAAGGGGTTGCGGATGTCGGAGACCAGGACCCCGATGGTGTCGGTGTGGGACGAGCGTAGGGAACCCGCGCGGGCATTCGTACGATATCCCAAGTCAGAGGCTGCTTTTTGGACGAGATCGCGCGATCGGGCAGAGGTCGCCGGATGTCCGGTCAACACCCGTGAGGCGGTACCCACCGAAACCCCTGCGCGTGCGGCCACATCGTGTATTGTCACCGCCTTCATGCCAGCCTCCTCGCTGATCGCTGAATCATCGCTTGATCATGGAATCGTTTCCATGGAATCGATACCACGACATTACACACCCCAAACCCCCCACGTCAAACCATTACCAATAACGATTCGGTAACAATCAGCCGGGTGTCAGTGAACGGCCTTGACCGGGCCTAAATCAAGGGACATTGTGTACGACCGTGGCCCCGTGGGGTGGCAAATTAACGTTTTTGGGCGATTATTCGTGAATTTCCCGCCCCATGACGGCACAGTCCCGGGAATCAGCCGACGAACTCATTGTGGAGCTAACGGGACTCGAACCCGTGACCTATTCGTTGCGAACGAATCGCGCTACCACCTGCGCTATAGCCCCAGGAGAGAAAAGACTACCACATGTCCTCTCTCTTGAGCCTCCGATGGGTCTCGAACCCATGACTTTCCGCTTACAAGGCGGCAATCATCATGGTTCGCTCGGAAGCGTCACTGATCGCCAAGTGTAGCATGACGCGGCGCTGAGCGTCCGCTTCCCGAGTTCAATTCTGAAGTGCAACGGTGACGTCTGGGGTTAAGCATAGTTGGTGGAAGACTTCGGCGGGGGTTGCCCAGCCGAGACATTTCATGG
>JGI24699J35502_11133444_pt1 | contig 10635 bp, 7 predicted proteins | sample TergutMp193P4_FD_35502 | JGI IMG/M metagenome (IMG submission 35502) | reverse complement strand
TCCTTTTGGGAAAAATCGTTTATAATTAGACATAATCACTTACATGGATGAAAATGAGAAGAAAGAGTACTTCTTACACACAGACGAGGAGAGAGAATTTGAAATCTCTTTCTTGAAAAGTTTCCTGAAATCCTTTTTCAGTTTATCGGTTGTTACATCATTACAAGTAAAACTTCCTTTAAAGGAGTGGAAGTATAATTGTAAAGCAATGCAAATATAAACCTTTTTTTCTGAAATTCCAAGAAAATCCTGAAAAAGTTTTTGATTTTATATAAATTAATGCCAGTTTCAACAATTTTATCGGAAACATCGTTCCTTGTTTGATTGCTTACAATCTCACTCCACAGAAACCCGCTTTGAATATAGAAATCATTGACAGGAACGCTATTAAAAAATTCGCATAAGTCGAACTGACGTTAATGAAGTAATTTTTGCGAAAATTTTACTTGTATATATGTATATAATTGATATTTTATTTGTTGCAATGAAATATTCGGCACAAAACTTCAAATGGAATTCGGTTTATGTAATAAATTATGTTATCTTTGTTCTCTAATTTTATTAATTATTTGCTTTTTTATTAATGAAAATATACTCATTTCAAATAAAATCTTGTATATTAATTCTATACGTGGTATTTGCCTGTTGTATAAGGATAAGCGCTCAAGATGCTCCTGTCGTAGATTATTTGCAACAGGTGAAATACTATGCCGATATTTATAACGGCAGAATGGAGCCGGTTTACAGTACAATGGTATATGAAGATTTACCCTATTATAAAAATTCTGATTTCACAGATGCATCTTTTGTTTACAAAGATAATTATTATCCAAATCAAAAAGCGCGTCTGGATTTATTCAAGGAACAATTGATCATATTGCCGCCTGAAAAAAAATTCGGAATTATTCTTAGTTCCCAAAATGTAGATAGAGTATCCATGTATAATAGAACTTTCGTTTTATTGAATCCGCCGAAAGAAAGCGGGATAAAGAATGGATATTATATGCAATTATCAGAAGGGGAAAAAGTAAAATTATTTTGTAAAGAGACTTGCTCTATCCGGCAAAAACAAATAACTTATTCTTTTGACCACAAAATAACTTATTATCTATTATACGGTAACAGGTATTATACGGTAAAAAACAAAGGTTCATTTTCCAAATTATTTCCACAATACAAAAAACAAATCAACCAATATGTGAAAGACCATAAATTGAATTTCCGGCAAAATGCTGAAGCGAGTTTAACTTTTTTAGCCCAGTATTGTGAAGAATTAATAACCCCAACAAATAAATAATGAAAAGAACCGTAATACTGTATATTTTCATTATGCTATGCGGTATATTTTCATGGATTAGCGCTCAGCAAACCGTTTCTCTGCCTAAAGACAGCATTGCGATAGAAAAAATATTGGCATTATTGGAAGCAAATACTTCCTATCGCATCTATGCCGGCATAGACAGTTCTTTCACAGTCTTTACTGAAAAAAACGAAGGCACGCCATTGGAATTATTAAAAAATGTCCTTACAGGTACTCCTTATAATGTTTCCGTTTATAATAACAATATATTTATAATGAAAGGGAACGTTCTGGAGACTAACCTTTCTCCGGTATTAAGATACAAGTCGGAAAAAGAAGATACAATAGATATAAACCATATACGAACAGAAAAAGCGGAAATAACAATTTATTCAAATTCCGAAAACTTAGTCTATTCTGTTGGAGACCCATATATAAAAGTAATTCCACCTGAAGTGACCCTGAAAGGGAAAGTTATCAATTCCAAAACAAGAGAGCCTCTGCCCGGAGTTAATCTTATTTTGAAAGAACCATATATTGTTGCCAGAACCGATATGAACGGGAATTACTCCATCAAGCTGCCGTCGGGACGTATTCAGTTGGATATTAGCGGATTTAATATTAAAGCATCCCGACGCCAATTAATGCTTTATGAAAGCGGTATATTCAATATTGAAATAATAGATGAAACTTATAAATTAGATGAAGTCACTATTATTGCTCAACGAACGGATAATGTGAAAAGTATAAGGCTGGGAACCGAAAAAATTCAAATATCTAAAATAAAAAATATTCCCACAGCGTTTGGAGAAGTAGATGTTTTAAAAGTAATACAGTCGTTGCCGGGAGTGAAAACAGTTGGTGAGGCGTCCACCGGTTTTAATGTACGCGGCGGAGCAACCGATCAGAACCTCATATTAATGAACAATAGTACGATTTATAATCCGAATCATCTTTTTGGATTTTTTACGGCATTTAGTTCCGATATGGTGAAAGATGCGGAATTATTTAAAAGCAGTATTCCTGCACAATATGGAGGACGGATTTCTTCAGTATTGGATATAACCGGAAGGGAAGCAAATAAAGAAAAATTCGCCGGTTCTGCCGGATTGGGATTAGTGACCAGCAGGCTTAATCTTGAAATACCTGTGATTAAAAATAAATCTTCTATTTTACTGAACGGAAGAACCACCTATTCGGACTGGATATTAAAGCAGCTACCCGAAAAAAGCGGCTATAACGATGGGACAGCCGGTTTTTACGATTTTGGAATGGTCTTTAGCCATCAAATTGATGAGAAAAACTATCTTAATGTTTACGGATACTACAGCCGCGACCGGTTTAATTTTAATATTAATCAGAAATATTCTTATAATAATCTGAATGCTTCCGCTAAATGGAGGCGATTGTTTAGTGATAAATTATTCGGAAATTTTGCTGCCGGATATGATCATTACGATTACAAAAACATTGATGCAACAAATGAATCTGCGGCTTTTGCGCTGTCGTTCAATATTAATCAATTTTTTGCGAAAGGAGATTTTTCTTATGATTTAGGTAAGCATATAATGAATTTCGGGGTCAAATCGATGTTCTACGGCATTAATCCCGGAATTTATGAACCATACGGAAAAAATTCATTAGTGAAACTCGACAAGTTACAAAAGGAAAATGCACTGGAGTCGGCGCTTTACGTAGAAGACCAATGGGATATTACTCCTAAATTATCATTAACCGCAGGGATTCGTTTTTCGCTTTTTAATGCTTTAGGACCTCGTACTTATTATAAATACAATCCGGATATGCTACCTTACGAATCCACGATTCTCGACACTTTACAAGCAAAAGCCGGTCAGATATTTAAAACTTACATGGGACCTGAATTCCGGTTATCCGCCCGTTATATTTTGGTTGATAATCTTTCCATAAAAGCCGGATTCAACACGATGCGGCAATACATTCATAAGTTGTCGAATACCATCATCATGTCGCCGACTGATACTTGGAAGCTTAGCGATACTAATATCCGGCCTCAAAAAGGATGGCAAGCTGCAACAGGTCTGTTTTATAACACTCCCAAAAGAATTTGGTTAGCTTCTATAGAAGGCTATTACAAACAAATGAGCGATTATTTAGATTATCGGGGCGGGGCAAAGCTGCTGATGAATCCCCATGTTGAAACGGATGTTATTAATACCGAAGGATATGCCTACGGGGTAGAATTATCGCTCAAAAAGGAAGTCGGAAAACTGAACGGCTGGGTTAATTATACCTATTCGCGAACGTTTCTCCGGCAAAGCGGCAGGTTAATATCCAATCCGGTTAATAATGGAAACTGGTATCCTACGGATTATGACAAACCGCACGATTTCAAACTGACCGGTAATTATAAATTTACTCAACGTTACAGTTTTTCTATGAATGTTGATTACAGTACGGGACGACCTACAACCATTCCCGCCGGTCAATACTATAATCCGACGCTAAACACTATGCAGGTATTTTATACAGATAGAAATACCTATCGAATTCCCGATTATTTCCGGATAGATTTATCGTTTAATATAGAGCCTGTCCATAAATTAACTTTATTAACTCATAGTTCTGTTTCTTTTGGCGTATATAACCTGTTGGGACGGCAAAATGTTTACTCGATTTATTATGTTTCTGAAAATAGGAATATAAAGGGTTACAAGCTGTCCATTTTTGGAACTCAAATTCCATTTTTAACGTATAATATTAGATTTTGATTATATGAACTTAAAAGTATTATTCTGCATGTTTATTTTAGCGCTATTGGTAAATAGCTGCGTATCTGAGTTTAATGCCAAGTTGCCGGCTAACGATGTGCAGATATTAATTGTCGATGGAAGTATTATAGAGAATACGGATGTAATGTTCTATTTAAGTAAAAGCTTTCCCTTAGATTCTCTCAATATACCGGAAGAAAATCTCAATATAAATGCAAATTTATCAATTATCGGCAGCGACGGATATAAAAGTCAGCCGGCAATAAATCTGGGCAGAGGATCTTACAGTATTTCAGTTGGAGAATTGGATGATAATGTAGAATATGGAATCCAAATAGAATACAACGGCGATATCTATCAATCAACGCTGTCGAAACCTCTCCGAACTCCGGAAATCGACAGTATTTCATGGATACAGCCTGAAGAAGCAGGCGCTGTATCTTTTAGAGTTTCCACCCATGATAACGCTGGAGAAGCTCGGTTCTTTTTATGGAGCTATATCGAAAATTGGGAAACTACAGCATATTTTTATACCACATTCTTTTTTAATCCGGACAATAACGAATTTTATGTCATTGACCCGGCGCCTTATTATTATTGTTGGAGAAGTGCAACGTCCGATAAATTTTTAATCGGATCGACAGAAGCGCTCAGTGAAAATAGTATAGTAAATAAACAACTCTATTCTTGTTTACCTGACGACAGCCGCTTTTCGGTACTATACAGCGTAAATGTGAATCAGAGAGCCATAAGTAAAGATGCATTTGAATATTATCAAAACAAAATAGTATTAAATGATGAAATGGGAGGCTTGTTTACTCCTCAACCTTCAGAATTGAATGGAAATATTACTTGCATTACAGATCCTTCAAAAAAAGCTATGGGATATGTCGAAGCTGTTAAAAATACGACTCAAAAAAGGATATTTGTTTCGTCATTGGAATTAACGCGTCCGAGAATTTTTAGTAATTGCACTCTTTTAAATGATAGTGACTTAATAAATTTATTGGGTGACAGTGAAAATCTTTATCACGATGCTTACCAGGCGGGATTCCGCGTGGCAGAAGTACCTGATATTGACAATGTTCCTATGGGATGGGCGCTTTCTAACTGCACCGATTGCATTGCTAATGGAGGAACAAAAAATAAACCGGACTTTTGGCCTAATAATCACCAATAATTGAAAAAAAAATGAAATCATTGCATCTGATTCTATCAATATTTCTATTTTTCAGTTTTTCGTTAAAAGCAGAGGAAAGTGTTTATGAACGCGTATATGTCCATACCGATAAAGATTGTTATATTACTGGCGAAGATATATTATTGAAATTTTATGTTATTAACAGTAATTTTCAACCTTCTCATCTGAGCAAAGTCGGATATGTGGAAATCTGCGATACAGAAAAACCTCAGATGCAAGCGAAAATAGCTTTGGAAAAAGGACATGGAGCTGGAATGATAAAAATTCCAATAGATATTCCTTCAGGCATTTACCTGCTTTCGGGTTATACTCGTTATATGAGAAATGAAGGAGAAAATGTTTTCTTTGAAAAACAAATCGCAATAATAAATGCCGGACAACAAATTCCTGATCCAAAACGATTTGAGTTAGTTGAAAAATATGAAAATATACAAGCCGTGCAATATGCGCAACCGGAAGAAAAAATTTCCGCCGGTTTGCTGATAAAAACCGACCGGAACGAATATGGAAATCGTAAGAGAGTTCTTCTCTCCCTTGATAATATCCCTGAGAATACTGCCGATTTGGTTATTTCCGTCAGCAGAAACGACTCGATTGCATTTCTACCGGAAATAAACAAACAGGCATGGGTGAAACAGGTAAAGAATCCTTTTCGCTTTTCTCAACAATGGATTCCCGAATATGAAGGACATATCATCACAGGGCGCATCGTTCCCGAAGCGCAAGAACAGCAACTGCTGACCAATGTTGCTTTTGTAGGAAATGATATCCGCTATATAATGGGACAGTTAAACCCCCAAAACGGAACAGTCAACTTCTACACAGCCGATATATATGGAAAACAGCAAATCGTAACATCAATTGTGTCTTCTTTTTACGATAAAGTACCATATCGGATTGATTTGCTCAGTCCGTTTTGTGAATCTTTACCCAAAAACTTACCTGTACTGCAAATTTATCCTAATGAAAAGCAGCTGATAGAAAGGTATATCGCTGTTCAGATTCAGGAAAAAATGGATAAAGATTCATTAAACAATTCTATTCAAAAATCTGATTATTCGATTTTCCAACCCATTAAAACATATAATTTGGATGAATATACCCGATTCAGCACGATAAGTGAAACCATACTGGAATTTGTCAGCAGAGTTCGTGTTGCAAAATTAAGAGGCAACAAGGTGATAAGCGCATATTTGGAAGAAATAAAACAGTTTAGCATGCGAACGCTGGTTTTGCTTGATGGCGTTCCCGTTTATAATCATGAAGATATCCTCCAATACAATCCTATGTATATAAAAACGATTAATATTTATGATGGACGCTATATGTTTGGCGATGAAAATTATGAAGGCATTGTATCGTTTGTTACCCATGAAGGTAATTTGCCGTTTTTTCAACTGAGCGAAGGATCGCAACTATTTGATTACGAATGTCCCCAACTTCCTCAATCGCTCGAAATTCCGGACTATTCCATTGACGCGGTAATAAATTCCAGAAAACCGGATTTTCGCCATACGCTGTATTGGAATCCGTTTGTTGAATTTATGAAAAATCAGCCGGTCAATCTTTCTTTTTATACCTCTGATCTTTGCGGAGAATTCAAAGTCTCGGTTGAAGGCATTACAACTGATGGAAAAATAATATACGGCAGCTCATACTTCAAAGTAACAGCTCCCTAACTTTTAATTTTTAACTTTTAATTTTTATATTATGTTACGTAACGAAAGAGAAACCCGCCATCAGCGGGTGATGAATGCAGTTGACCAGATGATGACGGCTGCACGGACAGCTCCTAAAGGAAAAGGAATAGACATTATTGAAATTGCAGTGGTAGAAGGTAGCAATATTCAGACGCTATCGGATAAAGTTCGCGAATTGGGAATGCAAAACGGCATGAAATTCTTTCTACGCGATGCCGAAAACATTTTGTCGGCAGAAGCAGTGCTTCTAATAGGCACAGACCAACAAACACAAGCCTTGAATTGCGGACACTGCGGATTTCCTACCTGCGGCGATAAACCACAAACCGTTCCCTGTGCAATCAACGCTGTAGATGTTGGGATTGCTGTCGGTTCGGCTTGCGCTGCTGCAGCTGATTTGCGCCTCGACACGAGGGTGATGTTTTCAGTAGGTTATGCGGCTCAAGCTCTGAATTGGCTTAAAGGATGCCGCTTAGTCTTCGCCATCCCTATTTCGGCATCTTCTAAAAATCCGTTTTTCGACCGAAAGGTTTAAGAATAAAGGCAATAATTTTCAACTTTCATAGCATAAAACGTGATTTTATATCGTACCTATCTGAATTATTAGTCAATCGATAGGAAAGTAGCGTGTTTTTCTTTACAAAAAATAAGATTGTGATAAAAAACGTTTTCAAATCCTAAGTTTCAGTGATTAAGGCATGCTCATTTGTCTGTTTAATTTTATTAAAAACAATAATATTGCTCGGTTTAACATTTATTAACTAAATAAATTATCATCAGTGACAAATTTTACACTACTTTTGCCCCGAAATTTATTATATATATTAATGCTTAAAGAAGCAAGATGTTCTTAGATGGGAAAATGACTATAGAATTTATTATTTAAATAAAAAATGGCATGGAATATCTCCAACGAGCTTCCCTGTCCCTTGCGTTTGTTAGTAATACGTCTCCGGAGTAGGAGTGAAGTTTATGGTTTTTGTGAAAAAACAATGCTTTTACGGACATAAGTCCAAGACGTTATAAGATATAAAGTCTAAAATAGGGCAGGGAAGCGCGATGGATTCCTAACCTCTTAAAAAGGAGTAAAATTCCCTTTGAGAGGATTCTAAGGATGGGTAAAAAGAAATTATAAAAAAGAATAAACTATTTAATTAATTAATCAAATAACATTAAATTATTAACAAAAGCATGAAAAAGAATCTATTATTTCTATTATTTGTGTCTATTTTTGCTATTAGCGCAAACGCGCAAGTCACAATTGGAAGTCAGGATGCTCCAACAGCGGGAGCTATTCTTGAACTAAAAAGTACCGAACTTGGCTTTTTACCTCCTCGCGTCCCTCTAACTAAATTAAGTCAAGCGGCTCCTCTTCCTGCTCATGTTGAAGGAATGGTTGTTTATAATACTACAGTTAGTCTGCCGGACACGCTGCAAGTAGGACTTTATTACAACAATGGCCACCGTTGGGTACGTCTTTCTACGACCTCTTCCTTTACGGAAAACTGGTTTTACATGCCTTCGATTGTATTCGATACTTCTACTCAAACTCCAGCCGACCAGACTCTGACTATGGATTTATACGCAAAATTTAAAGAACAGCTAAATGACGTTACAAACACGAATACAGGGACTAACCTTGTAAAAAATTCCAGCGCTCCGACAAAGGTTTTATCAACTATTCCTGCTGCAACGGATTTAAATTATTACATAACAGCTTATGACCCTGCTGTGTTTCAAATAATATCTATTAGCGATTCTGGAGTATTGACGTATCGAGTTTTAGCTACAGCAACCGATGAAACAATTTTGAATATTGTATTTGTAGAGAAATAATTTTTTTTTGCTATGAATAAAAAATATTTAAAATTCATACTGGGGACAGCTATGCTGTTATCCGGTATTTTCTCTGTGAAGGCGCAAACGCCCGGAGGGGTGACAAATGCAACGCCTTTAGTATGGCTTACTCCCGACAACTATGACGACGACGAAGGCGTTTGGTCAAACAAAATCAGTGGAACTGTAGGTGATTTTATTTATGCGGATTCAATTCCTGTTAAAGTCAATACGGGATATAATTATCACGGCTCTGTGAATTTTCTTTATCACTCCTCTGACGCCGGTGGACATTATCCAATGTTTTCTGAAAATGGCTTTACTTTGGCGGCAGGTGAAAATATCACCGCTGTTTTCGTAATGAAACGTAGCACAAGCAACAGATATAACTACTTGTTTAGTTTTACAAATAGTTATACTAACGCTTCTATATCGTGGTATAGCGCCACCACATACTTATTAGGTTGGTGGTGGGGAGGAGGGACGAATAGAACCACTACTGCTGTTAGTGAAGGACTCGTTGTGCTTGATAATGCCAATAGTGCATCCGGTATTGTATATAGCATGAATGGTGCAAGTGGAAATACTTCCAGTACTTCCATTACTCTTACCAATCAAAAAATGGCTATTGCATCAGCAGAAAATTCCAGTACTGGTGATATTTATAGTTTTCAAGGCACTATTCAAGAAATCATTATTCTGAAAGCAAACAGTAGTCATTTAACTGCCTCTGATATGCAAAAACTGCAATCCTACCTTGCTATCAAATACGGCATTACGCTGTCGGCAGGCGCTGGCGATTACGTCGCTTCGGATGGAACTGTTGTCTGGGATAGAACTACTACTCTAAATAACGGCTTTCAGAATAATCTTTTCGGAATCGGGCGCGACGACAATTCAGGTTTGAATCAGGTACAAAGCAGCAGCATCGGATCGGATTATATTACTTTATTTAAAGGCGATCTTGGAACACTAAACGACGACTACAGCAGTGCGATTGCCGATGATAAAACTTATATGATGTTCGGTTCAAACAATGCGACCGGAACCGCTTCTTACCTGCATAGTGCAGGTGCGGCTTTTGCTAACGGAACTATTGACGAAAAAATCAATTACCGCAGCAATGTAATATATAAGGCACAGTTGACTACTGCCGGTATTCTCGGCGGCACTCAGACCGCTAACATAAAAGTTGCTTCCGAAAATGTCCGTTATGTGCTTGTTTCCGCTGATCCCGCTTTTGCAGATGATGGCAATACGCGCATTTATAAAGTCATTGATGGCGTAGCAAACGATGTGCTTATCAACAGCGGCGACTATATCAGGTTTGCAGGTTATGAGGTCATGCCGGGAGGAGTGTCCGGATATCAATTAGATTTATGGATAAATGGAGATAATTCCACCGCTACGACATGGAGAAATCTGAATGAAAATGCTCAATTTTCAGTAAATAATCCATCGGGAGGAACGGCGCCTGTTGTGCAACCTTCAAGATTTAATTTTCATCAGGAATTAAATTTTGCCGCAACCTACGCTAAATTGGTGAGTACTGCAAACTATACCACCCAAGTGGGACAAGGATATTATATGTTTGTGGTGTCGGACGCGACAGCATCATCTAATACTAGCAATACACTGTTAGGTTTTAATAATGCCGCCGGAAATACAAGTTTACAATGGATTGCTCCAACCACAGGCTTAACAGCTACTAATACTTTGACTGCGAATTGGCCGGGAGGCACTGGCCGTACTCCGGGTTTTGCCGAAGCAAATTATCCCCGGTATGGCATAGCAGCAATGAATATTGCAAACTCGAATTCCGGTCCCATTAATATGTATTTAAATGGC
>JGI24699J35502_11133445_pt1 | contig 10656 bp, 8 predicted proteins | sample TergutMp193P4_FD_35502 | JGI IMG/M metagenome (IMG submission 35502) | reverse complement strand
CAATAAGTTGGTCTGGCTGGCGATATTTTCCATTACCGCGTTGATTTCCAGCAAGCCTTCGGAATTGCGGGCGATTTCCTGAATATCCGCGGCAACGCCCTGCAGCCCGTTGCGCCCCACTTCGGAAGATCCCTGCAAAGTCTTTACATTGGCGCCGTTCTTGACCAGCGTATCGGTAACGGACGAAATATTGGCGACCATTTCCTCAATCGCCGCCGAAGCCTGCGATACATTGCGGCTCTGGTTTTCAACGTGCCCGTTAAGTTTGTCGATATTGACCGTAACCTGCTCCATAGTCGCGTTAGTCTCGGTAACGCTGGCGCTCTGATTAATTATGCGTCCCTTGATGCTTTGAATATTGGATGTTATCTGGTGTACGGCGGCGGCGGTCTCGTTCATATTGCTGGCAAGGTCGGTACCGATTTCAGATAACGTTTCCGCTTCCTTTTTAATATTGACCACCAGGTTCCTGATTTTTTTCACGGTATCGTTGAAGTATTTGGCAAGGTCGCCTACCTCGTCCTTTGACTGGATATTTACCCGTCTGGTCAGATCGCCCTCGCCTTCGGCAATCTCCCTGAGGTCGCCCGCTATATTGACGATGGGTTTGGTGATCGACCGGGCCAGGAATACCGCCGCCGCGGCTATCAACACAACCACTATGCTGATAATCACAATAGCTATTCTCTGCATATCGTGTAACGGAGCGAATACGGTGCTTACCATTGACCCCGACGCTACGCTCCAGGGAGTATTGGAATCCTTTACTCTAATCGGTATAAACATACACGTCAGCGTATTATCCAGCACGTCAATGTACCGGGTAAACTTGAAAAACTTTCCGTCTTTGGCGGCCTGCTTAACATCGTTCATATACGGCCCGAGCAAAGGCACTTCAGTTTGAGTCGCGTTCTGCCCGATAGAGTCCGTCGCAAAGTGAGCGGCAACGGTAAAATCATTGGAGAATACCGCGCTCAAGCTGTCAGGAAAGGGCTTGGAGGTCTGGGAAATCCTCTGCAATTCATCCAAAAAAATGTCAATGCCCACTACCCCAATCTGTCTTCCGTTATTGCGTATGGGAGTAGCAACCGTGGTCATTATCTGCCCGTCATATACATAGGGGTCCAAAATCGTCGTAGCGTCGTTTTTTTTGGTTATCAGATAGCAGTCGCCGGGTCCGGGTACGTCAAAATCCTCCACGGCGTCCAGTTTGACAACTCCCCCCTCCCAGTAGTAGTAGGGGGTAAAGTATCCCCGCGAGTTGGTTCCCTTGGTTCCAATGTATGCCTGATCGTTCCCTTCCAGAACATCCCTTTCCCATACGCACCACATCCCGATAACTTCGGGGTGCGCCCTGGTCTGTCCCTCAAGTATAACGTTGAACATATTACGCCGGTTTCCTTGAACCATATAGGTGTACTGTTCCATGGTGTGGCCGATGGATTGGACGGTATGCCAATACTCTTCAAGGTAAGAGGTTATTTCGTTCGCCTCTTTCTCGCCCAGACTGAGCAAATATTTATCCGCCAGATCGGTAATGTTGGTCTGCGCCCGGACAAGCAAAACAATGCTGATCACGCCGGAACTCACCAAACCCAATGCAATCATAATTACCGTAAGTTTTAGCCCGATTTTCATATGAAATACCCCCAATAATAAAAATTTTATTGACAGACGCGGGATTCGAACCCACCACCTTCAGCTCCGGAGGCGCAGTATAGTTTAGTATACACTATCTCCTGTTGGTATACGATAGACTATAGTATGGGGGAATGTCAACCAAAATTAACGCAGGAAAATCGGCGATAACCGGGGAAAAAGTCAAAAATGCTACAGTTTTGTGCTACAGTGCTATACATTGACTTTACCGTACAGTGTGTCTCATGGGGGGGCGTTTTTTTTATGAAGCAGATAAAACCGTTTTTTTCTTAATGATGAGCAAGCAGGAAATGTTGCAGGTTACTGAGTAACCCTCTGTCTCTCTATCAGGGAGATTCACTTCTGGGCAAAAATCTCAGTTTGAACGAGCAAACTGTATTCGGGAGAGAAGCCCTTCCCCCGGCCTTCCGGGGGAAGGATAAATACCAACAGCAGGTCCGAACGCTCCCCGGCTATCACCGCCTCAATATCCCGGCTTCCGGTGGTCTGTATATGCACATAGGACGGTATCGCCGCCTGGCCGCCGTGTGGGGACGCTTTCGTAATCCGGTCAAGGTACAGCAGTTTGTATTGCTCCCCGTTTTTTGAGCGGGCCAGCCCAAATACCAGGTTGTCGCCCAAAGTGCAAATAAGATGCAGGGGCCGGAATACAAAAACAGCCCGCTTTTTCCCCATTTCAAGGTACTGTACATTGAGGGCGGTGTTCCGCTCAAGGGCGACAAGGAGAGGCCCCTTTACAGGGTTGTCGCCAAGCGTCCCCGGGGCGTCCGGAAGGACGCTCGCCTTCTTTCCGTCGCCTTTTGGGACGGGCAGGACTTTATCCAACAGGGAAGTTATGAATCTCTTCTGCCAGTCGGGAAGCTCGGCGGTTCTCGGGTGAAGTTCTTCGGCGATTACCGGCAGGGGCTCCTCCTCATCGTTTTTCAGTACGGGAAGCCGGAAGTTGGGATTGGCGTAGAAATACCCTCTTTTCTGGTAATCGTAGCTCATGGGAGCGCGAAACGTTTCTTTCATGGCGGCTATATCGGCGGCAATCGTCCGGGGGTCAACGGATATTCCGTATTTTTCCTGATAACCGGCGGCCAATGATACCGAGGTCGGGTAGGTTTTCTCCCTGACCTGTCTGTCAATGAAATACATACGGTGGATAGACGGCTTAAACGGCAGCATGATACGTCCTTCATGCCACCTTACATGGCTGGGTTTTTGGTTTTCTAGCATGAAATATACTACATTCTATTTGACATATTCTTATTACCATGCTATTATTTTCATTGATGGGATGTTTCGGACGAAGAAGGATCATACAAATTCCCGGATTTTTTATTGACGAACGGAGCAAGAAGTTGTAAGGAATGCTAACCCGTACGGATTAGTCAAAACACATTTAGAGAGGAGCTTGATATGTTCGGTATTTTGGAAGAGGAGGAAATGGCTACTCTTGATTTAGTTCAGAGCAAAATGAGGACTGTTGCGGAAGAAGACTATCGAACAACAACTACAACAGCTTCCTGTGGCGGTCGATGTCAGAACAGCTGTGATGACAGATGCGATGGTGGTTGCGAAGGCAGTTGTGCTCACGGTTGCAGGGATGAATGTTATATGTGAGGCGTTTTTGTGGATGAGAACCAATTCAATTATTATACCTCAATTTGTGTTACCCATAATTGTAACTTGAATTGTATATATTGTTATCAAAAACACTCGCAAGGTTTGTCAATGTCTTTAGAAAAGGCACAACATATAATGGACTTTATTTTTAATAATGCACCCCCAAAAACAACGGGTGTCCATATTGGTTTCATTGGAGGGGAACCTTTATTGGAATTTGACCTTATAAAAGACATTTTCAGTTTTGTGCGGAAAAAGAACATGGTATTACCCTATTATTTTTTTGCATCAACAAATGGAACAATATTGACAGAAGAAATGAAACAATGGTTTCAAGAACGAAAACAAATATTCATATTAGGGTTAAGTCTTGATGGCAGAAAAGAAACACATGATATCAATAGAAGCAATTCGTTTGATAAAATAGACATTGGATATTTTATTGAAACATGGCCTCAACAGGGAGTAAAGATGACGCTGTCTGAATATTCTTTGCCAAATCTGGCCAGGGATATAAAGTATTTGCATAAATTGGGTATAAAAAATATATATGGCGTTAATCTTTATGAAGGAAATATTGATTGGACAAAAGATGAATATATAGAAATACTTATTCCTCAGTTAAAAGAACTGGTCGAATTTTATACAGAAAACAATCAATTATCATTAAATCAATTATTTGATGCAAAGATAGATTATTGTGATTTTAAACCCCATGAAAGAAAGAAGTGGTGCGGTATAGGGGAAAGTACAGCCTTTTTTGACATTGACGGAAAAAAATATCCATGCCCTCTTGTTACACCGATGACATTCCAAAAAGATGTATTAGATAAAATAATGAAGGTCAATTTTGCAGATGCTAATGAATTTATTGATGAGGAATGTTATAATAATTGTTATATTTATCCTATATGCCCGACATGCTCTGGAGGTAATTATCTTGTTAATAAAAGTTTTAAAACAAAAAATAAAAGTAAATGCCGTATTCAAAAATTAGTTGCTCTATTTATCGCCGATTTACATTCCAAGCGAATTATAAAAACAATGGATAAAGTTCCCGGCGATAATGATCAGGTATTATTTCATACTATTGAAGCTATTAAAGGTATTCGTTCAAATTATTTGAATGAATATAAAAAATTTTTTGATAATTCTGTGGTTGTAAAATGAATAAAAAAAAGAAAAATTAATTATAGAAATAGAAAGGAGACGCACATAATGAATAACACCCAGAACGCCTATGGCGCTAATGGCTCAGAAGCAGACAACACTGAAGATGTTTTGAAAAAATTCTCGAATGCAGACGATTTCATCAATCAAGCAAACGAGAAAGAATTCGTTCAATTGGCTGTCGCCCATGCCAAAATAGGGTTTAAATACCTCCAAGAACAGCGGCAGTTCAGTTATTTACCGCTCTTAGAGCGGATTACCCGCCGTCTTAATGAATTTAAACAGAAATTAATCGACAGCTCTGCAGCCTTGGCCGGGTTCAACATAGCTTTCGGTTCGGGAGGAAGAAGCAAGTTTCGTGATGCGGTTAATGCGTATTTTGGATTTATTACCATTAATTTTAAGATTATGAAAGATCTTATAGTGAAGATGATCACGGATATTATTCGCGGTAAACGTTTCACTGAAGTGCTGGTTGATCTGAATACATTGACGTATGATATCGTCAAGGAAATTAAGAAAGATCCAGAAAACGTCAAAATCATTAAAGCTGCCGTGAAGGACTTAAAAAACACCGCCGAATGCATTTTAAAAAACGGGGGATTAGGCGTGTTGGAATTTCCCGGGACGGTCTCGCTATATGATAACGAAGGAAAACTTCGTTCCTCGGAAGATATATACACTGAATTTGTTACCAATCGATGCAACCATGTCCGGGGCATGATAAGAAAATTATTGGCCGCTAACCGACAAGAATATGACGAAGCGGCCACCGAATTATTGAGAACGGGCATTCCTATGGCATCCGTCCTTGTAGAACTTGAAAAAAAATTTCAAAGGGCATTGCCGGTCAGCATCCCCACTGAGGGATCCATTAAGGACCAGCTCAATAAGGATGATTACCCTGCCCTTTGCAAGCTGTATAACAGCTTGAAGTTGGACAGTAAAATGTCAATAACATACGACGCCGAAATTGTCTGATATACTTGTTACACCATATTATTTTGAAATGAACCCAGTGTTCAAACGGGGTTCAGTCCTGCCGCCGCCGTCCAGAGGGGAACCTTCGCCGCTTTGCGGCTCGGTGGGTTATACCATGGCGGCTTTTCCTATCGGCGGGCTGAACCCTTCGAATCCCGCCGGGTAGGAGTTTGTGCTGCCGTTAATGGATATTGTTACTTTTTTTTATGGCAAGGTTCGTGTCAATCATTTTACACCCATTCACGGCATCCCGCATCCCATCTCTTCGAAAAAGCTTCCCCGGATACCAGCGAGTCAAAGACCGGATACAGAAAAACATCAATTAAATGCATAACGTCAGGCAGGGATAACCCTGTCTGATTGATTGTTTTTTGAAAATACCTCCAGCGTACCTGTATATCATGATTATCGACAAGTTGGCGTATCTGGTCAAAACTATCTTTGCTGTATTCTGTTTTTCTATTATGCAATGTTTCTTTTATGGCTTTGCATAATCTTTGACCGTTAAAATCAAACGTTTGGGCAAGATAATAAATATCATAAAAATCTTTCATGCGTCCGGTTAGTTCAAGCCGTTGGAGTATGGCGTCAAATTTTTCAGCGATGGTACTTTCAAGGGAATAAGTATAAATTTTAGGCGCGTTATAACCTTCAAGCTGCGTCTGTATAACCAGTTTCTCTGGTTTAGGAATTATTACGTCCCCTACACCAATATCAACACAAAAAGGAACCCGCACTTTTTTAATGCTTCCAGTGATTTGACTGCTTACTCCATGATACTCACGGTGAGCAGCGATAGGAGTGCATTTGCCCGCTTCGAGGGTTACAATATCGTTTAGCCCTGTTGGCACTTCAATAATTTCAGCTATCACTTTATCCATGCGCTCAGGGTTATTGTCAAGACGCCGTACCGTAAAATCAATATCAATCGTTGCCCTGCTATTAAAGTTTGTCAGAGTATAAATGAACAACCCGCCTTTTAGAATAAAATTATTTGCATAAGGAGATTTTGAGAGTCTTCGTAAAAACTCCTCCTGAAAAAAAAGCTGTAAACATTGCTGATAATTGATGTCTGATTCTTTTGCCTTGTTTTTAAGTTTCGCTAAAATTGAAGCCCCCAAATCCGCCATTACAGCCATACCCCCACAAGGTTTTTCACCGTATTGGTTACCCTCAGTTTTTTTGCATAGTTCATCATCCGAGGAATGTTTTTTGACGTATCATTTACATATCCCTGAATCGCTTTGACAAATATTTCCCGGTCCATTTTATTACGGTAACGCAGGCAATCGCAGATCGTCCGCTCTTTATCATAAATCCTTACCGGGTTGCTGTCTATATCCCCGGAAGTAAGCCCCAGATTGAGCAGATCAGGCTCGACAAAGTAAGGGCGTACAAAGGGGTAATCTATCTTAAACCGTGATTTAGTAGAATCCTTGCTGACCGCCAGATGCCAGACATTGGGCGTCCTGTCGCTGTAGCCATAATAAAAGAGGGCGGTATCCATATTCAGTATTCCATCGGGGAAAAGCTGATTAATGAGGCGGGCCTCGCTGGGGTTATCCTCATCAATCCATTGATAGTACCCGTATCGGATTTTCTCAACAAGGCCGTCCTTGACAAGCCGCTGAACGTCATTATAAAAAACCTTGTTGGCATAAAGTTCCCTAGTACAGAGCATTCCTCCATGTTCGTCAAATATCTGTTTGATTTCTTTGACTGGTTTCATAACCTATAACTCCTATATCTTCATCCCACATTACAATAACAAGCGGATAAACCTATAATTACATTATGCTTCTTTTTGAGGTTTATGTCAATACAAATTTAATACTAATATGTAATATAAGCGGATAAAGTTATAATTCGTAAACTTCAACATCCACATGACAGACGCGGGATTCGAACCCACCACCTTCAGCTCCGGAGGCTGACGCTCTATCCAAATGAGCTAGTCTGCCCAAAAAGGCACTATAACTTGATTATCTACCATATCTCCCCCGCCCTAAAGTGTCAATATATGACCTTTTTTATACCATTGACCTTTTGGCGAATTGTGCGTATGCTTAAACTCAGGAGGAAATGATGAAAAAAGTTCTCTTTTGTTCGATTGCGGCTATTGCGGTGGTTTCCGCCGGATTGCTGACCGGCTGCCCCAAAAAGGCCGCGGGCGCAGCGGAGCCCAGGGTACAGGCCGCTTCCGGGGAAATAACGGTACGGCTGCTCACCGACGCCACCGGAATTGACGACAAATCGTTCAATGCCGCGGCATGGCGGGGTATTCTTGATTTTTATGGCGACACCTGGGACAACGCGAAAAAACGGGGTTCCGTCTACGATGTGGTAACCGCCCCGACTCAGGATATGTACGTTCCCAACCTTAAACAGGCCACCGATGAAGGCTACGATCTCATCGTTACCACCGGTTTTACTTGGGCCGATGCCCTGAGCGAAGTTGCCGTGGGCAATCCCCGTCAAAAATATATGATCGTCGATACCGACTGGCTCGAAGGCTCCAACATCCTGCAGGCGGCTTATGCCGAACATGAAGGCTCATTCCTCGTGGGAGCCGCGGCAGCGCTCAAAGCCAAAGAGGACGGCATCACAAATCCCCGCTTCGGCTTCATCGGCGGTGTGCCGGGCGCGTTGATCACCAAGTTTGAGGTGGGCTTTGTGCAGGGCGTGCTTTCGATCATCCCCAACGCCCAAATCGTTGACTACTATGTGAATAGCTGGGGCGAACCCGCGCTGGCGAAAACCCAGGCGAAAAACTGGTACGACTCCGGCGTCTACGCCATTTACTCGGCGGCGGGCGGCAGCGGCAACGGAACCATCGCTCAGGCCAAAGAATACCGCATGGCAGGGAGAGATGTCTGGGCGATCGGCGTTGACTCCGACCAATTTGATGAGGGTTTGTATAGCGGCAATGAATCGGCGGTGCTGACCTCCATGCTTAAGATGGTGGAAAACAGTCTGGTATACGCTTTGAATGCCGTCAAGAACAATACCTTTAAGGGCGAAGTGATAAACTTTGATCTGGTAAAAGACGGCGTCGGCTATTCCACGACCAACCCCGCGCTGGGCCGCTCCATTGTAACGGAGCTTGAGTCTATCAAACAAAAGATCATCCGCGGCGAAATTGTCGTGGCAGCCTCCAACGCGGATGCAAAAAAGCTGCCGGGCTTCCCGCAGAACTTAAAGGCCATAGACGACTGACCAACCGCAAAACCCTAACCGGGTTTTGTTGTTGGTCTTACAGTTTTTCGGCCTATAGCCGAAAAACTGTTTTAAGAATGTTATTGAACGGAGAGCGTTGTGCTGGCCATTGAAATGCTGGAGATAAGCAAAGTCTTTCCCGGAGTGCTGGCCAACGACCGCGTGAATCTGCAAGTCGAAAGCGGCGAGATACACGCCCTGTTAGGTGAAAACGGGGCGGGTAAATCGACGCTCATGTCGATTCTGTTCGGCCTGTACGAGCCGGATTCGGGCGTCATTAAAATAAGGGGCGAGGAAGTAAAAATCCGCCGCCCCAATGACGCCGCCGACCTGCGGATCGGCATGGTGCATCAGCACTTTAAGCTGGTCCGCAATTTTACCGTTACCGAAAATATTGTCCTGGGGATGGAACCGCATAACAAGCTGGGGAATCTCGATCTGGGCGGCGCGGAAAAGCGAGTTGCCGAGCTGTCCGGGACCTACGGCCTGGCGGTTGATCCACGGGCTAAAATTGAAAATATCACCGTGGGTATGCAGCAGCGGGTTGAGATTCTCAAGATACTGTACCGCAACGCGGACATACTGATCTTTGACGAACCGACTTCCGTGCTGACCCCGCAGGAAATTGATGAACTATTGGCGATTTTCCGCCGCCTTAAAGCCGAAGGAAAAACAATTCTCTTTATCACCCACAAATTAAAAGAGATAAAAGCCGCCGCGGATCGCTGTACGATTCTCAGACGGGGCAAATATATCGGCACGGTGGATGTCGCGCATGTCAACGAGGCGGAATTAGCCGAAAAAATGGTGGGGCGAACCGTCACCTTCAAAATAGAAAAAAAACCCGCTCAACCGGGCGACGTGATACTTAAAATCGAAGACCTTACCGTTATCGGCGCAAAGGGAACGCCCGCGGTCAGCGGCCTCTCGCTGGAGGTGCGATCAGGCGAAGTGGTGGGCATTGCCGGCATTGATGGTAACGGCCAGTCCGAACTGGTGGGGGCAATCGCGGGGCTGCTGCCGGTGCGCGGCGGCAGGGTGCTGCTGAGAAAACACGACATCGCCAAAGACAACGTCAAAAAACGGATCACGGACGGATTGGGACTCGTTCCCGAAGACCGGCATAAACACGGCCTCATCCTCGACTTTCGCCTTGACGAGAATTTTATCCTTAAAAGTTTCCGGCAGCCGCGTTATTCGTCATCCATGTTTGGTTTTCTGCGCTTTCCCGCTATCGCCCGCCATGCCGAAACCCTCATCACCGATTTTGACATACGCGCGGGAAACGGGCCGGCGACTCTGGCGGGCGGAATGTCGGGCGGCAACCAGCAGAAAGCGGTTATCGCCCGCGAAATTGACCTTTCACCGGAGCTGTTGATTGTGGCGCAGCCGACCCAGGGGCTGGACGTGGGCGCCATTGAGTATATCCACCGCCGTATTATAGAAGAAAGAGACAAGGGGCGCGCCGTTCTGCTCGTTTCTTTTGAGTTGGACGAGGTGCTGAGTCTGTGCGACAGAATCGCCGCTATTTCCAAGGGGCAAATCGTGGGGATCATCCCGGCGCAGGAAGCGGACGAGCGGCGTATCGGCGCCATGATGGGGGGCGTCCATGCTTAAAAGCAGCCGCATCCTTGAAGTGTTCACCAAATCCAACGCGCTCGTTTCTGTCGCGGTGGTGCTGCTCGGCTTTTTATCGGCAACCATTATCATCATAGTGATTGGACGCAACCCCGCCGGAATGTACGAGGCGATTCTGCAGGTAGTTACCGGCGTCTTTCGCAACCGCAGCGGCGTCTGGGGCTGGAACCCCCGCTATATCGGCGAGTGGATAGTCGCGTCGATACCCCTCATCCTCTGCGGCCTTTCAATGGGCTTTGCCGCCCGCGCCGGACTCTTTAACATCGGCGCCGAGGGACAGTTTATCGCGGGGCTGACCGCCGCCCAATTTATCGCCCTGTTTTTTCCGCCGGTTCCCGTACTGCACTGGGTTCTCGCGGTCATCGGGGCTGTCGCGGCGGG
>JGI24699J35502_11133446_pt1 | contig 10669 bp, 11 predicted proteins | sample TergutMp193P4_FD_35502 | JGI IMG/M metagenome (IMG submission 35502) | reverse complement strand
TACCTTGTTATTGTTTAACTTAACACCACTAAATTAGGTGATTTTTTTCAAACTGCAAAGCGTTGTATATAATTTATTTACAACGCTTTGATTTTTTTTATGCCTTTTTATTTGCGGATTTAAGGTAATTTTATCTGTTCTCTATTAAGTTTCATAGCATATATTGTCATGAAAATACATATTACAAATATGATGATTATGATAGTAGTAATAAGCATAATAAAAGTTCTTACAAATTATTTCTGCACAAATATACAAAAAATATTCATTCGAAATAAATATTTATGCAAAATAAAAAACCCGCTTTTTTTAAGAGCGGGTATTAAAATTAGCCGGACGATTTGGATATATCGGAAAATGTGTATACATTTGCGTACTTATTCAAGGTTGCAAAATTTATAAATGATGAAAATTATAACAACAAGAGAAATCAGGAACAAAACGAAAACTTTCTTTGAACTCGCAGAGAAAGAAAGAGTTGCAATCAAAAGAGGAAATAAATACATAAATTTGGTTGTAACGGATAGCCCAGACGTCCAATTAGTCAGTGAAAAATGGATTAATGAGTTTATGTCCATTCCTATGGAATACCGTTGCAATCCATTCGATATAAGTCCGTCCGGAGATTTATTCTTTGCAGATAAAAGAAATGTAGAACACATTGAGAAGGCAGTAATGCAGGCTCGAAACGGGCAGACCAAAACATTATCTAAAGCAGAGCAAGAACAATTTTTTGATTTATAATGAAAAATCATTATGAATCAAGAATATATAATTGAGTATACAGAAAAGTTTTTTGAAGATGTAGAGAAACATCGAAAAGCGGGGCAAAAATCAATCCTTATAAAGATCAATGCACTGATAAACGAATTGAGGGAACATCCAACTACTGGAACTGGAAACCCGGAACCGTTAAAAGGATTGAGAAAAGGGCAGTGGTCGCGCCGAATCACACAAAAGCACCCATTGCTTTACGAGATTCATGAAGATACTGTAAAGGTTATTTTGCTTACCGCTTGGGGGCATTACGAAGACAAATAACATGTTTTACAACATTATGGCGATTACAAAATAAGCAATTGAATTATTCTTGATCTGATATAAAAACTCTGCAAGTTTACCCAGTAAAATAGTTTTACGGCTCATTCTGAATATACTGCAAAATTCACTACAAACCAAAAAATAATCCCTTACAAATCTATTGACTTACAAGGGATTTCATCTGATATTCAGTACCCGGAGCGGGACTTGAGATATGCAACAACGCAAAAACGAAACCAATTGAAAATAGCCAACGTAGATTATAAATGTTGCAATAATGAATGAATTAACACTATAATCTTGTTACATTTTGTTTCATCTTGTTACATTTTGTTACAAATAAGTCGCCAAAAAGTCGCCAAAGAAAATTAAGTTGTATCTTTGTACTATTAAAACAATTTGATCTATGGCTACAATTTATTTATCACTGTCTACGAGGATAGATGCAACGAAGAAACAAGAAATTTTAATCCGATTTTCGCATGGAAGAATAAATCAACGTGCAAAAACAAATATCTTTATTTCAGCTGAATATATAGATGAATCGGGTAAACGGAAACCTATTTGGAACGATATGAATCAACAAATCGTTATACCAAACTTCCGCCTGATGACTGATGAGAAAAAAGAATTGAAGCAATCTCTAACCGGGCAAAGCGAAAAATTGAATACTCTTGTTGCATTTATACAAAAAGCATTCAATGATATTGAGAATAAATCAACTATTTCATCCGACTGGTTAAAAGATTGCATAGACAGATACTACCAACGCGGCAAGTATGCGCCCGTAGTAGAGATGTTTGAAAAAAAGCAATCGTTTTTTGATCTTTTCACCGAATTCTTAGAGAAGCATAAATTGTCGGATGTTCGGGAAAAAAATTTTAAGGTAGTTATCCGCGCTTTAAAACGGTATGAACTGTACGTTCAGTTAACGCGGGATAAATCCTTTTCACTCGATTTGGATCATGCAACGCCTGATATTTTGGATGATTTTGAGGTATTTTTGAAAAACGAATATCTCCTCTGTCCGCAATATCCGTCCCTTTACGAAGCGGTACCGGAAAGCCGAACGCCGCAACCCAGAGGGCAGAATACGATCAACGGAATATTCACGAAAATGCGCACCTTCTTTATCTGGGCGGTGGAGAACGGCAAGACCGAAAACAACCCTTTCCGCAAATATTCCATTGAAGAATGCGTATACGGAACGCCGTATTATATTGGCATTGAAGAACGGAACCAACTGTACCATACAGACCTTTCGCATCGTCCGGCTTTGGAAACGCAGCGGGATATATTTGTTTTTCAATGTTTGACCGGATTAAGGGTATCGGACTTATACAAATTGACCAAGCAAAACGTGATTCAAGGAGCGGTAGAGTATATTGCGGGCAAAACAAAAGACGACCGGCCGGTAACGGTGCGCGTTCCGCTCAATTCCATAGCCGAGGAAATACTGGCCAAATATGCCGGTTACGAGGGAAAAACGCTGTTTCCGTATATCTCCGAACAAAAATACAATCAGGACATAAAGAAGATTTTCGCCGCGGCAGGCCTTACCCGTCCGGTGGTGATCCTCGATCCTTTGACGCGGAAAAGCGTGATTCGCCCCTTGAATGAGATTGCGTCCTCGCACATGGCCCGCCGCACTTTTATCGGAAATCTTTACAAGCAAGTCAAAGACCCGAACTTGGTGGGCGCTTTGAGCGGACACAAAGAAGGGAGCAAGGCCTTCGCCCGCTATCGCGAAATAGACGAAGATATGAAAAAAGAACTTGTAAAAATGCTGGAATGACGGCTATTGAAAAAAATAGACGCCCTGCTTTTGACGAGCAAGGCGCCGCTCCAATGGCCGCCGCCCATTCCAGCTACCACTTTCTTTTAATAATCCAGTATAAAAGGGAAAGGGAACACGCTCCGAATAATATCCGTCCGCACCACATTTGGAAATTTTGCCATCCGGTGATGAAGTTGACCGGTTTTTCGACGATCACCTCCTGAATGACGGGGATCGTGTCCATGAGGTAGACGGAATCTACTTTTAGTTTTTCTTTGTAAACAGTCCGCACCTTTTCCAGCCAAATGGTATCCCCTTTGACGGTGAAGAAAACGCTGTCCTGCACATAGATCGAATCCCGCAGTATCTTGTCGATATACTCCGTATGCTTTTCCGGAACGGGTACGTACTGTTTTACCGTCCTGCATCCGGAAACGCAAAACAGGCAAACAAAGATGATCAGCAGACGCGTTTTCATAGCTTGTTGTCTAAAACGATCTTATAGACTTCGTCTATGATCTGTTTCATTTTCTTGGCATAATTTGGATCGGTCGCATATTTCGATCCGACGTTGTCTACGATCTTTTCAGCGAATTGATACGGATCGTCTTTGGATGTCCATGCGTCTGCATATCCTTTCAGATGCAAGATTGCTTGGTGGTCTTTCAAAGCTTGTTCCAAATTATCGTATACGCGGAACTTTTGATTCACGCTTACCATTTGACCGTTGACATACTCTTTAGTCTGGAGCGTAGACGTCTTTCCAGTCCAAGTAGTTCCGGCCTTGATGCCGAAAAGGTTGTAATCATTGCGCAATTTCCAGCCGGTTTCCAGCGCGGCTTGCGCCGTTACAAATAAAGGGTGCGCCGTATTGGAATCGTTCAACCGAATCCGTTCCGCTATCGGATACACCGTTAATACGAAAGATGTTTTATTGTCTATTGCCATAGTATTCCTTTTTATTCATTCATCCATTGTTCATGTTCTGCATTTCCTTCCGGAGACTGCCAGATATAAATTCCAACGAGCCAGCACGCGGCGTCGCTTGCGCTTTCGTTCTTCAACAGCAAATCGGCAACGGCCGGAACCCCATTGTATTCTCCATTGGCAGAGACGATCGCATCGGCCAAGTTCCTATTTTTCATTCCATGGATAATAGGAACTCCGCGTTGCGTAAACCCCTTAATTCCTTTGAGCGTAGCGACGGCAAAGGAGGTGATCCCTGAATCTCTTTTAATCTTCATATCCGCCTTTGAGTAGAGCAAGTATTGATACGGATGGATTGGTATGGAGCCGCCCGCATCGGATACGGGCAACTCCATTTTTACTCTTTGAACGGCCTTCGCCTCCTGTTTGCTTTTGAAGGCAGCGCTTATTACAAAATATAGGGATAGGATCACTACCACGATAAAGATGATTCCGAACGCCGCTAAAAAAAGTTTGGTAAAGATTGCATAAAAATTGCTTTCTTGATTTTCGTTTTGCATCATATTATTCAATTTTTTAAATGTAATTGTTGTTTTAATTCTTTGTTTTCTAATTTTAAATCGTTTACTTCTTTACTTAAGAACTCGATTTCTTCTTGCTGTTTCCGCAATTGCTCGCGGTAATAAGCCCGTTCCTTCTCAAAATCTTCAATCAACGTATCAATTTTCGTGCGCATAGAATTTATTAATTGTATATTAGTATCGTTTGATAGAAGGATGTTTTCAAAGGTTTTTTTGACATTATCCTTTTCGATATTGCCCGCATCGGCATTATCTTTTTTCTTGTATCGGAAATATTCAATGATTCCGATGATCACGCCGCTGGATACCAGAGTTTGTATGAGCGTTATTATATCCATTTTCATTTATGCAATTCAATTAATACAATGATCAATAACGTGATTATATTTCCGCACAGCGTCCAAATCATTTCGTTGAAATGAAAATAGAACTTGTTGTTTTCCCGGACGAAAGATGAATACAACGACACGATCACGGATAGTATGATCCCGAATAGTAAGGAACTGAGCCAATCCACCCGCAAATGAAAACTTACGTAACAAAAGTTGTAAAGCAGAAAGTGGCCGATCAGCGTCGAAAAGACGCCGATTAAAAAATAGGTTGACGGATAACATTTATTGAGGTCGTCCACGAGCATCCTAAGCGATTGTTTAAACTTTTCTTTCATACAATGATTCGATATAAATTTGTTTATTTAAGGAATGACGCGTCTTTTACAGCGTCGTCCATGAATTGCCGTTGATCATTTTCTGCAACCCGTTTTCAGCCGTAAGGCGGAAACCGTTATTTCCAATCCGCATTTGAATTCCTTCCTTATGGGAAATAAAGAAATATTGGTCGGTACCCCAGTAAGTATACAAACCGTCGATTCCGACAACCGTCTTTTGCTCCAACGTTCCGAAAATTTGTTGATAAAAATTTATTTCAAAATTTCTCGCAAGACTTCCTCCGTAGGCTTGCGCTTTAATTTTCAGAGATAATTCTACGGTATAATTTCCGCTTGCATATCCGTTGGATGCCCCGATTGTCCGGACAATTTGTGCGGACGATCTCGAACCTGCGACCCATTCGCCGCTCTTTATACTTCCCGTACTCATCGAAATATTATTAAAAGCTTCCGCCTGCGTATTGCCGCATTTGATTGCGACGGATAATAAAGCCGAATCGAGGGTTATATAACCGCCATTCACAAAAGGGACTACAAATGAAAACCAAACGTCGCTTATTTGAAGCGTATCTCCGTCATTCAGATTTCCGATCACGCCTTTATAAGTAACTGTTTCTTCATGATAATTAGCGAGCGTAGGAAAATACCAATCGCCTTTGTGAACGTATAAAGCCGGCAGCATAGCGGACATATTATTCAGATTAGCGATGGTGCCGACGGTTTCGGGTATGACATAAGTGGCAATGCGGTTGGTATGGGTATTGAGCAAAGCAATGCCGTAATCATTGTCGAGAATAATTTTCCCGCCTACGGTTATAATCCCGTTTATTGCATCTATCTGAACATTCGGAACAAAAAATTCATCGCCGTAATCGGTTGAAAATTGATTATTCATCCTTCCGCTTTGGCTGATCAGTTGATTGTTTTTGAATATAAATCCGCCGATATTGGCCATATTGGCCAGCAAAAGATTTGTTGCAATGCTTTCGAATTGCGCCCCGAAAGCGTTCCATTTGGAAGCGTTTGTAGGAACGGCATTAAATCCGTCGCCTGCATTCACTTGCGCAACGTAATAATAATCGCCATACTTTACGCAGTCTACGCGGGCAGGGGTGCCGTAATAAGTTTCCGTTCCGCTGTATTCTCCTCTGTAAACAAGAGCCGGACTATCGCCTTTATCGCCTTTCTCTCCCGCAACGCCGCTGGTACGGACGGGCGTACTCCAATTCTGCAATAAGGCTCCGGCAGCGGATTTCTTTGAAACGGTCATCCACAAATATTCCAGCGCTCCAACGCTCGGCATCTCTGTAGTCCAACCCGAAGGATCAGAGACGCCGGCAGCAATAGAGGGCGGCTCGCTTGGCGAACCGTGTATTTTATAACGGTATTCAAAATACGCTCCGTCTGCTCCGTCCTGTCCGTTTATCCCATTGGTTCCGTTGGTTCCTTTAGAGGCTGTAACCGTCCAATAGGTTCCGTCGGTAGGAAGTTTTCCCGATTGAGGCGCGTCGTAAATATACCGGTAAGTCGATCCTTGATAAGTGACTTCATCGCTGCTGTAATATGGGTACGCAGGATTATACTCGCCTCTGAAAACCCCGATTGGTTGCAGGCCGCCTGATTGCGATTGGACAAGCGTTCCCTTCAAGATCAGTTTGCCATCCCCGTTCGTGTTGAAGGACAGCGAAGTCTTGTCTTCGACATCGCCCACCCTGAAAGCATTATTCAAAAAGTCCATGAAATTCTGTCCGTCCGACGATACGATCCTTTCGGTGGTGATGCGTCCCGGCAGTATTTCCGTAAATCCGTATAAATCAATGTAGCTGCGTTCCCCTTCAAATTCGCTGTTAAGAATGCCGACCAGAAGAGTGTAATATCCTTCCTCTTGATCTATTTTTACCGCTTTATCGCTCAAATAGAATTCGCCGGTATCCGCACTCTTGCTCGCTTTTGCATAGAGGTAGAACTTTTTTTCAGGTTCCGTTAAAGGCGGACTCGGATAACCGCCTAATTCCCAAAATTTATATTCGTGGGAACTGGATATGGAAGATATTCCCAAGGTCATGTGTTGGATGATGCCTCCGGGACAAAATAGGGTTTTTGTTTCCGGATCGTACTTTACATGATGCGGTACTTCAACCGGATTCGTCTTGTTATTCACAAATCGGAATTGCAGGCTTTCATCGCCGATCAGCGCCATCATGGTTTGAACGGCAACCGGATTAACGGCCTCTGAAAAATTCAGCAATGAATCTTTCAGCATGTCCACGGTCTCCAGCGAATCGCGAAAACGCCGTTTGGCGAACTGCAACGCATCTTTATGCAGTTCGTTCACGATCACTTCGTTGGTTTCTATTTTGCGCAAACTGCTTGAAATAGAATTTCCGACTATTTCGTTGGATAGTTCGATCTGCGGGCTGTGCGAATTGTTGATATAATCTTTTATTCCAACCATTCGGATCAAAACGCCGTCCGGCTGAAACTGGTCGTCATGGAATAAGACATACCCGCCGAGCCTGATTCTTCCGCCAATATTCAGCCAATCCTTTTTAGCCCATATCCCGTCCAACTCGCCGGTAAAAGTGAATTTCGGTTCCTCGTTTTCATAGAGGTAGCGGACGGCTTCGCGGAACATATCCCAGCTGGCGCCCGTTTTCGTTTCATTGTTGCAAATATATTCCTGCGGCAGCATCATTCCGAAAACGGCGTATTCCTGATCTACCTGCGGACAAAAAATGTCGTCCGGCATCATGCGCCCGTCGATTTCCTGCGGAACGATCTCGAAACGCCTTCCGGTATGGATATACTTGACTTCAAATTCTTTTCCGGCCAGCATGCCGGATTGGAAGATAATAGTCATCTTCTCGCCGCCAATAAGGTATTTTTCATAATCAAAGTCTTGCGGTATGGAGTTGTCGATGATGTCGTAGAAATGTTTTTCCGCATCCGCAATCTTTACCGCGCTTATTTTTCCAATGCGGGACGGATAAATATGCGGACAATCCAGACTGTCCTCTGCCTGAGTGGACAGCGGTTTATCGGAACGCCTGAGGGAAAACCCGTCGGCATCGGTCGCATACCAGCGGGCTTGGCTGGAATCAAAGCCTTCTTGATCGGAAAAATGCGCTCCGTCGAAACCTATTCCGGCTTCTTTCGGCAGCAACAATTCGGGGCTTCCGTATCGGCTGGCGTCTATATTCCGTTCTCCGCCTTGTACAAAAAGGATTTCGACCGGTCTGGTATTGTTCGTGTTGCTTCTTCCAATCCCCGATTTGAATCCGTTGCCGCGTCCGTAGGACAGCTTTAAAGGATTGCCCTTGTTATACTCCACTTTGCAGAGATGGATCGTTTTTCCGGAAATTTCCCACTCGGTTTCAAAAGCTTCGGCCATCTGCGAAAGGGCATCACGGCAAAAAGCATGGTTGTACGAGAGGACTTTTTCGACCGCCTCGATGCAGCGTCCAACCTTCCAACCCTCTTCTCTACGGTTCAGGTTGTCGATCAGCATTTGCAGATGAACCTGCGGCTTCGCTGTCAACGGAAATTTCAAGCGGCGGGTAACAGTATCTCTGAACTTGTATTTCGACAGTTTCGCTTGCGCCGATTCAAGAATAAGCGTATATTCAAAATTCCGCGTGTTATGCTTTTTGAAGTTTTCAGGGCTTTCAAGCATATAGGTTTCACCTTCAAAAACGCAGTAGGCTCCCAGCGGTATTTCTACGTGTTGCGGCAAAGAGTAATAAAGGGTCAAACTGTGTTCTCCCTTGATCGCCCGATACCGGTAGCTCTCGTCGTTTACCGGCAAATCCATCTCCGTTTGGTTGAAGTATAAGATCATAATTACGCTTTCGTGTATTTTACCCGGATATAGGCGTTAAATTGATGAGACGATGGATTCGAATAACCTACTGTAAGTATATTACCTGAGCCATCTACCATAAATTTAAGATCAGGAAATGCTCCGATTGGAACATGTACAACATCCCCCCCATCAAAAAGCCAACTGTTTGCCGCATCAATAATTACCCAATTCATCTTTGGAAATGTGGTAAAATTTACAATTCTATAGGCATTTCCAATTGCATTGGGGGGAATATTAAGGGTAACCATATTGGTATACACGGGCTTTCCGTTGTAGGTATCTCCTGTTAACTGCTCTTCCGTAGAGGACAGGTCTATTCCTACAAAACTCCGTACTTGATCTTTGGTCATTGTAACCATCTCCGTTGAACCCTTTCCATAGATTTCGCTTACCGGGGCATCGGAAGAAGATGCGTTGGCTCCGTTAATATAAATTGCACTACTGGTGATCGTAATTTTTCTTGTGCCGCAACTCAAATCAACTCCGCCGACGCCAATCTGCAATTTGCTGCCGTTTGTTCCTCCGTAGCTCGTTAATAAGTTATTTGCATCTGATTTAATATAGCTGTTTGAATTAAATCCGACCTGTACGCTGTCTGCTTTCACCGTATATCCTTTGGGCGTTACCGGATATAATTTTCCGTCCGAACCGCCCACATAAATGTTTCTGGCGTCGGTATCGGTCGTAATAGTCGCCTCGCCGTTCAGCGCCGTTGTAACGGCCGCTACCTGCGCATTAGTTCCTCTCCTTAATTGTATTCTCGATGTTTTTGTTGCCATAATCTTTTGTTTTTATACTGTTTTTGAATTAAAATTTTACTCCTTTACCACGATCCTCCGTCTAAGACATCAAACGAAACGCCGTCATTGGCCTCATAGATTTGTTCCGCCACTTTCAATAAGGCTTCCTGATGTTTTTGCGCCGTTATCGCTTTCGTGTTGTTCGTGAAGATTCTCGCTTTGATATAATCAATCAACTCTTGCTTGGTCATCATTTTGTATTTTAAGTTTTGTTATTTTACCACGATCCTCCGTCCATGGCGTCGAATTCATTGGCTTTCAAATAGACTTGCGCTTCCGTGGCTACCGCGGTACCGCTATTGGCCGCCGCCGAAGTTTTAGAGGGTACGGCAATAGTTCCCGTAAAGGTTCCTCCGGCCTTGGGCATGGCGGCCTCTGCCGTCGTTTTAACCGCATACACTTGCGCTTCCGTGGCAATCAATGTTCCGTTATTGGCTGCTGCGCTCGTTTTGCTTGGAACTTTCAGAACGCCGTTATCCAAAACAAATACATCGCTGGTCGTATTGACGCCCGCTTCGATATTGGCTTTGGTTGCATACCGTAAACTGGACGTGTTGACCGTACTCAAATTAACAATGGCATAACCGTCTCCCAGCGCTGTTCTCCAGCTCCAAACGCCTTGTGCCGTGCTGGAGGTATCGGTATTTTGCGGAACGTAAAAAGCCGTATTCGTTGTATGGCAGGAAATCCACGAACCTCTTAACGAAGCTCCCTGAATCCGTCCCGTCATCGTATCGCCCGCTTTGGCCGCTTTAGCGCCGATGTTTGTTTCGGCTGTTCCCAGCCGGCTGAACAGATTCGCCACATTGTCCAAAATCCTTTGAAACGCCGTCCGCAAGGAATAAGTACCCGCCGCGAGCTGCGCGGAATTGGACGATCCCGCCGTGGTGGTGACCGGAACGGGAACGGTTACCGCGCCGGTGGTAGTCGAATTGGTCGAGGAAGCGTTGTCGTTGCCGATGATGCTCGAAATAGCTCCCTGTTTGCCGTTCCATGCCGCCGCGCTTGCTATTC
>JGI24699J35502_11133447_pt1 | contig 10672 bp, 10 predicted proteins | sample TergutMp193P4_FD_35502 | JGI IMG/M metagenome (IMG submission 35502) | reverse complement strand
ATGCAAAGACACAAAGCCGCAAAGATTTTAAACTTCGCGTCTTTTCGCCTTTGTGACTTGGCGTTTAAAATATAAACTATTTTTTCTACCATACTTAACACCGGAAAGTTTATTTAAGGCCGTCGAGTATTTTCTTTCGGCTTCTCCTTCGGTTTGTTTTTGATCAGCTCTTTCGGTTTTTGTTTTTCCAAGGGAAGCGCCGCCACATTCCAATCCTGCTCTATTTCAAAATTCGCCGGCAGTAAAACGCTTTTGTCATAATAATAAACCGTTTCCGGCTGAATATGCTTTCCGTAATTTCCGGTATCCCATATTCCGTTGTTGTTGACGTCCAAAACGATGCGGGCATAATAAGTTCCCGGCTGCAAAAACAAAAATTCGGCCGTTCCGTTCTTTACGGGCGAAGTACGCACTATTTTGTCCGATTTATCCAACAACTCCACGAATGCGGTGGTATCGACATGCGTCAAGTTAAAATAAATAAATCCGTAATCTTCGAGCTTTTTGGTCTTAAACGTGTTGACGAACTTTTCATTATATGTGTCATATATACTGACGAAAGCCGCAGAATCTATTTGAAAGCGGTATTCGCCGTTCGGCGTCCATTTGGTACTTAACCGGTATGACCGGATATTCGCCGCCGTATCCGGTTCAAACCGGAAATCAAACGGTTTCCAAATCGTATCCGACTTGATTTCCAAGTGAATGCCTTCCCGGTTATATGATTTCACCGGACTTTCCCACTCAATCGAAACCGGAAGATAAAGATCGAGATTCGATGCTGATTTTACAGTCGGTTTAAAAAATTGGGGTTCGTCCTCCTTTTCATCGTCTTTTTTCTTCTTTTGGGCAGTAGTTTTGACCATTCTCTTGGCAATGTTTAACGTATCGGTAACCGGAACAAGCTTTTTCGCGGTATCCGTTTTCAAATAATTCACTTGTAAAACCAGCGTATCTTTTCTGAAAACCTCCGGGTTGGTGATCCAATAATGCAACGTATCGTTCTCCACGCTTTTTTCGAGCAAATACCAATCGTCATCCTTAAAATTAAGCGGCACGATCTCCGGAAGTTTTTCGGAAGGAGCATTAAAATAAAGAGAAAACTTATTTTCGATCAGTCGTTCCTGTTTTTGCAGAAATTGGTTTCTGATTGTTTTTTCTTTAAAAGCCCTCAACAAAATATCGTCGGGCAAAAAGTGCGTATATGGTTTTGTAATCACAGTATCGACGGTGATGCTGTCTTTCCAAATCGTATCGTTTCTCTGCCGGAACTCGAAACGTGGAATTATGACGGAATCGGAAAATGCGATGTCTTCCCCGGGCTGACTGAATTTATAATCCCGGTTCAAATCGTTCAACGCATAAATTTTATATTGTCCTTCCGCCAGATTTTTAACGGAAAATTTCCCGTAAATGTCGGAGCGGGAAATACGGTAAAACGGATCGGTCGTAAATGCCGAATCATTCAAATTTTTATGCAGTCCGATCAAAAATCCGGTGACCGGTTCCAAATCTCTAGCATTGAGCAGCAAGCCCGAAACCGCCAACGAATCGATCGTTTCTCCGGTGGAAAATGAAAAGACAAACCCCGGATACGGATTTTTTTCATTGTTATCAACGACGGCATCCCCGAAATCGATGGTGTATGTCGTGTTCGGTTGTAACGTATCTTTCAGTTCAACCGTTATTTTTTTGCCCGAAGATTTGATTTCGGGCATCTGTTTTTGAGGCGGAGAAATCACGATGTTTTCTCCGGGTTTATCCAAAAGAATATTTTCGTCGAAATAGATTTCCACTTTACTTTTGTTGTAGCCGAGCATCCCGGCCATCGGCGTACTGCGCATAAACACCGGCGGAGTTTCATCTTTCGGTCCGCCCGTAGGCATGGCCGGACTCGCACAGGAGTAAATCCCCGCGATCAGTACAATGACCGATAAAATGTATTCTATTTTCTCTCTCATCCTTTTAGAAGCCTTTTGAGTTATTTGGACATACGATGAAACTTCTATTTATATTCAAAAAATCAAAAAATATTCAACGCAAAGATTTTATACATCCAAGAAAACCCTTATTTCCTAAAATACCCTCAGTAGCCTTGGATATCCTTTCAGTCTTCTCGCTTATTCTCTTATTTTCAGTCTTTTAATAAGGGAATAAGCGAAAGGTTGTAATGTTATTTTCTGCTACTAAGGGGACTCTTTAAAAATAAGGGCAATACAAAATGAACGTATTTTCAAAAAAATAGACCTGCACCTTTTCACACTCGGGGTATTTTTGCGGATAAGCATTTAAAATTTCAGCAGATAACATAATTCAAACAACCTTCTAAATAGTTGACAAGCAGATGAGTAAACGAGTAGACAAGTTTACTCGTTTACCTGTCAACTTGTCTACTTAAAAAGCAGTTATTATTTGCATAAAATCGTCTGCATTAAGCGAAGCGCCGCCGATCAAGCCGCCGTCCACATCAGGATTGGAGAATAATTGCGCGGCATTCGACGGATTACAGCTTCCTCCGTACAGGATGGAACAATTTCCGGCTGTTTCCGCGTTATATTTTCCGGCAATGGTTTTCCGGATAAACGCATGCATTTCCTGCGCCTGTCCGGGTGTGGCGGTTTTTCCCGTTCCGATGGCCCAAACCGGTTCATAAGCCAACACTAATTTTCCGAAATCGGCGGCGGAGAAATCAAACAAGGCATTTTCGAGTTGAGATCTCACCACGTCAAAATGTTTCCCGGCTTCTCTTTCCGACAAGACTTCCCCGATGCAAAAAATAGGAGTCAGTCCGTTGTCCAACGCCAATTTTACTTTTTCTTTCAATATCGCGTCTGTTTCCCCGTAATACGCCCGGCGTTCGGAATGCCCCAAGATCACGTATTTTGCACCGGTGGAAGCAATCATGGCGGCGGAAACTTCACCGGTGTACGCTCCGGAAACTTTGTCGGCGCAATTTTGAGCCGAAACGCCTGTTTTTGTCGTGTCGATTGCCGAACAAACGCTTGCCAAATGAATGAACGGCGTTCCCAAAACAACATCGCATTTTAAACTTTTTCCGGCAACGGCGGCGTTTACTTCTTTTGCCAAAGCAATGCCTTCGGACAGTGTTTTGTTCATTTTCCAGTTTCCTGCAACAATATTCTTTCTCATTTTAAATAAATTAATTGGATTTGTGTATAGTTAAAATCAGGAGTTTCACCCGATCTGATTTTGTTTTTTATCCGACTGAAAAAGTCGAACAAAGATACGTTTTTTTAATGAGTAAACAAGTTGACAAGTTAATCGGTGGACGGTAAACGGGTAGACGAGTAAACAAGGTTGTACACCGGCTCGTGCCGATTCCGGTCAATCGGAATAAATATCGAATTCGGACAACATGTCCGCCGCGGCGGGGCACTTCAGCATCTGCCGGAATTTAGCTTATATTTTTGAATGCGAAGATGCAAAAGGCACAAAGGCGCGAAGTTTTGCATTTAATTTTTCTTTGTGTCTTTGCGTTCTTCGCGCCTTTGTGTTTAAAATATAAAATGATTGCCGGATGTTGTCCGGCTATCCCCGCAGCCGGACAACATCCGATAATCATTTTATTTTTTCTTTCCCATTACCGCGGCAATGGCCAGTATCACTCCCAACGCAATGCTCAACAAAGCGGCGCTCAATACCTGGAAATCGGACGGAAGCGAGAACGTCAGCGTATGTGCGGGAATCCAGAACAACGGAATGGTTTTCTTGAAGACAAACCCCCAAAGTACCCGCCAATTTAATGAACTGATGATGTCGGAAACGGGCATGGGACGAATCAGCGATTTGATGCTCCCTTTGTTTTGCAGAATGTGTGCGTCCGTAATTTTATGAACCGTCATAAACACCGGCGCATAGCAAATGTTCATGGCGGTGCTGATGCAGAAGGCTCCGAACAATTTTTTGGCGGTGAACGCCCCTTTCATCGCATCAACCAATGAATCGACGCCGAGTCCTTGCACCAGAATCGGGGTTCCGCTGCCGAATATTTTCATGGCCGATGCAATCCAAACGCCCAATATTCCCCAAACCACGGCACGGGGAAACATCCCGAAATTCGGCTCGGTATAATTTCCCGTTTTAATGCGCAGCCCCAACATTTCTCCTAATGTGGCCAAAATCGCAAACTTTCCGAATGCCATCAAAAGCATATGCTCCCGGTTGGTATTGATATACCATTGATAAGCGTCTCCGGAAAATACAAACGGCAAAAAGATAACGGCGATTACCGCCGCAAACATCAAGTCATACTTCAGATTTTTCATGGATAATTTAAAATTAATGTTCGTATTTCATCATCCGGCTGATGTATTTGCCGATGATGTCAAATTCCAGATTGACCACGGTTCCCGGTTGAATTTGATGAAAATTGGTGTATTCGTATGTGTACGGAATGACAGCCACTTCAAAGCCGTCATCTTTCGAATTGCAAACGGTCAGACTGACCCCGTTTACCGTCACCGAACCTTTTTCCACCGTAAAGTAACCCTCTTTGGCCTTTTGTTTGTCAAACGGATATTCGAACCGGAAATACCGGCTGCCGTCAACTTCGCGCACTTCGACACAGGTTGCGGTTTGGTCGACATGCCCTTGAACGATATGCCCGTCTAAACGGCCGTTCATCAACATGCTGCGCTCCAGATTGACCTTGTCGCCGATTTTCAGCAGGCCCAGATTCGACTTGTCCAACGTTTCCTGTATGGCGGTAACCGTGTATGCATCGTCGGTTTTGCTTACGACCGTCAGACAAACGCCGTTATGAGAAATACTTTGGTCTATTTTCAATTCATGGACGAATGAGCATTGTACGGTAAGGTGTAAATTCCCGTTTTCTTTATTTAATGCAACCACTCGGGCTGCTTCTTCCACTATTCCCGAAAACATTTTTTAAATATTCGATTAGATAATTTATGGATTGATTATTTTTAAGCCTCAAAAATAATAAAAAAAGAATAAATACATTGCTTTTATTTTCAAAATGCCGGGATTTTGTGAAAATCCGATGTTACCTTTGCATCCGGTTATTATTTTATGGAAGCCGTTTACGAATTATATTTACAACATCCCGTTATCACGACTGATAGCCGGATGTGTCCGCCGGATTCGATATTTGTGGCGTTGAAAGGCGACAAATTCAACGGCAATGCGTTTGCCCGGAAAGCCATAGAAGGAGGTTGCGCTTATGCGATCGTGGATGAACCCGAATATGCGGATGATCCTCGAATGATTTTGGTCAATGATTGTTTGAAAACGCTGCAAGAGCTTGCCCGGCATCACCGGAGTCAATTTGCCGGAAAAGTGATCGGCATTACGGGCAGCAACGGAAAAACCACGACGAAAGAATTGTTGGCGGCTGTATTGTCGGAAAAATACAAGACGTTGTTTACGACAGGAAATCTGAACAATCATATCGGTGTGCCGTTGACTCTTTTGCGATTGACGAAAGACGACGAATTTGCCGTGATCGAGATGGGAGCGAATCATCCGGGCGAAATCAAAGTGCTTTGCGACATTTGCGAACCGGATTACGGATTGATCACGAATGTGGGAAAAGCCCATCTGGAAGGATTCGGATCGTTTGAAGGCGTCATCAAAACGAAAGGGGAATTATACGATTTTATCCGTAAAAATAACGGAAAAATATTTATCAATCACGACAACGATTATTTGCAGGCTATATCCGGGGGAATCGATAAAATCGAATACGGGAGAGAACCGGGTTTATTCGTCAGCGGAAAATTGAAAGACGACGGAATGTATCTTTCGTTTGAATGGAAAACCGGAAATCTTGAGAATCAATCGGTGCAAACCCGGTTGGTCGGCGAATACAATTTGGAGAATGCGTTGGCCGCGATTGCCGTCGGAACATATTTCGGCGTCGAAGCGGCTTCGGTCAACAAGGCCTTAAGCGAATATGTTCCCCGAAACAATCGATCCCAATGGAAAAAAACGGAACACAATTCCCTGATCATCGACGCATACAATGCCAATCCGTCGAGCATGACCGCTTCTTTAACGAATTTCGCGAAAATGAAAGCCGCTCCGAAAGCTGTGATATTGGGCGATATGTTGGAGTTGGGAGAAAAAAGCCGCGAGGAACACCAAAAAATCATTGATTTATTGAACGGTTTCCGGTTCGAGAAAGTTTTCTTAATCGGAGAATGTTTTGCATCAACGGAAAATGCGTATCAATCATTTCGGACGGTATCCGATTTTATCGGTGGAATTCCGAAAGCGGGATTACAAGGATTCACCATTCTGATAAAAGGATCGAGAGGGTTGAATCTGGAACAAACGATCGGTTACTTATGATTTCGATGTTGAGATATGAGATAAAAAATATACCTTTGACGTGCCCAATCAATTATTTATCCGGTAAGAATGAATGTAGAACCCTTGTAGTCAAATTGTTATGACTGATAAAATACAAATGGTTGATCTGCATGCTCAATATTTGAAAATAAAATCAGAAATTGATGCAGCCGTTCAACAAGTGATTGATTCGTCTGCTTTTATCAACGGGCCGGGGGTTGATCGTTTTGCCGAAAATCTTGCCGGATATCTCGGCGTGAAACATGTCATTCCTTGTGCAAACGGTACGGACGCCCTGATGATGGCCCTGATGGTTTTGGATCTGAAACCGGATGACGAAGTGATTGTACCCACATTCGGATATGTCGCTGCGGCGGAAGTGATTTCCTTTTTGCATCTGATTCCTGTCATGGTAGATGCGGATTGCGGTTCATTCAATATTTCATTGGACGAGCTGGAACAATACATCACTTCGAAAACCAAAGCCATCATTCCTGTACATCTTTTCGGACAATGTTGCAGGATGGAGCCGATCATGCAATTGTCCCAAAAATACAATTTGTATGTCATAGAAGATAATGCCCAATCTTTAGGGGCAACATATACCTTTTCCGACGGGAAAAAGAAAAAAGCGGGAGCCATCGGAGATATCGGTTGCACGTCTTTTTTCCCTGCCAAAAATCTGGGTTGCTTCGGTGACGGCGGAGCTGTTTTTACCGATCATGACGAGCTGGCCGAAAAAATAAGAATGACGGCCAATCACGGCCAGTCGGAAAAATATTGTCATAAAATCATCGGGTGCAACTCCCGTTTGGATACCTTGCAAGCCGCCATATTGGATGTCAAGCTGAAATACTTGGATGCCTATTCCGAAGCCCGTTATGCGGCGGCTCAACGATATACCGAAGGTCTGAAAAAGATCGACGAATTGGAGCTTCCGGCAGAAGAACCGTTCAGTACGCATGTATATAATCAATATACCGTTAAAGTGAAGAACGGCAAACGAGATGCATTAAAGGCTTGTTTGCATGAAAAAGGAATACCATCGGCGGTTTATTATCCGTTGCCGCTGCATAAACAGCAGGCGTTCAAAGGTATAATCCGGACGGTCAGTTCATTGGATTACGCAACACAATTGTGCGGCGAAGTTTTATCTTTGCCGATGCATACGGAGTTGGAGCCGGGTGTTCAACAATTTATCATCGATGAAATCAGATGTTTTTTCGAAGGTTAAATTCTTTGTGAAAGATAAATATTGGTAGAAAGAAAAGATCGTCTCCCCCCCAAAGTCCCGTAGGAACGCAATATGGATATAAATATTAAAATGATTTGATATTGGATTTGACAAGAGATATGTTTTAAAGAATCCGGAATGATATTTTGTCCCTACGGGACAAAGAAAAGAGGCACCGGATTTTTTTCCACCAATATTTTGTCCCTGACGGGACATTTGGAATAGACGAAAATATTAATCCCATTATATACAAATAGATACAATTTAAATGATTCTTATTGTATCTTATTTGCCGGTATGTTAGAAAGAAGTGCGAAACATTAGTAGATAATAAATTCTGCTTAATTATAGTCCCGGATGAATAAAATTAAATTTGCGGTTGTAGGGTGCGGACATATCGGAAAACGGCATGCCGAAATGATTGTACGGGAGCCGGACGCCGAGTTGGTTGCTCTTTGCGATATTAAACCGAAAGACGAATTGGGAATCGGGGAGTATCACGTTCCGTTTTTTTCGACGATCGATGAATTGCTGCAATCGGGGTTGAAGTTTGATGTGGTCAATATTTGTACTCCCAACGGCCTGCATGCTTCCATGGCGGTCAAAGCATTGGAGAAAAAGTATCATGTAGTGGTGGAAAAACCGATGGTATTGTTGGTGAAAGACGCCGAGAAAATATTGCACCTGTCTTTGCAACAAAACCGGAAGGTATTCTGTGTGATGCAGAATCGTTATTCGCCGCCTTCGGTTTGGATGAAAAATTTGATCGACAGCGGAAAATTGGGAAAAATTTATCTGGTGCAGGTCAATTGTTTCTGGAACAGGGACGAACGGTATTATGTTCCCGGCGGGTGGCACGGTACGGCCGATTTGGACGGAGGAACTTTGTTTACACAGTTTTCTCATTTTATTGACATGATGTATTGGTTTTTCGGCGGCATCACCGACATCAAGGCACGCTTGAAAGACTTTTGTCACCAAAAATTGACTGCGTTTGAAGATACGGGAATCGTCCATTTCGAATTTGAACACGGCGGCATAGGCAGTATTAATTATTCCACGGCGGTTTGGGGCAAAAACATGGAAAGCAGTTTGTGTGTGATTGCAGAAAACGGAAGCGTGAAGATCGGCGGTCAATACATGAATGAAGTGGAGTATTGCCATATCAAAGATTATGAGATGCCGGAGCTTCCGCCCACCAATCCGGGCAATGATTACGGCGCCTATAAAGGATCGGCGCAAAATCATAATTTTGTGATTGAAAATGTCGTTAAATCGTTGAACGATGAAACAATAATAACTACTACGGCTTTAGAAGGAATGAAGGTCGTGGATATCATCGAAAGAATTTACGCGGCAGGAAAAGGCGATGTATAAATACCGGTCGTTTTTTCAATTCTTTTGTCCGGAATATGTAAATAACAGACTTTTCTGTTGTCATAAATCGAATACCTCATGAAAGCAAAAGTACCTTCCACACATTTTGCCGAAAGAATATACATTATTCAGACCATGTTCCGGGATTTTCTGGGACTTGAAATCGATATATCGGCGGATGATTCTGTATCCGATTATGTCATTGAGGTTTCCGGCGGCAAAAAACTGATTTTGAAAGATCATTTTTTTTCCTGCCACACCGATTACTTGAAAGAAGAATACATTCCCCGTGAGATTTCATACCTCCATGTTCCGCTTTTCAGTGACGAAGATTTGATCGTGCTTTTCGGAGAGAATAAATTGGAGGTCTCCGAAAATGAAATGATATGCGGAGCGGATATTTTTGCTTCGTCGTTTTTTATGCTGACCCGTTGGGAAGAACATGTGATCAATGAAAAAGACGCCCATTACCGATTTCCCGCACAAAAATCGTTGGCCTGTAAAAAGAATTTTCTGCTGCGTCCCGTGGTGAACGAATATGTCGAATTTCTTTGGAATATGCTTGTTTATTTGGGTTGCGGCCAAAAAAGAAAAGAACGTCAATATAAACTGCTTCCGACTCACGATGTGGATATTTTATACCGGTGGAAAAATCCGTACAGCCTGATTCGGGCCGTCGGAAAAGAATTGTTGATCAACCGGAAAATAAAATCGGCCGTTTGTCAAATCAAAAATTACATCTCCGTTAAAAAAGGCAAAGAAAAAGATCCGATGGATACCTTTGATTTTTTGATGGATTGTGCCGAAAATTCTTCATCCAAAGCCTGTTTCTTTTTCCTTTCCGGCGGAAATACCGCGTATGAACGGAATTATAACATCCTGTCTTCCAAAATCGGGCGGGTCATGCACCGGATTCATGAACGCGGACACGGCATGGGATTGCATCCGAGCTATAATTCGTTTAATAACCGGAATATGTTGCTTTATGAAAAACAGATTTTAGAACGGATCACATTGAAAAAGATTGTGTGCAGCCGTCAGCATTATCTGCGTTTCGACATTCCGCGGACATGGCGGCAATTGGATGAGATCGGCATGGAGATCGACAGTACCATGATTTATTCCGATGTTCCGGGTTTCCGCTGCGGCGTTTGTTACGAATTTCCCGTGTTCGACATTGAAGAACGGAAGCCGTTGAATTTGATCGAATATCCGTTGATCTGGATGGATCGACAAGTTCTCGGAAAAGGCGACGAGCAGATTATCGAAGAACTGACCCTCTTGAAAAACCGGGTTAAAAAATATAACGGACGATTTGTTTTTTTGTGGCATAATTCCAACATCAACACAGACGAATGGAGCGGAAAAAAAGAAGTTCTTGGAAAATATTTATACGAGTAAGGGGAATTAGTAAATTTGTATAGATAATAATTTAAATGATTATCGGATGTTATGCCCGGCTCTCGCTGCAGGGAGATGCAAAAAATGTGTCAATGTTTCAAAATATTCGTCTTTTTTTGTCCCGCCGGGGACATTATATCGGTAAAAAACACCACATTCCTTCACCCCTTGTCCCGTCAGGGACAAAATGTTTTCTTCTTCACATTACGTCCCTGACGGGACTTTGGTCCCCGGCGGAATTCTCCATTCTACCAATATGTTGTCCCTGACGGGACGGAAAACAACATTTTTTAGAACGGATTTTTCAAAAAAACGAATATTACTTTT
>JGI24699J35502_11133448_pt1 | contig 10678 bp, 6 predicted proteins | sample TergutMp193P4_FD_35502 | JGI IMG/M metagenome (IMG submission 35502) | reverse complement strand
CGCATGCAAAGCCGTCGGCAACCCCGCCAGCACCGCCAACAGCGTCGCGACAGGAATAGCCGCTAACGTGTTCCACGCGTTCAACCCGACGCCCAGCAACGCCGCAACCGGCCACGCCACCAAAGCCCCCAACATCCCAGCAGACAGACCGATAGTCGCCTGCTGGCAGGTAAGCAACCCGATAATCCGCCACGGACTGAACCCGACCGCGCTCAGCGTACCCAAATCCGAGCGTTGCGCGGACGCTGCCGCCGAAGCGACAGTCGCGATGGTGAGCGCGCTGGACGCAATAATCAACATAAACAGGAAAACGCTCTTTTGATCCACGGCAGCCACCACTGCGGTCACCGCCCCGATTTGCGTCCAATGCTCAATAACATGCAAATCCGGCCGGTTTTCGATTTGGGTAAGCGTCACGGGTTGTTCCGCTAACGCCGATGCCACCATCACATCAACATCTAACCCGGTCGCATCAAATATTCGCTGGGCGGCGAGTTGCACCTGCGCTAGACTGTGCTCATCCATCCCGGTCACCCCAGCAACCCGCACCCGAATAGCGGTAATCGGCGCTACCCAATCGATCTCAAAATCCCTCGGTAAGAACCGATTAGACGCGATACTAATATCGGCAAGGTTTATCAACAACGACGGGGCGGGCATCAAATAGTCGGTCGGACTTAGATTTGGTAGAACCCGGTCGCGTTGCACTCTTTCACGAGTCGCATCATCGGCAGCATAAATGATTTGCTGTTCATACGTTTCTAACGGAGCCTGATTATCCCGTACCGCTTCAGCAATATCGCCCGCACCCGTCAGACCCGGCTCAAACAAACCCACTACTTCAAAGGCCAGCACTCCCGAGCCATGTACGCCAAAGAGTCGGATTCCCCGATATGCTGTATCGGCCACCGACCCTGCCACGGGGAAAAACGTAGACGAATACGAGCCACCCATCCCAGATACCCAATCCATCGTCGGAGGACAAAGCAGGTTAGAAGTTGGCTGAAATACCCCAAACCCAGGATGCCGACTCTCGGCCACTATTTGCGGAGCTAAATCCGTATTGAAAACAACTGGAGTTGGCCGCAGCACGGTACACGCCCAAATCTCATTGGGCGCCTGTCGATGCCAGTTGATAAACTCCGGAACATCGGTCATTGTTTCCCAATCAGATTCCCGCGCAGCACTAGTCAGGCTGATTCGAGAAACAAAGTCCGCATAAACATCCGCAAGAGAAACATCCGCTAACTGGACTGATGAAACTTGGCTAGCATTAGCAATAATCTCAAGCAAATCTGATTTACCGACAGTCCACGGTATCAACGGATCCAACTGGTGCATCTCTGCTATCGTTTCCGCACCCAACTCCTCAACCGCAACTTCCAACCTGACATCAACTGGGGAACTCGTGCCCGCTAACAGCGCAGGCGCCACCGGCCACTCTAGCGGAATATCAGTCCAGTCGCGGTTTAGAGGTCGCAGCCGCAGGCCGCCCGGCTCAGCCAAATAATCCCCAGCAACAACCGCCTTATCCAAGCCCACTAAAGCCGCCTCCGCAGCAGGGTCAATCGCAGCAATCAACAACGGCACCGCCACCGGGATTTCAACAACATAATCCGATGCTGCCGCCTCTGCTCGCGAAACACAGAACTGATCCCACGCTGGCGCATCAAACGGGGTAACTGACCTATCCACAAATGTAATCTCATCAAGGCGAGTTTGCGGCACTAACGGTAAACACGGAAATCCATATTGGTTTTCGCCCAGCACTTCGGTTGGCCCAGACCAGCCAATAGTCCACGGCGACTCTATTCCAGGTATTGGTATCGAGCCAGTAACTTGAATTGGCTGCTGCGGTAAAAACTGATTATCGGTCACATAAAGGTAAGCCGAACGCGCCGGTAACACATTACCGCGCGATAACGTCTCCATAGATATCCGCAATAACTGCGTACCAGACTCCGCCACATAATCCGTCAAATCAATCGGCACATAAGCCGTCCCGAAAATCATCCCCACAGTCGCGATCGGTGCTGCTACCTCAATCCCCGGCAACTCGGCGATTTCCTGCCACTGCTCCAACGTGATACCACCATACGTTTCCGAGATAAAGTTAGGCCGCACCCGCCCTGTCTCTACCTCAAACTCGTTACGCGCTCCAGTAGGGCGCACCAAGATATCGTAAACCGACCGAAAAGCCGCCTCAGCAGTAAACGTGGCCTCCAACCGCTGCGTCGTCGCCATCCCAGACAGCACCACAAAACTAGTCACCGCAAACAACACCGTTAAAAACGCCGCCAACGACCGTCGCCGATCCAACCACACCCGCGCCCACACCAACCGAAACATTCTCCCAGCCTACTCGCCGCCGCCGGTTCCAACCCGATAGCTGATTCCGTGTCAGTTTGTGGGAAATTGTCGCATTGACCGCTGCGCTAAGTCTGATTTGCCGCTGCGTTAGATTGTATCGGCTACCGCGCTAACCTACTGACTAAACAGCCACCGCCGGTGTTCAGCCGAGCTAACTTACGTAGTGCTGTTATCCTGCCAATATGTGGCGGTTGGTGTGGGCGCAGGTGGTTGTCGATTGGCGGCGGTCGCTGGCCACGTTTTCGGCGGTGCTATTTGCTGTCAGCTCGTTTGTGGTTTTGACCGGGGCTTCGACCACGCAGCGGCTGGAAGTTACCGCTACGTTAGAGGAGAATTGGCGCAGCGCGTTTGATATTCTGGTTCGGCCACCCGAGGCGCGCGGTGAGGTGGAGGAACTGACCGGGCGAGTACGGCCTGCGTTTTTGACAGAAACTTATGGCGGCATAACGTTAGAGCAACTAGACGCCATTAGGGATATCGCAGGTGTTGAAGTAGCGGCGCCCATTGGCACAGTCGGAATGATTTGGCAGACTATCCAGTTAGAATTAGACCTTAATGATGTGGTCGCACCGAGTGGCACCCAGTTATTCCGGGTGGAGTTGACTACCTATTCGCGCGGTCAAACGTTCCCGGCAAGGGGCGCTTATGTCTATGTGACGGATAACCCGTTAACGGACGGGGATACGCGGCCTGTGCATCGGTGGGCACGCGGTCCACACGAGGATTTTATGGGGCCGACGGAGGTGATTAATGGGGTGGAGGTTTCGCCTTGTATTCCGGTTTCGTCGAATGATCAGGCTTTTGGGTTCCGGCGGATAACCGATCCGTTTGATGACGGGGTTTGGGCATCATTCTGCATTTCCCGCACTGAAGTGGCTGCTTCTGGTTTTGTTGTTGATATTCCCATAGCTATACCGCTTTCTATTGCAGCGATTGACCCGTTAGCAGAAGCTCAGCTTTTTGGCTTGGACACTTCCATTATCGCAGGTCGGTTCTTTACTGCTGAGGACGGTCTTATTGAGCGAGAAATGGCAATTAACTGGTGGATGAATGGTACGATGCCTATTTCGCCAGCATTACTATCTACTGGCATCCCGAATACCGATTTACAGATCAAAGCAGCAATAGTAGAACTAGGCGATGATGCTATTACCGAATTGCTTGCGGTAAACCCTCGGGACACCACCCCTTTTGAACGAGTAGGTGAGCTAGATCCGATATTTCGTGCTAATCCCGACATCTGGCATGAATGGCTGTCGGATGGCACGTTGGTATTCCCGCGTCGGGTGGATCAAATGGACATTGTCGCTGCCGCTAATCCGATAGCAGATTTTGGCATCCGGGAATTATCCTTGGCGGACGCATTCGCGCGATTTAATGTTGATTTCGCGAATAAAGTCGAGGTTGGGAAAGATGCGGAGGCGTGGGCGCAAGTATCAGATATGCGAACCTTGACGCAGGCCTACGCCGAGTCGCGGGAAATCTGGACTTGCATTCTGATTCGCCCCTCGCCAGTGCGGTTTGAGGGGATGCCGAATCCCGACAGCATACTGCTTCCGCCAGCATTACTAGATGACCTTGCAAATTACCCGACCGATCCGGAGGCTGTGCCCCCGTTGATTGCCGACCCATTTATCTTGCAAGGTACGGTCGGTGACCGGATGTTGCGGCAGCCTGCCAACTGTCCGGGGGTGGCGGAGGCGTGGGCGTCCAGCCCGGAGGATACCCAGTCTTGGTGGTTCCCGGTGCTGGGTACCGCCGCCGCGCCCGCTTATCGGAACCTCCACGCTTTGACGGTGCAGGGTGATGCGTTTACGCCGCTGTTTGGGAACATCGGGTTTGATGTGGTGGGGTTATTCGACCCGGATTTGGTGGATCAGGGCGGGGATGAGTTTGCACGGGTGGCGATGGAGACTTATCGTACTGAGCCATTGTTGGCTGCCGATGCTGCGACTGTGGAGGCGTTGGGGTCGGAGTTGTTTTTGCCGAACTTGAACCCGATTGACTATTTCACGTTGCCGCCGTCGCTATTGATCCCGATGGATTCGGTAGGGGTGTTGGATAATCGGTTTTTGCCTCGGGAGGGTTGGCTGGGCGTGGATCGTGGTGCTCCGATTTCGGCTGTGCGGGTGCGGGTGGCTGGGGTGACGGGGTTGGATGCGGCGAGTTTGGAGGTTATTCGGCTGACTGCTGAGCGGATTGAGGTTGAGACGGGGTTGGCGGTTGATATTACTGTGGGGTCGTCGTTGGTGGATCAGCCGGTGACGTTGGCTCAGCCTGGTGATCTGCCGGATTTGCGGTTGGTGGAGCGGTGGTCGCAGGTGGGGGCGGTGACGGTGATTCAGGATGCGGTGGATCAGAAGTCGGTGTTGTTGTTTACGTTGATACTCGCGTCTGGGGTGTTGACGATTGCGGCGGTGGCGGCGGCTGGGGCGGCGGCGCAGCGGAAGAATTTGGGGACGTTGGCGGCTATTGGGTATCGGCCTGCCCGGTTGTGGGGGTTTTTGTTGGGTCAGCAGGTGACGTTGGGGTTGTTGGCGGGCGCTGTCGGGGCTTTGGTGTCGTGGCCGATCGCGGCGGTGCTGGGTATCCATATTTCGGTGTCGCGTACGTTGTTGGCGGTGCCGATTGCGGCGGTGTTGACTTGTTTGGCGGCGTTGCCGTCGGCGGTGTCGGTGGCGCGTACTCGTCCGATTGTGTTGTTGCGACCGGCGGTGCGGGCGGCGCGGCGGGCGTTTCCGGTGACGTCGGCTGTGCGGTTGGGTGTGACGTCAATGTTGCGGCGGCCCTTGAGGTTGGTGCGGGCGACGGTGGCGATCGCGATTGCGATTGGGGCGGTGACGGTGTTGGTGGTGATTAACACGACGTTCCACGGCATGGTGACGGGCACGTTGTTGGGGAATTCGGTGTTGTTGCAGGTGCGGACCGCTGATGTGGTGGCGGGCACGATTTTGGCGGTATTAGGGTTGGTGTGTTTAGCGATGACGATGCGATTCGCCCATTTGGAGGATGCGTCGGATTGGGCGATCCTGTCGGCGGTGGGGTGGCCGCGTCGTCGGGTCACTACCGCGATCTTGACTCAGGGCGCCCTCGCCGGGGTTGGGGGTGCTGTCCTTGGTTTGCTGGTCGCCCTGGTGTTGACCACGCAGCTGATCGGCACCACCGTTGGGGCTATCATCTTGCCTGCCGTGCTGGTTGCGCTGGCTGCGATCCCGCTCACCACCCTGACCGCCCTCGTCCCCGCCGCTGCCCTCAACCGCGAACCCCTCACCCACACCCTCACCCGCGAATAATCAATAACTATCTTGGTTGGTATGGCTAAGTGTCTTTATTGAGATTGGCTAACTTGTACTAGGCGGGATTGTTACGAAGTCTATTAGTTCCTCTACCGGGGCTAATAGCGATGGTTCGAGGTCTCGATAATCCCTTACTTGCTGCAATATCCGATGCCAACCGTTAGCGATATCAGTTTGGGTAGCATGTGGCCAACCTAAAGCGGTTAAGATGCCATATTTCCATTCGATATCGCGCGATACTACTGGCCATTGTTTTAGTCCCAGCCGTTCGGGCTTTATCGCTTGCCAGATATCGATAAACTTATGACCCCGCACCATTACCGCATCATCTTGATATGCTGCAATAGCCGCTTGGACCAATCGCGTTTCCTTAGTGCCTGCTACTAGATGATCCACCAATACCCCAGCCCGATTGGCTGCCGAGGGCGCGAACTCGGCTAACTGTGCTGCCAAGTTATCTACCCCATCCAGCAATTCAACCACCACCCCAGCGTCGCGCAGATCGTCGCCCCAGACATGTTCAATCAGTTCGGCATCGTGCCTGCCCTCCACCCACAGCCGTGACGCCCTTGCGACTTTAGCGCGCTGACTCGGTGCCGCAATCGAGCCAGATGCAGTGACCTTGGGCTTTACCACTTTTGCTATCGGCACCGGCCTGATGAGCGTGATGGGTTGGCCATCTAGCCAGAACTCGTCGGTCAGCGGGAAAGCCTTGCAACGCCCATGCCGATCCTCCAGCGTCACGGTGAACATACCCGCAGTTCTGTCCACCCGCGTGACTGCACCCACCCAGCCAGACAGCGGTTCCTCCACCACCAAACCCCGGCTCGCAGGTACTTCCCGCCGCTGCGGCGTCGTTTTGTTATTTGCCGCAGTAGCAAAAACATCATCGCCGTACCGATCAAACACACATCAATTGTAACTGGTACTGAAGAATCATTCGGGAAGCTGGGCGTACAGGTTTTGAATCCCGACGATACGTGAGTGAATTACCATTACCAATGCCCGATTAGGAAGTATTCTTGGTTGCCGTTTTCTCCAGTTACTGGGCTGGGGATTACTTTAGTGACTTTTAGGTTATTTGCTTCGGCGGCTTCGACTACATCGGAAATAGCTTGCTCAATATGCGTTTGATTGCGGACGATGCCGCCTTTGCCGAGCTTAGCTTTGCCTACTTCAAACTGGGGCTTTATTAGTAAGATTGCATTGGTGCCGGGCTTTGCTATACCAGCTAAAGCGGGGATTACCATAGTTAAAGAGATAAAAGATAAATCGGCTACTATTACTTGCGGTGTGAACGGTATTTGGTCTGGTGTAAGGTATCGGGCATTTACGCCTTCAATGACGGTTACTCGTTCATCTGCACGGAGTTCTGGACGTAACTGGTTATGCCCGACATCGAGCGCAATAACTCGCTTTGCCCCGGTGTCCAGCAAAACTTGCGTAAAGCCGCCCGTGGAGGCTCCGACGTCTAGGCAGTCTTTTCCCTTGATATCTGGTGCGATGCCCTCGGCGGCTAATCTGGCTAATAATCCAGACAGTTTGCGGGCAGCGCGAGATATTTCTGTGGGTTGCTCCGCTATAGCAACTTGTGCGGTATCGGAAACTGGTTTACTAGGCTTAATCGTTATTACGCCATTTACTGATACTTGGCCAGTAGTTATTAACTCGACGGCGACCGCCCGCGAGCGCGCTAAGTTGCGGTTAACTAAAGCTAGGTCTAAACGGGTGTCCATAATTTCAACTACTAACAAATACCGTCATGCTGAACTTGATTCAGCATCTCAGATTGCGGGTCAAGCCCGCAATGACGGGAAGGGTTAAGCCCGCAATGACGCGAAAAGGCGAGCCCGCAATGACGCGAAAAGGCGAGCCCGCAATGACGAGAAAAGCCGAACCCGCGATGACGGGCGAAGTCAAGCCCGCGATGACGGGAAAGACGATTCATACGGAAAACTCGGGGATGGAGTCTGGGTTTACCTCAATACCGTGATCGGTGGCATTCCAGACGGCGGCGCAAGCGGCGCGGACGGCATCAATGCCAGTGGCACCTTGGCCGTCAAGCTCCAGCCGGTTATTGACGACTCGAGCACCACGGTCGCCACTAAGCCACCAGTTGTCCGGACCTTCGTGCGGGGCATGGTGAACCTCAAAGATGGTGCGGAGATCAGCGCCGACGTAGTCCGGACGGCAACTAGGCGGAGCCAGCACCGCATCCCGCGCCGACGACACGCCGGTCAATACCATGAGGCCCGGGTAATTGGCGGCGCGCGCCCCGCCCAAGTCCGTGTCCAACCGGTCGCCAATCACCAGCGGGTTGCTGGCATTTTCGGCGGTGACGGCGAGTTGGTACATGGCTGGTGACGGCTTCCCATCGCTTGCTGGCACGACGCCCGTAGCCGCTTGCACGGAGGCGACCAGAGCCCCATTGCCGGGGGCAAAGCCGCGCGCGGTTGGCAAGGACTTGTCCAGATTCGACGCCACTAACCATGCGCCATTGTTGACTGCGTAAGCTGCTTCGGCCAACTGCGGCCACGCGACTGTGGGGGCATACCCCATCACCACCGCCTCGGGCTGAGCGTCGGCGGCGTTTGGTTCGGTGGCTGGAATAACTTGGAAACCCGCCGCTGCGCATGCTGTAAACAAGCCGTCGCCACCAACTACTAATACCTTGGCACCCGGCTTGAGCTTGGTCTTGAGCAGCGCTGCCGCCGCTACTGCTGCTGTCATCACATGTTGGGCGGAGGTGTGTTCGATGCCGAGGCCTTTTAACTGGGTGGCGACCTGCTCCGGAGTAATAGACGCGTTATTGGTGACGAATACTTGCTTTAGGCCTAGCGTTGCTGCCTTGGTTAGCGACTCGCTGGCATATTCAATCGGGTCATTGCCTCGGCGTACAACTCCGTCTAAATCTACTAATGCTAGGTCATATTTAGTGACTAGCGGCTCCCCCGAATCTCGTAATCCGACGTATTGCTGGTTAGCTTCGGTAATGTTTTGCGCCGTCATCGGGCCACCTCACGATATATCGAATAACTGGCTGGAATATGCCCAAGTGCCATAATAAGGGTTGCAATGCAAAGCGGTATGCTCCGCGCCCAAATCGCCAGAAATGCCAATGCTAAAACTGGGAATATTGCGAGCGGCACTGGAACTGCTAAAAATGGTTGATAAAGCAGCTCATGGGTTTGACCCGCGAAAAAGTATCGCGCCCAGCCCGCGTAATACAACGCTGCGAATAGACACGCTAGGCCAAACCAGATGTCTATTTTTCGATCAAAACTCTGCGCCGAGAATAGCAGAATCGCAATGACCGCTATTCTGCCGAGGTTTTCCAGAATCGTCAATAGCAAACCACTGCTAGCGGCTGACGCATCTTGCGGCGGAAAGAAAGCCATTAATATGGACGGAAAAAGGATAACTGCCACCATCAGCAAGCCCTTTAGGCTGAAGTTGTCCTTTAACGCTTGGAACATCTAATCGAATATCCATTCAAATACGTCAATGCTGGGGGTACTCTCAGTGGTGGTTTCGTGACCGGCACTTCGTGTCGCCTCAACCACCGGCTCTGCCGCATCCTCGTCGTCGTCGGGGGCGTCCTCATCGAAGGCATCAAACACATAGAACTCATCGGGCAAGATGCCGATGGCGCGGTCAAGGTCGGCCTGATCGAATCCGGCCAACAACTCGTCGGCCTCGGCTTTCCGGCCAGCAGCAGTCAACACTTCCGCCCGAGCCAATCGCACCCGCAAGGCAGTATCGCCCTCCAACGCCGGCAAGGAATCCAACACCGCGAGCGCGGCATCGTACTGTCCCAAATCCGCCCGCGCCCCACTCGCCACCATCGCCAGTTCCACCCGACCCAAGACGTCCAGCGTTTGCGCCTCCGGACTTTCCGCCAACTCCAACGCCTTCTCCGGCCTGCCCATACCACGCTCGGCATCTGCCATCAACGGCAAATGCTCAGACGAACCAGTCAGCCGCCGCACGGTGCGCAGTTCCCGCAATGCCTCGTCGTACCGTTCCGTGACGTAAGCCGCGATGCCAGCCGCCTCACGAGCCACCGCGATCCGTCCCGCTCGGCGCACCGCTTCTTGCGCGTACTCATACGCCAACTCAGGGTCTTGCTCTAACAAGTTGCCGCTCATAATCAGCAGCCCGCCTACCTGCTCGGCGTGCTCTTTGGTTAGACCCCGCAATTGCTGACGGGCTTCTTTGGGCAGGTCGCGGTACTCGATGTCCTCGTCAATTGGCAACGATGGGGGGCGGTCTGCTGACTCGCGGCGTTCATATTCTGGACGTTCCCGGCTATCTGGGCGCTCTCGGCTCTCCGGGCGCTTGTCCTTGGTCTGCCATCCTTGTCTATCTTGGCGCTTGCCTTCATCCGACCGACCATCTACAGTCCGCCGCCTGTCTCCGTGACCACCGCTACTTGGTTTTCGGCCTTCGTCAGACCGCGAGTAATCATGCCGCCTTTGGCTGTCCGACCTACCTCGGCTATCCAACCCACCGGAAGGTGAACGACGGTCACCATTATCGCGGCTAGCTGATTGCCGGTCGCGTTCCCACCGAGGTTGGTAATCCCGCTGCCCACCGCGTTCCCCGCTCCCACCATAACCGGAGCGTCCACTCGAATCCCGCTGCCGAGAATCATCAGAGCGCCCGCCATACCCCCTTTGCTGTCCGTCATCAGATCGTCGGTCGTAGTTTGAGCGTGTCTCACCCGTGCCCGACCTACTGCCATCCCAGCGCCTACCGCCGTCCGACGCCCGGCCTTTCCCGGACTGGCCTCTGTCGCCCGACCGCTCGCCATACCCCGACCGCCGTTCGCCGTCCGGCGCCCCGCTGCGCTCGGAACGCTGCCCGTAACCCGAACGTTCCCCATACTTGGGTCGGTCGCCGCCTCCTTGCGGGCGCTCGCGGTCTTGGCGTTGGCCATATCCCGACCGCTCGCCATAACCAGTACGCTCACCATATCCAGAGCGCCGGTCGCCATCTTGTGGGCGGCTTCG
>JGI24699J35502_11133449_pt1 | contig 10693 bp, 7 predicted proteins | sample TergutMp193P4_FD_35502 | JGI IMG/M metagenome (IMG submission 35502) | reverse complement strand
CAAAGGGCTTTCCATTTTTTCGCAACCATAAAAAGCGTAATCTCCTATTGTTTCTAACCCGCTTCCAAACTCTACCGTTGCTAAATTGCTACAACCGGAAAAACAATCAGCAGGAATAGAAGTAACCTGATTTCCAATAGTCAGCGAAGTTAGTAAGGTATTATCGTTAAAAGGTGAACCGTATGAACAACTTATATTTCTACCCAAATACAAGCTGCCTATTGAACTGCCGTAAAAATGATTGAGGGCATAATAGTCGAAAGTTAATATATCAGAACTATTTGCTATATAAACCTCTTGTAAATTCGTATAACCTTGAAAAGCACTTGCTGGAATAGAAGTTATCCCGCTACCTATAATAAGTTTCGTTATCTCGTCCTTTCTGTCCGCCCAAGGATATGGAGTACAGGAAAAAGCATCGTTACTACTAATTGTCAGCATACCACCCGTTGTTAAAGAATATCCAAAATTAGAACAATTATTTGAGCTTGTTCCATCAAAAACATCAGCTAATATAGACGTTATTATGCCCGCTACACCAACAACACATTGTACTCCCCCTAACAATCCACCTGTATATGCAGCCATTCCACAATTAACAGCTGTAGTAAGCACACTTATAATAAAGAGCGTTTCGGAACTTGTATTAGGAAAGAAACCGTTAAGTCCAGTAGAAGTTACAGCATCATTCAAAGTACCTAAACAACCAAATGTTGCTGTTGCTTTACTGTATGAATCAAAAGCAATCGGGTCAAGTAAGAAATCGATACCTGAAAGAGCACAGCCTAATCCGCCAACAAAAACATTTGCCTTTTCCCAAAAACTAACAGTTGAACCAGTATTTGAATTGACTTCAACACCAATATTAGTTTGTGATTGTCCATCTTTTGTGGTTATTGTTAAGTCGCATTGATTTCCACTATAATTATCTGCAAGTACAGACAAACCGTCTTCTGATACAATCTTTCGTGCTTTTCCATTATTATCAAAATATGCAACAAATTTTACTGCATTTTCATTAACATTATAAACAGTAAGTCGTTTTGGAATAGTAGTATTGTTATCCCAGTATTCATAAAAATACCAAGTGCCATCTAATCCAACAATAGCAGCGTCAAAAGCATTATTAATATTTTGCTCAATTAAAATATAAGGTGGGTTAACATTAAAACTTCCCCAAACACTCGCCGACTGATAAGTTGAAATAGATTGTGCTGGTACTGCAAGATATTTATCACTAAAAGAATATATACCATCAAAAATATTGCGATTGTTTATGTTTTGTGGCATGGTTGCCATATTATAAATGGCTTTCAAAGCATTACAATTACGAAATGCTCTGTCTTCTATTGTCGCAACACTCGCAGGAATGGCAATCGCCGAAAGAGAAGTACAATTCTCAAATGCTCGTTCCCCTATTATGGTAACACCTTCGGGAATAGTTACCCATTGCAAGTTACTACAACCTTGAAACGCAATATCGCCAATGTTGGTTACACCGCTGTTTATTACAACAGTTTTAATTCTCGTAAGGTAACTATTATAAGGAATACCTGTTGAAGAATACAAGAAATCAGCCATATTGCCTGTTCCGCTGATAGTTAAAGTACTATCAGCAAGTGTCAATGTAGCCGTAACGTTATTTCCGCTACTCGAATTGTCGCTGATATTCCAAGAAGTTTGCGCGATTGTGTTGTTTGTAAAGGCGCAAAAGACGAGTAACATTGCTACTGTCAAAAGATTTTTCTTTTTTGTAAATTTCTGAGACATAATAATTTAATTTAAAACATTAATATTCATTTGCAATTTATCTTACTGAAAATCAGGCAATAAAAATAGCGTGGAACTCACTTATCTGAAGCCAAGGTTTCCACGCCTATCTAATCCAATAAGTCGTTCCACGCCGTATACACGGCGTATTACTAACTTATTCTTGATTAGATAAAAACTCAAAATGAGTCTAAATGTGGAAAAAAGGCTTCAAGAATAAAAGCAATCGCTATTTTATATTTCTTATTTTATATTTCCGAAAAATCGGAACAAATAGTGCTTTTTAGCACCCTTTTTTTGTCTTTATATCATAGGCAAAGTTTTTTGTGAATCATCTAACGGCAAAAATACTGTTTTTCTGCATAAAATAATCGAAATGTGCAAATTTTTTGGGAGAAAAAATATTTCTCGCCGGATTATACCTTGTAGCTCCTTTGCTCGCACCGATTCCAATTTATCGGAAACTGCGCGGGTGAAGAGTAAAAAGGGAAAACCCGCAAAAGAACCCGGCACCGCTGCGCGGCGCATGACCGGAGGAGCATTTTCCGAACTGTGCGCTTGCGCACCCGACTATAATGTCCGAAAGATTTTAATCATTCCGTAAAAATCTTATTTTCAAGAAGTTACGCGAGTAATCTAAGTCCCATTTAAGAGGTTGATATACAGGATAAAAACCTTATTCTAAAAAAGCAACCTCAGTAGCCGGGCAATCCTATACCAACCTGCCCTTATTCGCTTATTAAATCATTGTCAATAAAGGAATAAGGGAGAGTTAGAAGGTAACACCGGAGCTACTAAAGTAACTTCCTGAAAATAAGGTTTTATAGAATGATTAAAATCTTCCGGATATAATCGGGCATCGCCCTGCGCTATTGATTGCAAAGGCATCGCCCTTGTTCCGTCAAGAACAAAATCCGGAAAAATAATGCATCTTGATAATCAATGTGAATATCCCTGATAATGACAATACCAAAGCATCATCATTATCAGGGACATTTCAACTGATTATTATTGTACTATAAACTGATTGTAATTGTCGGTGGCTGCATGGTAGGCATCTTCGGCTTTTGAGTAAGCCTCTTCCATCCCTTCGCTGTTGTCTTGTATCGCAAGAGGCGCCGCTTTACCGACCGGTTTGTTTCCGTCGAAACCGCCGGGGTTCTTTTCCTCCGGTTTTTCGGAAAAAGTGCTCTTTTTCTCCAAAGCTGTTCTCAGGTCAGACAAACATTCTTGAGCATTCCCGTAAAAAGAATCATACAATTCTTTATACGAAGCGCTTAATTTACCAACGTCTCTGTTTGAAGTATTTTTGTTCTTGTTCAATGACTGCTGAACGGCGTTACATTGTTGATCGACATCCGCAAAATCCACAAATTCCCGGCTGTACATGCCGAACAATCCGGCCAAAGAAGCCAAATCGTTCTTCATCGGAATGATAAATTCTCCCGCCTTACTGTTTTGAAGCACATCCGTTTCTGCTTTTCCCGCTACTTTGACGGCCATACTTGAAACCTTATACCATCCGATATATGAATTTTTAATGTTATCATAAACACTGTTAACCAGTCCCAAATATGTTGAAAAATCCCCGTCGTTTTTATAAGATGCTTTCGAAAAATAATCGCTGATGTTGCCGCAATTTTGAGCCACCTTGTCATATTCGCCGGATGCCTGCTTTACCGCTTCCAAAATCACACTTTTTTCGGGAAAAGACGGCCCGCCTTTAATTTTAGCCGAATATTGAGCAAGTGTCTGCCGGTCGACAATGATCGAAGAATAATCCACGGGAACCGGTTCAGCTTCCGGATTCTGCCGCAACAGTTGAATATTATTCGAAGCTGAAGCAATCACCTTTTCAAAATTACTCAAGGCCTGTATATAAAGATTATTCAGTTCCAAAACAGAATTGGCATAAGCGAGAACAGCCGCCGGATTCCGGTCGTCTTGAACCGCTTTTTTTTGGGCGGACAGGGCAAATGCAAACATAAAATTACATGATGCCGCAACACACATCATGATAATAACAGGCTTAGTCACAAATAATTTCATTGCTTAACGAATGTATTATAGGCATTGATCGCCGAACTGTATGCCGAACGGACTTGAGCATAAATGCTTTGTATTTCCTGCGGATCGGCGTTTTGTTCCAATTTCAGGGTCAATAATTCGATGGAAGAAGCGCCTGAAGAACAATATCTGTAAAAATCCTGATAAACAGTTTGATACGAAGAATTTGACAATTTGGATAAATTTTTTCCCGAAAGATCCATGTCATAATTGACCGAACCGGCAAAACTTTGAGTTTTTTGACGAATTTGAGGAAAATTAAACGTACCGTAACCAAACATATTCAACAACTCTTTAAAAGCCGTGATGTCGGTTTTCATCGGCACAACAAATTCGGCCCGTTTATTATATCTCAAGAGAGCGATTTCAGCTTCATTTGCTGCATGCACGGCTGCTTGGGAAGCAATATCCCAACTTATGACAGCTTGACGGACGCTGAAAACCAAACTATCTTTTAAAACAGCATACACCGAGGCACACGTGCTCTCATTTTTATACTGCCCTTGATTAAAAAACGAATTGATTTTTTCACACCATACCGATACTTTTTGTGTGGATTTTTGAGCGTCGTTCACCAAAAAATCGATATTGCTTTTTTGCTCGAAAGGTTGCACGGCATCCATTTTACTTCTGTAAGCATCAAGATCATTGTTATTGACCCACAAGTCGTTACAGTTGACGGGAATCGGTTGTACCTCTTTATTTTGGCCGATTTGCGACATGTTTTGATCCGCGACCGTCAATACCCGTTGATAATCAGCCAAAGGCTTCGTATAAGCATCACTCAGTTCTCCGACGGCATTAGCATACCGAATGATATTGTATGTCTTCTTTGCGTCGGACGTATAATCCTGTGCATAAGTCTGAGCACAAGTCAATAACATGAAAGCAGCAGTAACAGATATTTTCAAAAATCGAGTTGCCATAATAATGATTTTAAATGAAACAATCTAAAATTTTAACCCCACACCCGGCGTGTGCAAATACGTAATACATAGATTACAATGTAGTTACATAAAAACACGGCAAAGCTACAAATATTTATTAAGAAAAAACAAGGGAAATATCCCGAAATCATTCCGGATCAGCTTATTTTCCACACCATTTAAGGGAAATTTAACATAAAAGAAGAATATTTTAAGATATTTTATTTATTTTTCATCCCCAAGTTTCTGAAAAAAATGCAACAAAGCAGACTGTTTAATCTGTTTTGTTGCATTTCCAAGTGAAGATTTCATTACTCGACGTGAAGCTCTCGCCGGGTGATGTCAATTTATTGAACCACTATTTTTTTAGTCGTTGCACCTGTTTTTACAATATACAGTCCTTTGGTTAATGCTACCGACAGATTTTCAGCCGACGCATGTTGATAAACAACTTGTCCCAAACCGTTAAACACGACAACCGCATCTTTTGCACCGGCAACGAACAACGTACCGCCGACGGCATAAACAGAAACATTATCCGCAGCTTGCGCGTTCAATCCGGTTGCTCCTTCTTTGAAGAAATAAATATTATCCACATAAACCGTTGTCGTCCCCGTGGTTGCCGGTGTTGCCAAGTTAGCCGAACCTACAAGTTTCATCGTCTGAATTGCTGTCAAGTCGTTAGTGCCGGTAAGAGATTCTATCGGAATATCATACGAATTCCATGTTCCCTGAACCAACGGAGTACACGCTACGGTCGGATCTGCAATCCCTATTTGAAACCGGGTCTCATTCGGAGTCCAAACATCTATATGCAAAAATTCCATTCCGCTTACATTCAAAGGACCTCCTGCACCTGCAAATTCGAATCCCTGATAATTAAAAGACTCTAATTTCATGGTACTGACCCCGTCTATCGTTACCGAAGAATGTGTGGTCGATTGTCCCCAACTTCCGTAGTTAAACCACGAAGGAGACGTATATGCACTGCTAAAAACCGAAATAACATCAGCCGCCGTAACAGTGGGTGTCGGAGCATGGTCTATCGGAGCGGGTAAAAGGTCTGACAGAGTAGTTGCATTTACCGTAAGAGGGGTCGGGTATGAATTTCCGGACCGGTCTTCTACCGACACAGTAAACGTATAAGGGGTACCGGGATTCAGTCCGGATACCGTATAACTACGCTGAACACCGGCTTGTCCGCCAATCGTTATCGTCTGAATCGGAGAGCCGTAGGTGATGGTATAAGCTACAGCGCCTGAATTGTCGCCGGCATTTAATAATAATTCGACGGAACTTTTTGTAACCTCTCCCGCGACAGCCGTAAAAGACGCCGGAGCTTCCGTATCGGATGTTGTATTTTCATTGTAAAAATACCAGTTTGTGATATAGAATGTCTGACCGGCGCCACCATCAAATTTAAACTGAAAAAGGGAATACAAAGGTCTCGTAAAAGTAGATAAAGGAATATCAAACGTATTCCATTGGCCTGCCGACAAATTCAATGCATACTTTTGTTGGTCGTCGACACCACCGCCGGCTCCTCCCGCTGCATTGATCGGATAGATATTGGCCGTAAATGACTCCTGACTCCATATATCAATATGCATGCAGGTCATATCCGTTACACTCTGTTCCGAAAATTGTGTTCCCTGATAATTAAAATTCGCATATTGCAATACAGTACTGCCTGCTACCGCATAATTCGGATTCACCGTTGTGCTTTGCCCCCATCCCGGATTGTACTGGATACCGGCTAAATTGCTGTTAGGATAAACCCACACTACATTGGATGGATCAAAGGCCGGAGGTGTAGTCGGCAAACTCGCCGGTTGTGCCCACAGCGTCAAAGAAGCTGATAACACAGCTAAACTTGAAAGTAACGTCTTCTTCATAACAAATTAATTTTATATGATAAATATATATACTAACAAATGTATGGATTAAAAAAAGAACAGCTCCATATTCTTCCGAACAAAAAACTCATCAAAAACTCATCAAAGAGATTCTTTTACCCTAATAATCAAGACAATAAAAAAATAATCGACAATTGTGCAACCAAAACGATCCGGCTTTACGTCTAAAGAAACAAGAGATAAAAAATTCCCGGAAGGTCTCCGGCTTGGAAGTCGTGTACAAACCGCCGACAATGTGGCGGACAATGGCTAAAAAAAATGAAAAATATTGATAATAAATATGGTGGAAAAAATAGTTTATATTTAAAACGCCAAGTCGCAAAGGCGAAAAGACGCGAAGTTTAAAATCTTTGCGGCTTTGTGTCTTTGCATCTTTGCGTTTAAAATAATTTAAATTAAATTTTGACGGGTACCTAATGTATTTATGTCTGCATAAGGAAGCGGACGTTAAACTAAAAAAGAAAATGAAAAAAATTGTTTTTGTATTATTTACAAGTATGTTGTTTTTGACATCCTGCAATGGAATAAAAGGTGACGGAAATATAGTAAGTCAAAACAGAACGACAAGTGAATTTTATGGGATAACAATAGAGGGTACGGCTGATGTAAATGTATATCATGACAAAGATTATAAGGTGGTGGTGACTACCGATAATAATCTTCAAGATTTTGTTTCGGTGGAAGCGAAAAATAACGTGTTGTATATCAATACCAAACCCAGACTTAAACCGACAAAATTAATGGTTGAGGTTCATTTGCCCGAATTACAAAGCATCAACTTAAAGGGGGTAGGCAATGTGAAATTACCTGCCGGGAATGCCTCCGAATTAGAAATTTCTTTGTCGGGAGTCGGAAACATTGATGCACAAAATTACCAAGTTGAAAATATTGCCATTAACCATTCCGGAGTCGGTGATGTAATAATTTGGGCAACAAATTCTTTGAGCGGAACACTTTCCGGAGTCGGTGATATTCGTTATAAAGGAAATCCGAGGATGAGTGTAAATATCAATGGTGTAGGAAAAGTAGCCCAATTGTAAAAGCCGGCATACAACGAGCGGTTTGACGTCAGGCGGGGTGTCTCCTCGCAGCCGGCTTTGCGGGAATCCGGAAATTTGTCGCCCGTCCGAGCGTTAGTGAAATCACGTCTGAACGCCAAAATGCCAAAACGTATTTTTAATTTTTAATTTTTATAATCCTTAATTGGAATGAAAAAGCTGTTCTTTTTGATGATCTGCTCAGTCATAAGCATCCACATTCAAGCGGAAAATACGACTAAAACCAATGTATCGGGTAAAATCATCGACAAAAACAATGCTCCGGTCAGTTTTGCCGAGGTATTGTTGTATCAAATACCGGATACTACTCTGATCAAGCACGACATGAGCAATGAAAACGGGATTTACCGGTTTGATGAGATTTCTCCCGGAAATTATTTTGTGAAAGCACGGTTAATGGGATATGAAGATAAAACAAGCCGTGATTTTAACGTGGCGGACGAAGCGGTGACTCTCGAAGACATCGTACTGGAAGGAGATGTCGTCGCTTTACAGGAAGTTACCGTAACAAGCAAAAAACAATTTGTGGAACAACATGCCGATAAAATGGTGATCAATCCCGAAGCCACCATAACCACGGCTTCCGACAATGTATTGGACATTTTGGCCAAATCTCCCGGCGTGATGGTCGATAAAGACGGAAACATCACTTTGAAAGGAAAATCGGGAATCACCGTTTTAATTGATGACAAACCGACTTATCTCAATGCCGAACAATTGTCGGTCATGCTCAAAAACCTTCAGGCAAATTCGGTGGAACGCATCGAAATCATCGAAAATCCGCCCGCAAAATATGATGCGGAAGGAAGTTCGGGCATTATCAACATCCACACCAAACGCGGAACCATAAAAGGATTGAACGGATCACTCACGTCAGGTGCTCAAATGGGACAAAAATGGATCGGAAATACGGGACTGAATTTGAATTACCGGAACGAAAAATGGAATATTTACGGAAATTATTACGCCGGTTCATGGGGCAATCTGGATAAGACGAACCTGACCCGCGGTTTTCCCGAAGGCGACGGCTCCACTTTTTATGAATCTTCCAAAACTGAAGGACGTTCTTATTATACCGGATTGAAGGTCGGTGCAGATTACTACATCAACCCCGACCATACCATAGGCATCATGGGCAAAGGTTCGGGCTGGAAATGGAAAACCGGAAACAGCCCGACAAACACCGATATTTTCGACAAAAACGGCATTCAGCAACAAAGCGAATATACCACCAACCATGAAAAAGATAACGGTTCGGACTGGTCTTTCAATTTCAATTACAAATGGGCGATCGATACGCTCGGAAGAACGCTCTCGGCCGATCTGGACTATGCTTATTACGACTACTTCTCCAACGTCGATATGAATACAGACTATCATCCTTATGCCGATCCGCTGATCAATCGAAACGATCAATCGTCGAATACCAATATTTATTCGATAAAAGCCGATTATGAACATCCGTTTAACGAAAAAAACAAATTGGAGGCAGGATTCAAAAGCAGCTTGGTGCATATCGACAGCGAATTGAAATACAAACAATTCAATCATTCGACCGATGAATGGGACGATCCGAACAAAATGAGCAATCACTTTAAATATTCCGAAAACATCAACGCGATTTATGCAAGTTACAAACGAAAATGGTCGAATAAATTCGACGTGCAATTGGGATTACGCGGCGAACAAACCCGATCCGACGGAAACAACGTAACGATGGACAGCATCAATCACCGGAATTATTTCAACCTGTTCCCCACCCTGTTTATGCAAGAAACATTTTCGGACAAACATCAACTGAATATATCGTATGCCTACCGTATCGGCCGTCCCAATTATTGGCTGTTGAATCCGTTTGTATGGATGCTGAATCCGTACACATACAATCAAGGCAATCCGATGCTGCAACCTCAATTTACTCATTCGGTCAAATTAACATATACATTCATGCAAAAATATATTCTGGCGTTGGGATATGCATACACCAAAGATCAGTATGCCCAAGTTTTCGAACAAAACGATGAAACCAAAGTCTCCATCATTACCTGGCGCAACCTGAATAACGCAAATAATGCCGATGTTACGGTAACCATACCCGTCCAAATCAAAAAATGGTGTCAGATCAATGCCAATGCAACCGGTTTTTATTTACAATATAAGTCACCGTTGCAAGGAGAAATGTTCGAGCGATCCAAAATAACGTTCAAAGGAAACATGACCACGACATTCTCGTTGCCGAAAGATTGGTCGATCGAACTATCGGGTTGGTACATGTCTAAATCGTTATACAGCATGGTGGATTTCGATCCCATGGGAAGTATAGACACAGGCGTGCAAAAGCTGTTTTTCAATAAAAAAATGACCCTGAAATTAAGTGTCAGCGACATATTCAAACTGCAAGGACAAGATTTTACGACGAAATATCAAAACATGGATATAACCGGAGTGCAACGATACGACAGCCGCCGCCTGCAATTGAATTTTACGTGGCGTTTCGGAAAAGACAATATCAAACCCGCACGAGAACGCAGTACCGGATTGGAAGAAGAAGCGGGAAGAACGGGGAAATAGTTGGAAGTTAAGAGTTAAGAATTAAGAGTTAAGAGTTATTTGTATCTGAAATAAATGGCATTGTTAAATAAGTATAGACAACCCTTATTTTTATAGTTCCCTTAATAGCGCGGGTTGAGATTAGGGTTTTCCGGCCCGTAGGGACAACATATTGGTAGAAAGGAAAATACCCCCGATGACCAAAGTCCCGTCAGGGACGTAATATGGAGAGGTAAATATTTTGTCCCTGACGGGACAAAAGGTGAAGGGGTGGTGTTTTTCTACCGATATAACGTCCCTGACGGGACAAAAAAACGAATATTTTTTGAAACATTGAGAGGTTGTTTAATATACAGAATCAAAACAAGCAGCGAAAATGCAGAAAAATACGTTACTCCGGACGCAA
>JGI24699J35502_11133450_pt1 | contig 10694 bp, 6 predicted proteins | sample TergutMp193P4_FD_35502 | JGI IMG/M metagenome (IMG submission 35502) | reverse complement strand
GCCCTCGGCTTCCGCAACCTCACCCACTACATCGCCAGAGCACTCCTCGAAACCGGAGGATTCAAAACCGTACTACACCCCCAATTATGAAGAGCCGCTAAGCTGGAAATCAGTTCTCATTCCTCCCGATAGACTTGGCAGTTCAACACTCACACAATCACGGAGGCTGGAAATCAGTTCTCATTCCTCCCGATAGACTTGCCGCTCGCAAAGTCATGGCGGTCACCATGCTGGAAATCAGTTCTCATTCCTCCCGATAGACTTGTTGGCGTAATTCCTTAAATGAGATTCTTGCTGGAAATCAGTTCTCATTCCTCCCGATAGACTTGTGGGCGGAGAAAGCTGGCGATGGGATAGGCTGGAAATCAGTTCTCATTCCTCCCGATAGACTTGCGTCCTGGGAAAATCCCTGCATTGTCGAGCTGGAAATCAGTTCTCATTCCTCCCGATAGACTTGACATTCCGGACAAATCCTCGACTAGATCGCTGGAAATCAGTTCTCATTCCTCCCGATAGACTTGCCAGGACGGTGGTGGAACGCTTCAGGACGCTGGAAATCAGTTCTCATTCCTCCCGATAGACTTGCCGCGTGGAGGGCATCAATCTCGGACCTGCTGGAAATCAGTTCTCATTCCTCCCGATAGACTTGCGGTTTTAGCATCGGAGGAGAACTCGATGCTGGAAATCAGTTCTCATTCCTCCCGATAGACTTGTGCTCACGGAATTGCGCCTGACAGACGTGCTGGAAATCAGTTCTCATTCCTCCCGATAGACTTGTGGACCGCTATCACGCGACGGAGGCGATGCTGGAAATCAGTTCTCATTCCTCCCGATAGACTTGCGCACCCGAGACGGTGTTCCAGGATTGGGCTGGAAATCAGTTCTCATTCCTCCCGATAGACTTGGGACTCGTCATAACTTTCTGCAACAACGGCTGGAAATCAGTTCTCATTCCTCCCGATAGACTTGTCTTGTGGTGGAGACGTGCCACCAGCAAGCTGGAAATCAGTTCTCATTCCTCCCGATAGACTTGGGTGTACTTCCGTGACGCGCGCTCCGTCGCTGGAAATCAGTTCTCATTCCTCCCGATAGACTTGAACGGAAAGACACCACCTATGGACACCAGCTGGAAATCAGTTCTCATTCCTCCCGATAGACTTGTACTCACCAGGTATGAGTACTTCTTCACGCTGGAAATCAGTTCTCATTCCTCCCGATAGACTTGTGATCCCGGCGGGGACTGCGAGTGATTTGCTGGAAATCAGTTCTCATTCCTCCCGATAGACTTGTTACCTCCAGCCATGCGTGCGGCTGAGTACGCTGGAAATCAGTTCTCATTCCTCCCGATAGACTTGAGGTCACCACACCACCAGAGTCAACAACGCTGGAAATCAGTTCTCATTCCTCCCGATAGACTTGCTGACAGCCTCCATGGCTATACCTTGACGCTGGAAATCAGTTCTCATTCCTCCCGATAGACTTGCAATCATGTCAGCTTCGCCGAAATCGATGCTGGAAATCAGTTCTCATTCCTCCCGATAGACTTGACGGCGGTTAACATACGCTCAACTCGAGGCTGGAAATCAGTTCTCATTCCTCCCGATAGACTTGCAGGGAGGTTAGATAGGACGGTATTGAGGCTGGAAATCAGTTCTCATTCCTCCCGATAGACTTGTCGGCGCAGCTGTCGCAACATGGGTCGCGCTGGAAATCAGTTCTCATTCCTCCCGATAGACTTGTGGTCCGGGATGAGGAGAGGGCGATGCAGCTGGAAATCAGTTCTCATTCCTCCCGATAGACTTGCTGGGGTGGCATCCCTGGTTGAGATTCAGCTGGAAATCAGTTCTCATTCCTCCCGATAGACTTGCCGGGGACTACCGGGGGCCGGTCGCGATGCTGGAAATCAGTTCTCATTCCTCCCGATAGACTTGTACGGGCTCCTCCAGTGGACTCCAGCAAGCTGGAAATCAGTTCTCATTCCTCCCGATAGACTTGCTGAACCAGAACACCACCGGTAGCGCCGGCTGGAAATCAGTTCTCATTCCTCCCGATAGACTTGAGGAGGAACCCATGGAATGCCCCATCTGGCTGGAAATCAGTTCTCATTCCTCCCGATAGACTTGGGAACGGTTTCGACATTGCTCAGGCGAGGCTGGAAATCAGTTCTCATTCCTCCCGATAGACTTGTTCCCCGAGGCACAGCGCCCCGTCGACAGCTGGAAATCAGTTCTCATTCCTCCCGATAGACTTGTCGAGAATTATCACCTCGACGTACGACAGCTGGAAATCAGTTCTCATTCCTCCCGATAGACTTGGGCACCTCCATGAGCATGTTGTACGACCGCTGGAAATCAGTTCTCATTCCTCCCGATAGACTTGCGGAGATTCGACCCCTGCTGCGACCAGAGCTGGAAATCAGTTCTCATTCCTCCCGATAGACTTGGCCAACCGATGGCATCACTCAGCAGCAGGCTGGAAATCAGTTCTCATTCCTCCCGATAGACTTGGATCCTCGTCGCTGACGGCACAGCTGAGGCTGGAAATCAGTTCTCATTCCTCCCGATAGACTTGCCAGCACCAGTATCACGACGCTCCGCACGCTGGAAATCAGTTCTCATTCCTCCCGATAGACTTGCCGCAACCCAACATGAGTGACCCACTGTGCTGGAAATCAGTTCTCATTCCTCCCGATAGACTTGTGGGCGACCTGAACCCGAATTCTCTGATGCTGGAAATCAGTTCTCATTCCTCCCGATAGACTTGTGATTTCGCGGGTCGTGTTGGGGCTGCCGCTGGAAATCAGTTCTCATTCCTCCCGATAGACTTGTGAGGTCGGTGATTTCGATCCACGCGTCGCTGGAAATCAGTTCTCATTCCTCCCGATAGACTTGCCCAACGTGCACGTGCCGAGAATCCAGCGCTGGAAATCAGTTCTCATTCCTCCCGATAGACTTGGTTGTCGGCTGTGGGGGTGCGGACGAACGCTGGAAATCAGTTCTCATTCCTCCCGATAGACTTGGTCAGTGCCCAAAACTGGGCACTGACCAGGGAGGATTGAAATTCCAACGATTGGAAAACGAAGTCAGCACCTCTTACCTGCTGTGTGCGGTATTCTCGGTTTGAATGGAAAAACTCTGCATACCAGCCCATTACCTCTCGATTTTTGGATCCGCTTGGACTCTGTAAATTTTCTGGAAACACATCCCTACCATATCGGCTAGGTCTGACAATTCTCGGCTCGTCTTTGTTCTCCTTGAGCGCCCTTACTCGTTTGGTTGCAGTTCAACCTTGCACAGACTTGACATTCATCTGGACTCCATGCTTTTATGTAAAAGAACTGATTTTCAGTAAATTTGATCATGCTTATCAAATTGAATGCTCCGCCGGGCGACTACGATGCAAATCGTAGAACCGCCCGGTTTTTGCTTTCATTCAGACTTGATTTGGAGTTTTAGGATAAATCAACTATCTTGTATATATGAATGCAGCGCCGCTTATCCACAAGCATTATAGAATTGGTATCGATGTAGGTTTGAACTCAGTCGGTTTAGCCGCAATTGAAGTTAACGACACTGGGAAACCCATTTCAATACTCAATATGGAGTCGATTATCCACGATGGTGGATTGGATCCCACAGCAAACAAGTCCGCCGGAACGCGAAAAGCCATCTCTGGTGCAGCTAGACGAATGAGACGTTTGTACCGCCAACGGCGTAATCGCCTTCATGATTTGGATAAGACTCTGAACGATCTCGGTTGGCCTATTGTCGACCTGGAGAAGGTGCATGATCCTTGGTACCCATGGAAGGCCCGAGCCAAGTTGGTCACAACGAAGGTTCATGACAACAATGAGTTAACTCGGCTGTTGTCTATAGCAGTTCGCCATATCGCCCGTCACAGAGGTTGGCGCAACCCATTCATGTCCCTGAACTCACTTCTGGGTACGAGCGCACCTAGCAAAGAATTCCTAACACTCACTGATGCAATTGCGAAGAAACTTGACCGTGCCCCTGAAGAACTTCAAACTCTGACTGTTGCAGAAATTGTCCAACTAGCACGCGACTTGAGCATTAATGAACGCAATGAATCCAGCATAAATACAAGAACCGGGGAAATCACCTATACCACTTTTTATGACATCTCGCGAACGCTGAGAGGAGCCGCACGAGTTGGCAAAGATGACCGAAAGAGAGTCGGACTGCTCCAGTCTAGGATCCACCAATCAGACAACGTACGCGAACTTCGCAGGATTTGGGATAAGCAGGATTTGCCAGATGAGCTGTTTACCACCATCGTCACCAAAGTCTTCCAGGCCAAATCTCCCAAAGGATCTTCAGAAAAATACATTGCTCGTGATGCTCTCGACAGAACTCAAAAGCGAGCGGAAAAAGCCAGCCTCGCTTTTCAACGATTTAGGATTGTCAATATTCTCACCAATCTACGTATCCAGGAAAGCGACGGACAACGGCTGCTGACAACAGATGAACGTCAACTTGCACTCGCCTTCTTGTGGAATCCACTGGACAACGATGGACAACTTCTTCCAGAAGTGACCTGGGGAGATCTCTCTACAAAGCTAGGCATCGCTCGAAACAGACTCAAAGGCACAGCTCAGTTGACTGAAGATGGGGAACGATTGAGCGCTCGCCCGCCGCTCAACGTCACCGGTGCCCGCATACAGGAATCTGACATCTCTGAACTCGTTAATGAATGGGATAGTGCAGATGAACCCTATCAGGAAGCAATCATCGAAATGCTAGGTAATGGTTCAGGATCTGGTGCAGAACCGGGACTAATAAGTCGTGCCCAAGAATTCATCTCTGACCTTCCTGAAGCCATTCTTTCCAAATTGGACGATCTAAAACTTCCCGAAGGACGCTCGGCATATTCCGCGAAAACCTTAAGAAAGTTGACGAATCAGATGCTGACAACAGAAGATGATCTTCACGCTGCTCGAAAAGCAATCTTTCACGTGTGCGACGATTGGAAACCCCCCGCTGCACCCATTGGTGAACCAGTCGGAAATCCTGCGGTTGATCGTGTCCTGAAAATCGTGAATCGCTATTTGCTAGCCTGCCAACGGCAGTGGGGTAACCCACTGAGTGTGAATGTTGAGCACACCAAAGAGGGACTGATGAGCGAGAAAGTCGCCCGTTCCATTGATCGAGAAAACAATATGCATTTCGCTCGAAATCGACAGATAGCGAACGAGATTGAGTCATATACCGGGCATAAGGGCGGAGCATCAGGACGAGACATCACCAAGTGGGGGATATTTGAGCGTCAGCATGGGCAGTGCCTGTATTGCGGCGACCCGCTGCAATATCCTACTTTTGAAATAGACCACATTCTTCCACGGGCAAATGGGGAAGCATCCAATCGCCAATTTAACCTTGCGGCGGTATGCCGCGAATGTAACCATTCTAAACTCAACATTCCTTTCGCGACTTGGGCTGCAAGTGGAATTCGCCCAGGCGTTAGCCTTCAAGATACGTTGGATCGAGTGGACCATTTCGAGTTCTTCGGGATCGATGCACGAAATCGTGGATACCAGTTCCATTTCAAGAAAGAGGTGAAAGACCGCCTACTCCGTACAGACTACGATGAAGAATTAGACAATCGTTCCATGGAATCTGTCGGTTGGATGGCAAATGAGCTTCACCATCGCATAGAAGCCCACTTTGCCCGCGCGAACACAGGAACAGATGCCGTGACTACAGTTAGTGTTTTCCGAGGATGGATTACATCTGAAGCCAGAAAAGCCGCTGGGATTGAACGGCGCATCTTTCTTGTCGGTGAACAACCAGGGAAAAATCGACTAGATCGACGGCATCATGCTGTGGATGCTGCAACCATCGCCATGGTCCGCCAGGGCGCTGCACAGAGTATGGTAACTCAGCAAAAAGCCCGAAGGGACGATCCATCTGATCTAGACGTGCCATCAATTCTGGCTGAACGTGACAATATGCGTCGCACCTACGAACTGACCACTCATGACTATGAAAAACCCAAGGATGAACGTCCACGGCCTGCGTGGACTCTCTATAAAGGCAGTAATCCTGAACTGTTCGATGCATGGAAAGAACAGATGCGAAATCTTGCAGATCTGATTCAGGAATGTCTCACCCAAGATAGAGTCCCGGTCATGGAATTCCTACGACTCCGAGCTGGGAACTCTGCTGGTCACGAGGATACGATACGTGAAACTTTGAAAGTTCGCTTGGGTGATCAACTACCCATTGCGTTAATCGATCGCTCAGCGACTCCCCAACAATGGATCGCTTTGACGCGACATCCCGACTTCGACAAAGATCATGGACTACCATCCGACCCACAACGAAGCATTCGCGTTAAGGACAAGTGGTATGAGGCGAATGACAGACTTGACTTCTTCCCGACTGGATCTGGATGTGTTGCAGTTCGCGGAGGATACGCAGAACTTGGCTCAAGCTTTCACCACGCTCGAATTTACCGGTGCAGGAAGAAACTTCGGAGTGGCACTGAGACTTTCTTTGCCATGATGCGTGTCTACAACCTTGACCTCCTGCCTTTCCGGGACAGAAATATTGATTTGTTCAGTGTCGATTTACCGCCACAATCCATAAGTCAAAGGACTGCCGAGGAACGCTTACGCCAAGCTCTGAGTACAGGCGACGCAGAGTACCTCGGATGGATTGTCCCTGGAGACGAGCTATTACTTGATATGAGCACACAAACAACTGGAGCCATCGGCACCTTCCTTGATCAATTCCCGAATACAACGCATTGGGTAGTTCAAGGTCTCTTTGCGCCTTCCAGACTTCATCTTCGACCACGATATCTTTCAGGCGAGGGAGCTATCTCTGTTGATGCCGAGCAAACCGACTACGATGCTCGAATACAGATGCCCGCGAGTTCGGTGAAAATCCTGAACGGCCAGGGCTATCTGCCTGCGGTGAATGTTATTTTTGGTAAATGCCATCCCACGATAATTCGTCGCACTATTCTCGGACACATTCGCACCGCTTCAGCCGCACATCTACCAGTAACGTGGAGCGTTCGCAAGGATGGGAATGAGATCTCAGAGTCCTGCACTTCCATGGAGGAATAATGGACAACTGGCGGATTCTTGACTTCACTACCTTTAAGGGAAGGCTTGGATACCGACGCGGACAATTGGTCATAAAGCCGGATGATGGCGAAGAGCAGAGCGTGTCACTAGCCGACGTTGGGACGCTTCTACTTGGTTTACATACAGGGCTTGCCCCCACCGTCCTACATCAACTAGCTGCGTTTGATGTCATAACGCTCATCTGCGACTGGAATGGAGTTCCTTCTGCCGCAATGACGGCCTGGACCGATCATGGACGAGTCGGAGCTCGTCACAAGGCTCAATTCGAGATGAGTATTCCTCGTCGAAAGAATGCATGGGGACAGATCATAAAAGCCAAAGTTTTAGGACAGGCAGCCAACTTACGAGTTCTGGGCCATCCAGGCTGGGAACACCTAGCGTCCATGGCGAAGAATGTTCATTCCGGTGATCCCGAGAATGTGGAAGGCGTAGCAGCAAGATACTACTGGAGGCGTCTCTTTCCAAACTCATTTTCCCGAAAACCAAGGGAAGGCGACAATCGTAACTCCTTGCTGGACTATGGGTACGCGGTCCTTCGTGGTTATGGCATACGGGCAGTGATGTCCGCAGGACTAGCTGCCAGCATTGGGGTTTTCCACCGAGGACGTGGTAATGCCTTTAACCTTGTCGATGACGTGATTGAACCTTTCCGGCCAGCCATTGACTATACAGTGGCGACTACTCCTCCAGAAATGGGCATCTCACACCCAACCGTCAAACACCGACTAGTTGCGGCATCCTCCCAGGCGTTTCAGGCTGATGGCTTGTCAGTATCAGCCTGCCTAACCGATCTGGCACAACACTTCGGCATCTATGCTGAGGGAGGGTTGGACCACCTCGACGTACCCTCCTGGAAAGGCCCTGTGAAGGACCCCAATATCGGCAAGGATCATTTATGAACTCATCACCGGAGGATGCAGTGTGGTCTTTAGTCATGTTTGACCTTCCTGTTAAAACAAAGCTCCAGCGTCAAACAGCGACTGAGTTCCGCAATCTTCTTCTCGATCAGGGCTACCAGATGGCGCAGTTCTCCGTCTATGTTCGCTTCTCACCATCTGTGCATTCAATCCTTCCCTGTATCCGCCAAATCAAACAACACCTTCCAATGGGGGGAGAAGTTCGCATTCTGACCATCACAGATCGGCAATGGGCTACTGCCATCCGGTACACCAACGGCGCAGAAATGGTCCCGGAAGAAGAACCTCTACAACTCACAATCTTTTAGTGAACAAAGATTAATGATCTTTATCATCATTGCCTCTGTCGAACAATTCCAGGCGGCTGGCGGAACCAGATAGACGTTACCCTTTGTACACCACTGTGAACTGTTCCCAGACAACCCGCGTACTGTCGGTGATCTCGTAGCTCTGCTGTCCCCAGAAGGTACGATGGGCGTCCCGCCACGAATCAAGATCCCTCGCGCCCTCGGCGATGGCCTGGTCGGCAGTGACCTCACCAAAGGGGACGACAACGACCTTTGTGGTCTGGATCAGAGCTCGCGGAATGCCCTCAGAATCCAACAAGATGGACAAATCGCCCTTACGTGGGAGAGGGTCGTCGTCCTCCGCGTACTCCTCGTACAATCCGGTGATCGCGGTCTTCTCCCCGTATAAAACCTGCGCCAGCAAGGCATCGGACTCCTCCACGGTACCGCTGAAGGCCCAGGCGGGTGGGGCCAGGGATTCGCCCCAGCTTGTACCCATGACGACATCGAGGTCGCCGACGTGAGCGTGCCGTTGGGCTTGGGACCAGAAGTCCTGGAGCCGATCATCGCTTTCCATAGGTCAATCTTGGCACATTCCGGCGCCCACAGGACACCAGGTAGAGTTGTATGCGATGAATGAGCAAGTACCAACGAACAAGATACGTCTGATCGCGACGGACATGGACGGTACCTTTTTGGGGACCGACGGGCTCCCCAGCCGGGCCAATTGCGACGCCGTATACCGCGCTGCCGAGGCCGGGGTTCCCACAGTTTTCGCGACGGGGCGGGCTTCCCGGTCTCTTCAGCCCCTGGATGGGGTACGAAACGCGCACCCTCTCGTGATCGCCAGCAACGGTGCCATGATCTTGAATCTGGAGAAGGACACGATCATTCACTGTTCTCCCCTCGACCCGAGTATGGCCATGCGGGTCGCACACGACATACGAACCACCGTACCCGGAATCACCTTCGCTGTGGAGTACCTCCGGACCTGGGGCAGGGAGGAACTCTACCCGCTCACATGGTACGCGGAGGCGGAGGTGATCGCCCCCGTGGAAGAACTCCTCACTCGCGACACAGTCGTGAAACTGCTTGTCCGGGCACCAATCCCGACACCCGATCTCATGGCGGTCGTGGCGCCGGTTGTCAACGATCGATTGACGGTGACGTTTTCTGCTGTCCTAGAATCGGGGTTCCTCGAGATCTCCTCGCTGGGAGTCACGAAGGCAAGCGCCCTTCAACAGGTCCTGACCGACCTCGACGTCCCCGCGTCAGATGTCGCCGCATTTGGGGACATGCCCAATGATCTGGCCATGTTGGAGCTTGTCGGGCACCCTTTCGTCATGGGCAACGGACACGAGTCACTCAAAAAGCGCGGCTTCCCCATCTGCGGAGACCACGACGATTCAGCCTTCGGCGTGACCGTCACAGAAATCCTCGGGTTGTCCCCTGAACGATAGGGCATGATTTTGCCTCATGACGAGGTAGAAGTACGCCCACTGTTAGGAGTGATGGCACAGATCCCATCTACGGCGGATCTGCACACATGTTCTGTACGATATCGTTCCTATCGCCACCTCATCCAGGCGTACCGATGTGTCACAATGGACCCATGAGCGAAGCCCCCGATCCCTTCAACCCGCCTGGGGTTGAGTGGCGACACGTTGAACCCCAGTTGGCGACAGTACGCCTGTTAGGCCTTGCCGTACGAGGTTTCTTTGTACTGATCGCGTGCGTCGTCTTCTGTCTGGCCTGGCGGGGACCCTGGTCGATCCTCATCTCCGCCATCGCTCTCGGCCTGCTTGTCTGGTGGGCGGTACTCATCCCGCGCCGCGTGAGGGCCATGATGTACGCCATCCGCGACCGCGACCTCTTCCAACGCAAAGGGATCATGTTCCGCAAGCTCGCGGTCGTCCCGTACGTGCGAATCCAGTACGTGGACATCCATGTTGGCCCCATCGAACGGGCCTTCGGGCTGACCACCCTGACCGTGAGCACTGCCGCACCGACCCTGGCTGCGTCGTTGCAGGGGATCACGCCCGAAACCGCCGCCGAACTCCGAGAGATCCTGACCAACCGGGAGAACCTGACCGGGGAGCGTGATGAGGCGACCGATCTCACATCACGACAAGTACGCACGTGGGGTGTCGTCGATCCAGACTTCGTCCGAACGACAACTAGCGGCGGCCAGGCTGCAAAACAGGACGCTCCGATGATCGATTCTCCTGAACCCGCTCCACCCGTACTCAATGGAAACAACCAATGAGTACGAACCTCCGCCCCGAGGGATCGCCTACACTCGCCCCCGCCGCACCAATCGAGGAGCAACCCTGGCAGCGCCTGCACCCTCTTACCCCGTGGCTGCGGGGATGGGTCGTG
>JGI24699J35502_11133451_pt1 | contig 10719 bp, 9 predicted proteins | sample TergutMp193P4_FD_35502 | JGI IMG/M metagenome (IMG submission 35502) | reverse complement strand
CCCCCGCGCCCCGTGTCGTCCGCACCGACGAGGTTGTGGTGGACGGTCAGGTGGCGGGCTTGGTGGACACGATCGCCGCCGCGCCCGCCGTGGTTGAGCAGATGGTGATGCGGCACGCCACGTGGCGCACTGGACTGGGCGACGTGAAAGCGGAGGTTGTGTTCCTCTCGTCGCTCGTCGTCGACCAGAACGGGCAGCCGGTGGCCGGACAACGTTCCACGGAAAGCTTCCGAACGGTGCGCTGGACCGGCCCCGACCCCGACAGCCGTCACCCGTCGATCCTCGCGGAGGGTGTGGACGACGCTACCGCGTTCCTCTTGGCGGAGTGCGCCGCCTCCCTGGGAGCGATGAACCTGGTCCCTCCCCTGGCCCCGCCGCTGATCCTGTCGATGCGCTCGTGCGTCACACACGGGACGGGCGGGGACGACGAACACGGCGAGATCAACGTCGACGGGACTGGCGACGAGGAGCCGTCCGACGTGCGGGAAAACGACGAGGTCAGCGGGAACGCCTGGCTCGTGGACCTCACCGACCCGTGGGGCGACGACTGGGGGTCGATCCGCTCGACACTCGCCCCGTCGATGGGCGGGTGGCTGGGGTGCCGGGTCGTGGTGGACACCGCCCCGAAGCTCAACCGACGGGACATCCCCAAGCGGATGGTGCTCGGCGACCTGGACCTGCCCGCCGAACGGTGGGACACCTCCATCCTGCCCGTTCCGGACACCCACCAGCCCCCCACGTGCCCCGTGTACTTCGCCGACCTCGCCACCGAGGATTCCTGGACCGGGGTGTGGCAACGGGTGTTGAAAGCGACCGTCCCGCCGCCGAGGATCGCCCACACGATGTCGTGGACCAAGCCGCTGACGGTGGCACGGGGGACCCTGGACGTGTCGTGCGCCACGTTCGCCATCCCCGGAGGGGTGGACGCCGCCTCGTCGATCCTGCCCGCCGAGGACCAGATGCGCACCCTCGTCCAGCCGAAACCCGCCGACCTGACGCTGACTGCGCTGCCCGAGCTGCGCCAGATGCCGGGAGCGCGTCCCGGCGACCGCAACCCGAACGGGGTGCGTGTGCTGTCCACCGTGCTGCCCGTCCCCTCCCCCCACCAGATCCCCCCGCAAGCCGACACGGGTCCCAATCCCGGCCTGCGCATGGGTTCTCCCGCGCCCGGAAGGGAGACATCCCAGGCGGAGACGGCGGCGCGTTGGGCGTTCACCATCCTGGTCAACCGGGCCTTCGACGCGGTCAAACTCGCCCGACCCGAGGTGATGCGCCAAGACTGCCTGACATTGGCGGAGTCGGCGGAGCACATCTGGCAGGTGAACCTGAGGCTGTACGGCGGGGTGACGGTCAAGAAGATCTCCGACGCGGTGGAGGGTCTGCGCTCCACGATGCACGCCCCATGGCTCACGGCCTCGGACCTTCCCAACGGCGACGCGCTGCTGCTGGTGGGCGCGGACCCGTCCCCGTCGGACGGCGAGACCCAGCGACTCGACGACGGCGCGTTCCTCGTCGGCGCGCCCGACGATACCGACGACGTTCCACGCCTGTCGGCCGGGGTGCGCCTGCCCCCGCCGAGGGCGCGAAGGGCGCGCGCCAGGGTCGCCATGTCGGAGCAGGCCCACGTGAGGGTCGACGACATCTTGTACCGCACGTATTGGGGAGCGTCCAAAGTGGTCGCCCCCAACGGGGCGCGCCCGGCGATGGTCTCGTCGCGTCCGTTGGAGACCAATCCGTCCATCACTGAACGGGTGTTCAAGCTCCCTCCCGGCGTGGGCCTTCCGACGGTGCGGGCGGCGGTCAACACGATGAAGGCCACGTCCGGCAACGCGTTCGTCGAGGTGCGCCCCACCGATGACGCGACGAAAGTCATGGTCCTGTTCGCCCGCAACGACCCGATGCCGACCTACGCGCCTTATGACTTCGCCTCCCCCTGCCGGATGGACGACGCGCCATTCGGGGTGCGCACCGACGGGACGACGATGAGCGTCGATCTCACCGTGTTCACCCACCTGCTGCTCACTGGGACGTCCAACTCGGGCAAGTCGGGGTGCGCGCAGGCGTTGCTCATGTCGATGCTGCGGGCCGGGTGCCAGGCCATGGTGATCGACTACTCGGTCAAGAAGGCCGCTGATTTCATCCGTTTCGCACCGTGGCTGTCGGGCATCGCGACCGACGAGACGCACGCCCAAGCCCTGCTGGAGACGGTGGTGGCCGAGATCAGCCGCCGGGTCGCTCTGTACACCGAGCACGGCGGGGCGAATTTGGCGGCGATCCCGCCCGACCTGCGGCCTCCTCACCTCGTCGTGCTGTTCGACGAGATGTCGGAAGCCCTCAAAATCCCGCCCAAGCCGCCGTCCACCGCCAACCCCAACCCCCTGGAGGAGGCGAAGCGGCTGGACCGGGTGCGCCAGTACGCGATCCGGACCAGGATCGCGTCCCTGACGGACACGATCGCCGCGACGGGCCGATCCGCCGGGGTGCACCTGATCTGTGTCTCCCAGGCGATGAAAGCCGACTCCCTGCCAGCGGAGGCGCCGAACCTCAAAGGCAATGTCTCCATGTGCCTGCTCGGCGCCGCGACTGACGGGCAGCGCCGCTCCGGGTTGATCAACCCCGACTCCGCGCCCGACCCCGGAGAGAACGTGCCCCCCGGCCGGGGCGTGTGGGATCCCCGCATAGGGACCCCGGAACTGGTGCAGTTCTGGTACGCCGAGATCGGCGAGTACGTGGGCTGGCTGGAGGCCAACCTCGCCCCCGCCGAACAGGTGGACGTGTCCGCGCACATCCCGAAGGAATCCGACTTGGTCGGCTTCTCGATCACCTCCGTGGACGCGAACGCCGTTCCCGCCGTGGATGCCGACGCGGTCGAACGGATATCGTGGGACGAGGCGGGCATCGACTGGGACGACATCCTGGGCGACCTGGGAGCTTCTGCGGACACAGAACCAGAAACAGTGCCATCTGTGCCCATCGACCCAGAAAATGCCCCAGAATGGCGCACAGCTCTTTCAGCGACTATTGGCTCTCCTGTCCACTCCATCACCAGTGACGAGGACGAGCAGACGATCACACAGTTGCCAGCGGACAGTCCTATTCCCCGCCACAGCGACCCCTCGTGGCAACCCATCAGTCCATCCACAACGGTGCCCGTCAGACCGGCTCACGCCTGGGAGGACGTGGACTGGTCCGACTCCGACCCCGTGCCGGATGTCCCCGCCACCGATGATCCCGGTGCCGTGTCCCCAGTGGCGGTCGACGACTCCAGGGAGGAGGACCGCGTGAAGCCCAGCGCTGGGCCTCCCCCCGTGCGGCGCAAGCCCGTGTCCATGGCCGACCTGCTCGGCCCGTCCTGACACATGTCCGTGAATCCGTGTACTCATCAAGGAGAAGGAAAGGAATCGCATGACAACCTACCAGTGGTTTTTCGCTGGCCCGACGGGAGTCATCTCCTCGGGCGAATCCGACGAGGTTCCCGACGACCTCGCCGATGACCTGCGGGACCTTGTCGAAAGTTATGGGTACGACCCGAACTTTGCGGTCGCGTACACCTTGGAGTACTGGGACGAAGACGACCTCGTCGCCAGCGCCATCCTCGACACCTCGGAGATGGACAGATGATCACGGTGACCAGGGTGAGTGGAGCGACTAAGGTCAGCGACGCACCGACGTACACCCTCGCCATCGATCCCGGCCCCACTCAGTCGGCATACGCCTTCATCGACGACGACTGCCGTCCTGTCGACCAGGACAAGTGCGACAACCTCGCCCTGCTCGGCCTTCTGCGCGATCCCGACTTCTTCACCAATGACGACGGGACCCCAGCGGACGTGGCGATCGAAATGGTCGCCAGCTACGGCATGGCGGTCGGCGCGGAGGTGTTCGAAACATGCGTGTGGATCGGACGGTTCGACGAGGCGCTCGTCGGACGTGGGTTCCCCGACCCCGACCTGGTGGTGCGGATGCGGGTCAAACTCCACCATTGCCGTTCGTCACGCGCCACCGACGCGACCATCACCCAGGCCCTAGTGGACAGGTTCGCCCCCGGCCAGCCCAACCGGGGCAAAGGAACCAAGAGAAACCCCGGATGGTTCTATGGCTTCCGGGCCGACATGTGGCAAGCGTACGCGCTGGCCGTCTACCAGCGCGACCAACGCCATGGGATTCGGTACTGAGGCGCTGATACCAGCGCTGCCGTATCAAGACATGTGAAGACTTTGACAGGAGGCCACCATGGCACAGACTCAGACCGGCTTCGGCGCCACGCAGTGCCCGATCTGCCACCAGAGCACGAGAGGCGGGCACGTCTGCCCGAAAGGTCCGCTGCCCCCGAACCCGCTCGACCTCGGCGACCCTCCGGTCCAGTCCGATACCGCGAGTCCAGGATCTGGCCCCGCCGGGTTCGCCTATCCGATTGCCCCAGGTCGCGGGGGGTTCTCGTTCGACCCCCAACCCGACCCGAATCTGCGGACGAAGCTGTCCGACTCCACCGCCTACGCCTCGCATGAGCAGATGTGGGCAGCGTTCGATGCCCACTGGCCCGCCCACGAGTCCGGGACGGAACCGGAACGGACGATGAGGTTCTTGGAAGACATCGGGATGGGCCAACCGCACGGTGGGGCGATGGTGTGCGGCACGTCGCAGGGGTATGTGCTGATCGACACGACCGACCGACCAGATCACCCGGTCAGCGTGTACGCCGACGACACCATGGGCGGCCCGGTCAGGGAGATCCGGGTGGACACCGACGACGAGGCGCAGACCTGCGCCGAGGATTTCATCAGCGCGTGCGAGGCCCTCGACCTGATCGAGGAATGGGGGCCTGACGAACTACTGGCACGAGAGAAAGAAGGACGATGATGACACAGACACAGACAGGTTTCGGGCACGGCAATTGCCAATATTGCGGTGCGAGCATGAGGGGCGGGCACACATGCACGCACATGCCGACGACGGCAGACCCCGCAGACTTGGGGGACGCCGCCCAGACCGGCAAGCTTCCCAACGAGTTCGACGACTGCCCCCGACTGGTCGCCCTCCTCCGTGACGACATGGACCACACCGCGATCCAAGCCATCGCCGACGCCTACTCCAACGGGGTCACGGACGGCGAGGAGGACGGTCTCCAAGAACTCCACGGAGTCGATCTCAGCGATATCGAGGACTATGTCCCTGATCCAACGACCGGACGTCCAAGGGATTTCAGCGGCATGGACGAGGCCACGGTTCACGCCATCACCACCGCCTACAGGTACGGGGAACAGGACGGCAAGGCGGGCATCATCCGCGACGGGCTTGATCCGTCCGACGGTGACGGTGCTGATGGCGACGAGGCTGAACACCCGTCCAGACACCTTGTCCCCGCCCCGTATGCTGGACCGTTCGGCGAGGACTACACGATCATGCCGGGAGGCGGCGGGTTCTCGTTCGACCCGGACGACACGGGATACGTCACGACCGACCAGATGTGGGACGCGTTCAACGACCATTGGCCCACCCACGACTTCGGGCCGCGTCAGGAACGGGAGATGGAAGCCCTGGACGAGGCGGACGAGGGCACGCTCGTGACGGGTTCGGCGTACGGCCGGGCGCGAATCGTCGAAAGAGGACGAAAAAACCATCCTTTCAGCGTGTACACCGACGACACCCAGTCGGGGGTGATCGGCGAGATCAGGACGGACACTGACAACGAGGCGGACGATTGCGCCCACGATTTCGTCAACGCCGTCGAATATGCCGACTGGGACGTGCGGCAGGAGGCCGCCGACGAGGAGGAACGGGAACGACAGGACTGGCTTCGCAGGGAAGCCGAGGAGAGCCAGTACATCGCAGGACAGGAGTGGTGACATGGCTGCGGCACAGACAGGCTTCGGGTGGACGCAGTGCCCGTACTGCCACAAGAGCGTGAGGGGCGGACACGACTGCCCGCAGAAGCCAGGGGCGGCGAACCCCGCCGACCTGGACGACCCGTGGAGATCCGCCCCCGTGTCCGACGCGCTGAAGAACGACGATGCTTGGAAAGTCCCCCTCGTGCCCGGAGCGTCGTACACGGGAGACGCGGCGGTCGTGGTGGCCCGCAATCTGGAGGAAGGCGACCTGGTCAAACTCGACGACGGCAGCGGCGGCGGCGACGCCATGTTCTCCGTCGACGGGTGGAGCGACTGCATCGACGGCGACGGGAGGGGTATGGGGGGCCTCCTCGTCACCTATCCGGGACGCGACCATGCCCCGACGGGGTTCGTCCCCGAATCGGCGCTGCGCCGCTGGACGCTGACACCACGTCCTGGCGCGTGCGGCGGGCAACGGTACGCCTCCACGGACTTTACGCCCTCCCCCACGCCCTCGGATATCCCTGAAGAGACGCCCCTCACGCTCGACGAGCTGTGGGAACAGACGCGCCCTGACCCGGTGCCCGGTCCCGAGCCGGTCTCGGACCCGCAGTGGGACCCCGACGAACGCCAGTGGAACGTGGACCTCACGACCGGCGCCCGCTACACGGGCGACGCGGTGATCGTGGTGGCCCGCAACCTCTCCGCTGGAGACCATGTCGTGGCGAGCTGCGACGGCGAGGTTCGGACGCTGGTCGTGGACAGCCCGTGGGGGACGCACACGTGGCCCAGCAATCCGGGACCCGGATTGAGCAGTGCCGACGGCATATGGTTCGGCGACCCCGACGGCAGCGGCAGCAGCACCTTCGTACCGGCCTCCCATCTCCAGAGATGGACGCTGACGCCCATGCCGGGCGCGTGCGGGGGTCTGCGGCACGTGTCAACCGGAATTTTGGCGCGTGACATCCCCACGGACCCTCTTCCCCCGCCCGACGGCGAGTCGAAGTCTCTTTCCGAACTCTTCGACGATGTTTTCAGTACCACTCACTCACGCGACCAAGGAGAATGATGACAGCCACAATGACACCGACCACTGGTTTCGGACGGGGCAACTGTCCCTGGTGCGGAAAGAGTTTGAAAGGCGGGCACGTCTGCGCGAAGCGACCCTCCTCGGCCAACCCCGCCGACCTGGATGATCCGGGTACCGTGCTGGCCCGCAAACTCTCGGACGACCCTCAATGGGTCGCCGACCGTGCCGCCGAGGAACAGGCGTGGCTGCTCGACATGGAACGGGACTGGGGCGTGAGCGACAGCCATCCGTCTTTCACCGAGGAAGGGATCGCCGACAGTTTGAGGGACTGGGCGTGGAACAGGGACGAGACGGACATCCCCGAAGGGGAGGTGTCACTGCTGCTCGCCCGACAGGTGATGGCCCAGGCCCATGGTGCCGTCATCCGTTCAGGACCGTCTGACGCGGGCGTGCGTTTCGTCGACTTCGACCACCGGTTGCATTGTCTGCCGGTCAACGAGTGTGTCTGCTGCGGACGGTGGCTGCCCGCTGGGATCAACCGGGACGGGCTGTGCGACATATGCTCCTCCTGGGATGAGGGTGGGGACAAAGCGCTGCCCGCCTACCTGTCGGTCACCGACAAGCACGGGGACATGTTCGAGATTTCTCCCACAGTCCCACTCGCGCGCGACGATGTGTGGAACCCTGTGGACGAAGACACCGACGACTATTCCCGCACTGCCGCACAGGCGATGACGGCCTGCTTCACCCGCGAACCCGATGCCCTGCTGACCATCCAGGAGGTCGCGGACGAGATGCGCGCTGCGGAGCGGCAGTACAAGAGGGCTGCCATTGCGAAGAAGGCCGCTCGCGCGCCCCTCTGGAACGACGAGCGCGACGGCCCGTGGACGGAGGCCGACGATGAGCGGTTCGACCGCTACGTGGACGACGAGGTCGCGTACAGTCTGACTCTGTCCCACGTCGCCTGCGAACTCGATGTCCACCGCATGGTCGAGTCTACAGGGTCGCTGTATGTGGACGACAACGGGGTCATCCGGCGGTTGCGTGACGCGGCGCTGCCGTATCAAGACATGTGAGAGTCCGAACACCGGGCGACGACTCTTCGAGAAGGAGACGGCGATGACACAAACGCAGACAGGCTTCGGACACAGCAATTGCCAGTATTGCGGAGCGAGCATGAGCGGTGGACACGTGTGTCCGCATATGCCGACGGCGGCAGACCTCTCAGATCTGGACGACGACAGCTACGACGATGAGTACGACGATGTCACGGTCACCAGCATCATCGACGGCACCGATGCCGAGATCGACTTCGTCGGTGAGGGTCCAGACGAGAACGGATGGGAGAACCGGACGTGGAACGTCACCTTGACTCATGACGGGCGTATGATCACCGTCCCCTTCCACACGGGGATGGCGATACAGGAGGAGCCGACGGCGAAACAGGTCCTGTCGAGCCTCGTCCAGGACGCGCGGTCCTACCGCGATTGTCGGGACGTCCAGGAGTTCGCGAACGAGTTCGGATACTCCAACGATTTCGAGGACATGAAGGTCGGCGATGTGACGGACGATGATTTCGAGGAGGCGTATTCCGACCTCGGAGGAGACCGGGACTGGGCGACCCACCACCTCGACGAGGCGTACGGGGCACTCGACGCGGACGAGGTCGGCGACTACAGCATCATCGAGTGCGAGCCGGACGACCCGAGATCCGTCCTACGTGGCGCGGCGTTCGCCGTCGTACCCGAGGACCCGGATCGCATAGACGAGATCAGCGAAAAGCTGGGTGCCGCATTCGGGGACCGCGCCACCGTCGAGGACGACGGGGCCGGAGGGCTGATCGTCGCCGATGTCTACCATCCCTCGTACGACGATGTCGACGACCAGGCGTACGAGACGGCGTGGGAGGAAGCGTCCTCGAACTACGTGACCGAAGCGCAGAGAGTTTACGACGCGTGCAGGGACATTGATCAGCAGTTGCAAGATCTGTTCACGCAGGACGAGTACGACGCGCTCATGTATGACAAGAGCGGCGACCTCGACTGAGGGACGGCCGACCGAAGGAGACGATGATGGAAATGATGCCGCATGTGGGAAGCGTGGTCTCCCTGACACGCAACGGCGGCGGTCGGGGAACGGTCCTCGACTACGGCGTGGTCGAGCAGGTCCCTCGGGACGGGTCCGCCCACTGGATCGACGTGCGCTGTCCGGACGGGACGACGGACAGGGTCGACGCCGATGACCGCAGCGGTGACAGGTGGGCGTGCCTCGACGACTCGGTCGTGCTCGCCACAGCCTGCCCCGACCCTGGTCCGGGCGGGTCGTGGGATTGTGTGAACCCCGGTGCGCCCGGAACGGCGGCCCGTCTCGCCTGGGAGGACCGGGCTGACCCGGACGGCCAGGCGGGCTTCTGGACCAAGCTGAGGGCGTACAGGCTGTTGCAAGCCGACGACGGGACTCTGCACGCCCTGGGGCTCGACGGATTGTCCCAGTCCCGCCGTGACGCGGTCCAGGGGCGGGAAGCTTTCGACTTGCCCTCCACCGACCCCGTGTCCCCTGCTGGGGACGTGCAGGTGCGCGAGCACATGGTGCGCCATTCGGACGGGTCCGCGAGCGTGCGCCGCGCCCACACCCGGCACCGTTCCGGCTAGGCCCTCCACGCTGGGTCGTCCTTCGCCAGCGCGTCCATCACGGCCTCGGCCTGCTGCGGGTACCGTCCCGGCAGCGTGAGCAGGTCGGCGAGGACCAGCGACTGTTAGATCGCAGCTACGCTGCTGCCGTATCAAGACATGTGAGAGTCCAACCACTGGGCGGCAATGAACGACAAGGAGACGATGATGACAACGCACCAGACAGGTTTCGGGGCGACGCAATGCCCCTACTGCGGAGCGAGCACGGCTGGTGGACATGTGTGCCCCAAACGACCGCTGTCCGCCGACGTGGACGACCTGGGAGGCGCTGGCGACTACGGCGAGCTTCACAACACCCGCTACGCAGGACTGGAGGGGACCGCCCTTCAACTGGCGCAAAACTGCGACGACATGAGGGACATGGTTGCCTCTCTCACCGATGGGGAACCCACCGACGATGAGCTGGAGGAAATGGGGATGACCCGTGAGGAATTCGACGACCAGTACGGCGACGACCCGGACAGTGGGACGTATGTCAGGATTGGGAACTTTTTGGACAACAACGACTTCGACCCGGAAATCCGGTCGGGTTTGAGGAGCCGCGATTACAGGTCCGCCGAAATCATGCTCTCCTGGGGAGGTCCCACCATCGTGTTCGACACAGCGGATCGGGAGATCAAAGGATCGTGGGGCAGCGACACATGGACGAGCGCCGTCCCTGGGGACGCGTCGGACCAGTTTGACGGATACCTCGGGGAAGAGTGGGAGGAGACACGATGACGGCTCAGACGGGCTTCGGAGCCACGCAATGCCCCTACTGCGGAGCCAGCGTGAAGAGCGGGCACATCTGCCCGAGACGACCGCTCGACGCCGACGTGGACGACCTCGGCTTCGTGCCAGCGCAAACACCGATAACGATGACGGCACGCGAGTACCGCCTGTGGATCCTCGGCAACGTGCGGGCGCGCTCCACCGTCGAGGGGATGCTCGACGGGAAACCGCCCCGCGACGACGACATTTTCATCACCGGGTACGACGACGAGGGCAACGTCGTGAAGACGCTGTGCTGGGACGCGACCAAGATCGGCCCCGACCAGGCCGCGAGGGCGAAGGAATGGATGGGCGACCTGGGGGCATCCACTGTGGCCGTCGTCCCGTGGGCGGGTGGCGGCCAGTCCCACGCTGCGGAGGATGCGTACGACTACCTGTCAGCGGCGGGCCTGCCCGCCCC
>JGI24699J35502_11133452_pt1 | contig 10736 bp, 7 predicted proteins | sample TergutMp193P4_FD_35502 | JGI IMG/M metagenome (IMG submission 35502) | reverse complement strand
GTGATCCAGCGCTTGATCCGAGCCATCCGGCCATTCCGACTCCGGTGGCTCGGGCGGCTCGGCGGGGGGTTCGTAGCTTTCATCATAGTCGGCAAGAACCTCATCATTAACCCCAGCACCATTAACCACAGCGAATAGCCCGGGCAGCCCTTCAATTAGTGTTCCCATTAGCCGAAAACCTTACGCTATTTCTTGGTTACAATCGGATGACGTGGCGGGTATTCGCGCCAAATGAACTAGGCCAGTGGAGCACGGCTTGCGTAAGTAACGCAGCCCCATTTCGCCAGCCAGTTCCGTTACAGAGTTCTGTTACCAGACAGAGTTCCGTTACAACATGTGCCGGGCAGCCGCCCAAGTGGTGAGTTCGTGGCGGTTGGACAGTTGTAGCTTGCGCAACACTGCCGACACATGGGTCTCAACAGTTTTGATTGAGATAAACAACGAACTGGCTACCTCGCGGTAGGTGTAACCCCGCGCGATTAGACGCATTACCTCAAGTTCCCGTTTCGAGAGCCGATCTAGCTCGTTATCAGCGACCGACACTTCCCCTGCCGACGTCCCAAAGGCGTCCAACACGAAACCGGCCAGCCGAGGTGAGATGACGGCGTCTCCCCCAGCCACCTGCACCACGGCTTCGGATAGTTCAGTAGGCGAGATGTTCTTAGTAACATAGCCGCGAGCCCCAGCGCGGATAACTGCGACCACATCATCAGCAGCGTCCGAAACGGATAACGCCAAGAAGCGAGTTTGCGGCAAGTCACTACACCGTCGGACTACCTCCGCACCCCCACCGCCTAACCCGCCCGGCAGATGTACATCAAGCAGCACCACCTCGGGCCGCTGTTCGTGGATGACCAGAACCGCAGTGTCCACGTCTGCTGCCTCTCCAACCACCTTAGTTAAGGCGGGGTCTAGGGTTGCTTTCACCCCAGCGCGGAACATGGCATGATCCTCCACCAAAACCACCGAGACGGGCAGCGACACTTCTTGATTAGGCATATTCGTACCTTAGGCTATCTGAAAAATCATCGTCGGCTTGATCCGCTAGCGCCCCGAGCACCGCCGCATACCCTTGCCCCGGCTGATAACCTTTCCGGCTTAATGCGCTCACCGTGCGCCGCAATCGAGTTTGCTTATCCAACCCGATAGTCCGTCGCAAGGATTTGGCGATCACCGCTTGCATGGCTGCCTCTTCAGTGTCAGCGTTCACCTGCTTGAGTGCCTGCGCGGCAGCATCCGGCGAAATGCCACGGCGAGTCAACTCTCTGCTGAGGGCCAACTTAGATAAGCCCCGCTCGGCTTGCCCGGCCCGGACTAGAGCTTGGGCGTAGGCCCCATCATCAATCAAACCCACCTCAGTAAGCCGATCAAGTACTGCTTCGACTAATTGCTCTGGATAACCGCGCCGCACCAATCCAGCCGTCAGATCTGACCGACTCTTGGCTGCGCAGTCAAGCGTGCGCAACGCCGCCTCGCGGGTAAGTTCAAGCGCCCGGCGCTCATCTAGCTCACCTGAAGCCAACCGCTGCGAAACTGTCGGGCGTTTAGCGCGCCCTTGTTCTGTACTGTTCATCGAATTCTCCGCGCTATCCCGTTCCCACGTAGCTTTATAGGGGCTGACGACCCGTATCTCGGATATAAGCAGCCGTAAAAACAGCAAGTAATTACGCCCACCAAAAGCATTCAACTGTTTGGCTTGTCGTTGAACGCAGCTAGTTGGATGCGTGAGTTGGCTACTCCCCAAACGAACCCTAGGGATTGCGTCGGTTCTGGATCTCAGCCCAGAACCGACGCCCCAGTTTGCCTACCCTAGAACGGTGCATCCACGGATGCCGACCCTACCGGAGCCGTCACCTTGATGGTCTGCTTGCTAGCGGTAGCAGCAGCGACAGGTCGAGAAACTTTCATTTCCTTAGCTTCGGGAGCGGCATTAGTGCGGCTCTTTTTCGCGATGTCGGCAATAGTTGCCGCGTCACTACCAGCATCATCATCAGCAAGAGCAGCACCGCCGCCAATACCCAACTTGGCAAAGATTTTCTTTTCGATCTCATCGGATAAATCTGGATTATCAATCAGGAACTTCCGCGCGTTTTCTTTGCCTTGCCCTAATTGATCACCTTCATAAGTGAACCAAGACCCAGACTTTTTGACTAAGCCATGCTCAACCCCCATGTCAATGAGGCCACCCTCGCGCGAGATGCCAACGCCATACAGAATGTCAAACTCGGCCTGCTTAAAGGGCGGTGCCATCTTGTTTTTCACTACCTTGACGCGAGTGCGGTTACCCACCGACTCCGTTCCCTCTTTCAAGGTCTCAATGCGGCGAATATCCAACCGAACTGAGGCATAGAACTTTAGCGCCTTTCCGCCAGTGGTAGTTTCTGGCGAACCAAAGAACACGCCGATTTTCTCGCGCAGTTGGTTGATAAAGATAGCCGTGGTGCCCGAAGTGCTGAGCGCTCCAGTAATCTTACGCAAGGCCTGAGACATCAACCGAGCTTGCAGGCCGACGTGGCTGTCGCCCATTTCGCCCTCAATCTCAGCCTTGGGCACCAGAGCCGCTACCGAGTCGATCACAATGATGTCCAAGGCACCAGAACGGATTAACATATCTGCAATTTCGAGGGCTTGCTCGCCGGTGTCTGGCTGCGAAACCAAAAGGGCGTCGGTATCAACGCCCAGCTTTTTCGCATAATCTGGGTCAAGCGCATGTTCCGCGTCAATAAAGGCCGCAATGCCGCCAGCCCGCTGCGCACTAGCGACGGCATGCAGCGCCACCGTCGTCTTACCAGACGATTCTGGGCCGTACACCTCAATGATGCGACCCTTTGGTAAACCACCGATACCAAGGGCGACATCTAACGCCGTCGAACCGGTCGAGATTACCTCTACCGGCTGCCGGGTCTCATCCCCAAGCCGCATAACCGAGCCCTTGCCGAAGTTGCGATCAATCTGCGCGAGGGCGGCTTCTAAAGCCTTTTCGCGATCCGCGAGGTTGGACATTTCTTACTCCTTATAGTGCGATAACGCACGCTTATATTACTGAAGCCAGAGCTTAGAAAATCTCCAACCTCTGGGTGAGATTACAAGGTTTGCAACCCCACCTGCCTAACGTATCGGTACTGCCGGACACAAACAAATGACTATCCACAAGACCTGCAAAGATACCCCAGAATCTGCGTCTGAGGACAACTTTAATACGAACGGCTGTTCGACACTTTTCCGACACGCCGCAACGTCACAGTTCTGCCACAATCGGCGTCCATCGTCCGGCCCGAACCAAAACAAAAATAGGGTGTGAGCAGCACAAATAGCTGTTCAAAGCGCGGGCAAAGACAAAAGGCCAGCGCACAAAAGCGCCACCATTGCTAAGCGGCAGGATGGTGGTGCTCGCCCCAATCGGCCACCACAGTGGCGACCGCGCCGGGACCAACATGGGCGCCCAAAACCGCACTTAACGGCGAAATCAACACGTCTTTTGCGCCAGCAGCCGTCAAACGCGCTGCCAGCTTCGCACCCCGTTCCGGCGCATCCAAATAGTGGGCAGCATAAACCGGCGTGGCCATCTGCTTGCCATCCGCGACAGTTAACGCCACCAACCGATCTACGGCGGCAGATTTGCTCCGCACCCGCGCCGCTAACTCGATCCGCCCGTCGCGAATATCCAAAATTGGGCGCACCCCCAGAGCGGTGCCAAAAGTCGCGGTGCCGGCTGAAATCCGTCCGCCCGAACGAAGGTAGCTTAATGAGTCAACCAGAAACCGCACCTGTGCCGACGCGGCCACTTCGCGAGCCCGCGCTGCCACGTGCTCGGCAGTTTGCTGGGCAGCCGCACATTCTGCCGCCGCCAGCGCGGCAAATCCGAGTCCCATGGCCGTGGTGCGCGAATCGATTACGGTGACCGGTACGATAGTGCGCTTGCCTGCTTGCACGGCGGCTTGATAGGTGCCCGAAAGCGAGCCGGACAGGTGGATGGAGACGATGGCGCCGATATCTGGCGTAACGCTGTACGCCACCGCGAAAGCCTCAGGGCTGGGCTGGGACGTGGAGAAATGCTCGCCTTTGCGCAGAAGTTCGCCCACGCGGGCTGTTGAAATCTGGCTGCCCTCAAGGGCTGGCCCATCGTGGGTAAATACCGACAGTGGCACCACGAATGGCCCGTAGCCCGTTCTCGCAACCGCGGGCAGCGAGGCCGTAGAATCAGTCACCACCCGCACCCCAGTGGCTGGGGTGGCGGGTGGTGCTTTACTCAGTTTCCTTGGCACTCTATTATCTTACCAAGCGGCTGGAATAACCGTGTTTTAGTTATTGGACGATATCCGATTCCGCTGCCTCTTTAGCACTCACATTCACGTGGAATGGCTTTTCCTCCATTGACGTGACCGGGACTGGCTTAACGTGCCAAATCTTATCCAAATAGTCTTGGATGGAACGGTCCGAGCTGAAATACCCAGAACGCGCCACGTTGAGAATCGACATTCGCGACCAGTTATCTTGATCGCGATAAGCTGCCTCGGCGCGATCTTGCGCTTCCAGATAAGAAGCGAAGTCCGCCAGCACCATAAAGCGATCCTCATAGAGCAAGTTGGACACGATGCCCTCGAACATCTGCTTGTCGCCATTGGAGAATTCACCATTGGCAATCAAGTCGATAGCGCGCTTTAGCTTCGGGTTGTCCTCATAGAACTTATGCGGTTGGTAGCCCGCCTTTTTCAACTCCGCAACTTCAGGTTCAGACATCCCGAATAAAAAGAAGTTATCGTCGCCAACTAATTCGCGGATTTCGATGTTAGCGCCGTCGTCCGTACCAACAGTCAAAGCACCATTAAGCGCAAACTTCATGTTACCAGTTCCAGACGCTTCCAAACCGGCTAACGAAATCTGCTCAGATAGGTCACCAGCCGGAATTAGGGTTTCGGCCACGGTGACATCATAGTTAGGCGGGAATACCACGTGCAGCACCTTAGATACCACGGGGTCAGCATCCACAGTTGCAGCAATATGGTTAATCAGCGCGATGATGTCTTTAGCCATAGCGTAACCGGGGGCGGCTTTAGCACCAAATACCACGGTGCGGGGCACGACATCGTTAAGATTGATATCGCCCGACTTAATTGCATCATAAAGTGTTACCACATGCAGCGCATTAAGCAACTGCCGCTTATATTCGTGCAACCGCTTTACCATCACGTCAAACATGGTATTCGGGTCTACCTCAATACCATTACGTTCTTTCAAGAACTTCGCCAGTCGCACTTTGTTGGCTTGCTTGACTTCCCGCCACTTTTTGCGGAACTCGGGGTCGTCTGCCAACGGTTCAAGCTTCTTAAGTTCCTCAAGGTCGGTTACCCAGCCGTCACCAATATGCTCAGTTATCAGATTCGACATTAACGGATTAGCCAGTTTGATGAAACGACGGGGCGTCACGCCGTTAGTGACGTTAGTGAATTTGGCTGGCCATAACCGCGCGAAGTCAGCCAGTACCTTGTCTTTCAAAAGCTCGGAATGAAGTTCCGCCACCCCATTTACGGCCTTCGATCCGACCGTAGCCAAGTAGGCCATCCGGACTGCACGTTGCGGGTGTTCTTGGATGATAGACATATTGCGTACTAGCATTTCGTCGCCACCCGACCAGTTGCGAACTTCCTCGACGAACTGTTCATTTATGCTGTAGATGATTTCCATGTGGCGTGGGAGTAGCTTTTGCAGCAATTCTACTGGCCAAACTTCCAACGCTTCGGGCAATAGCGTGTGGCAAGTATAGGCGAATACCTGCGAAGTTACCGCCCAAGCCTCATCCCAGCTAAAGCCCTTTTCGTCCATCAGAATACGCATGAGTTCTGGGATGGCAATAACCGGGTGGGTGTCATTTAGTTGGAAAGTGATGCGGTCTGCCAAGTTATGCAGATCAAAGTCTGGCCCAATAATCCGCTCAATGTAATCGCGTAGCGATGCCGATACCATAAAGTATTGTTGCTGTAACCGGAGTTCTTTACCCTGCGGGGTGGAATCCTCAGGGTATAGCACCTTAGAGATATTCTCGGCGAAAGTCTGCGAACGTACCGCATCGGCATAATCGCCATAGTTAAAGATCTTGAGGTCGAACTCATCAGTAGCTCGCGCGCTCCATAAGCGCAGCGTATTAACGCGGCCATTTTCATAACCCGGCACCATATAGTTATAAGGCACCGCCACTACCGACCAAGACGGATTCCAACGCGTGCGCTCTTTGCCATCATCGTCAACATACTTTTCAGTGGTGCCACCAAAGTCAACCGTTACCGATTGTTCCGGCCTTGCCAATGCCCACGGTTCGCCAGAACGCAACCAGTTATCGGCTACCTCAACTTGACGGCCATCAACGAAAGTCTGCTTGAAAATGCCAAACTCATAACGAATACCATAAGCAATAGCTGGGATATTCATCGTCGCTAAGCTGTCAATAAAGCAAGCGGCGAGACGGCCCAAACCGCCATTACCCAATCCCGGTTCTGGCTCTTGTTGCCGCAATTCATCCAACGAAATGCCAAGGCGCCTTAAGCCTTCCTCCGCGATTTCTGTTAGGTCGGCTGCAAGTAAGTCATTATCCAACTGGCGGCCGAGCAGATATTCCAAGCTTAAATAGGCCACGCCCTTAGCCGGATGCTCAATCTGCTGTTCCATCACGTTATTCCAACGTGAAGTCAGATAAGCCCTTACCGTATTCGCTAGGGCCAGATACTTGTCATTCAACGAAGCGCGATTCAGCGCAATGCCTTGGGTATAAGTTAGCGCCCGCAAATACTGGCGAATAAACCCGTCAACGGTATCCTCCGGACGCGCAATTTCGTATGGCGCATGATGCTCAACATTAGTCACGGCCAGCACTTTACCCGAGTCGGTTAAGCCTCGCTGACGTGCTGCGCGTTTTACACTAGGCCTTTGACGTAGGCGCGACGCGGCGACTTGGCTCAACCACCCACTCCTTGTTTTTGGCAGGCTTGGGGTTCTACGCTGCTACTATCCGGTGGCCGGTCAACCGATTCTATATGGTGATAGTCGCAAAGCGTGTTGACATGCTAAAAATATCTCCCGTCATCCTGCGCGGAACGCAGTGGAGTCGCAGGATCTATCCCACCAAAGAAGATGCTGCTCCTTTCACCCCACCGATTCGTGACCGAATCGCCGGGGACCCCGAATCTACGCGCAGCATGACGGAAACTACCCATCAACACTATCGATACTATCACCTTCTATATTGCCTTACTCACTCGTGAGCGTCTCAGTTATGCTATAGAACCTTACTTGGGCTTTCAGTTGATTCCGAGAACAATGAGCAACGACCTCTCTATGTCCCGAAGCTGAAGCTGTGTTATGTGACCGACGAGTTTGCCTAAATCGGTCTTTTTTACCGTTAACGGTTTCTCAGTCATCGCGTAACTTAATGCTTTGAGGCCATTGCTGGTGTCTGGCATGATTGGCACTCGTATCGGCGTCGTTGAGTTCTGGTTACTAGTCAGACCGATAATCACAACAGAATCGAAATCGCGTGTAATTTGCTCGGATTGGATGATTATTGCTGGCCGGGGCTTTTGTGCATACCCACTACCTGTGACAGTCCAAATTTCACCACGCTTCATCAAGGATTTCCAATGACTTTTCGCTCACCCAATCAAGAGCTTCAGCTTCAGTCGCAAATGGTTCCCAATCCGGCACGGTGTGGACATCAAAAGGGAATCCGCGATGGTTATTAAATTCCGATATGAAAACACGAATCGCATCTGCTGGAGTTGTCCCAAGCTCCCGAGTCAATTCTCGAAATCTCTCATCTTGAGCAACATCCACCCGAGTGGCTAGCTGAACGGTTTTCACAGAAAAATGCTACCACTGATCCAAAGTCTTAACAAATATCATCATAGAATCACATAGCTCGACTGTATGTAAACTTCTTCTCTACACTACAACGTTGACTAGTTTGGGGGCGCGGATGATGGTTTTGCGGATGGGCTTGCCGTCAATGGCGCGTTGGAAAACGTCGTCGGTTAGGGCCGCTTGTTCTAGGTCAGCGTCGGTGATGTTGGGTGAAACTTCAATGCGGGAGCGCACTTTGCCGTTCACTTGCAAGATGCACGTCACCGTTTCGGCCACGAGGTATTGCGGGTCAGCAACAGGGAACGGATGCCGCGCGAGCGACTGATTGTGGCCGAGACGCTCCCACAGTTCCTCGCTGATGTGCGGCGCGATGGGAGCCAGCATCAGCACGAGCGGCTCAATGGCCTCACGCGGTACCGGATTTAGCCCGGTGAGGTGATTATTCAGCACGATGAGCTTGGCGATGGCAGTATTGGGGCGCATATTAGCCAATTCAATGGTGACATCGTTTATGGTGTTATGCGTCAAGCGCTTGGTCGCAAGGTCGGCTGGCTCATCGGTAACCGTAACTTCACCCGTTCCTTCGTTTATGACATTTCGCCATAACCGCTGCAAAAAGCGCTGTGAACCGACAACATCGCGGGTTTCCCAAGGCCGCGAGATATCAAGTGGCCCACCCACCATTTCAAAAGTGCGGAACGTGTCAATTCCATAGTCGCGCGCCATTTCATCTGGGGTTACCACGTTTTTCAGCGACTTACCCATCTTGCCATACTCGCGATTTACCGGCTCGCCGTGATAAAGATATCCAGTTGCCTCATCACCAGTAACTTGGGAGGCTGGCACATAAACGCCCCGGCTATCAGTATAAGCCGCCGCTTGGATATAGCCTTGGTTGAACAACCGGCCAAAAGGCTCCATCGAAGTAACGTAACCCAAATCGAATAACACTTTATGCCAGAACCGCGCATAAAGTAAATGCAATACCGCGTGTTCCACACCGCCGATATAAAGGTCTACGCCGCCAGCAGCCCCCGAAGTATTGTTATGGTGTGGCCCCATCCAATAGTTTTCCACGGGCTTTTCGATGATGACGTCCGCCTCGCCCCTAATCGGGTCAAGATAGCGCAGATAATACCAACAGCTCCCCGCCCAGTTAGGCATGGTATTGGTGTCACGACGATATTGTTTTGGCCCATCGCCAAGGTCGAGCGTGATATTCACCCATTCCGGCGAGCGGCCTAAAGGCGCTTCTGGCATGGAATCTTTATCATCCGGCTCAAAGGTGCGCGGAGCATAGTCGGGTACATCTGGTAATTCGACGGGCAATAGCGACGATGGCAGGGCGACAGGCTGGTTGTTATCGTCCCAAACAATTGGGAACGGCTCGCCCCAATAACGTTGACGGCTAAACAGCCAATCGCGTAACCGGAAAGTGGTGGTAGCCGTGCCGATGCCGTTTTCCTCCAGCCACGTTATGGTTTTGGCTTTGGCTTCGGGAACGGCTAGGCCGTTTAGGTCTGGGCCTTGGAGATTGCGGGTCGAGCCCGCAATGACGGATGGGGTGGTATCGGTCGCACCAACCACCGAGCTACCGGACTCACCTAGGTCAATAACAACAGGCGGGGAGTTTATTACCATTCCATCGCCGACGTAGGCGGCAGCTAAGTCAGCAGGTAACCCGGCTTCGGGTTCGACGGTATAAACAATTGGTAAATGATATTGCTTAGCAAATTCATAATCGCGTTGATCGCCACCGGGAACGGCCATAATAGCGCCGGTCCCATAACCCATTAAGACGTAATCGGCGGTGAATATCGGAATCAAACCACCCGTTAGCGGGTTTATCGCAAAGCGTCCGGTAAACACGCCCGACTTGCGGCCCGCATCGGCTGCCCGCTCAACAGCGGACTTGGCCAGTGCTTGGGCCCGATAAGCCGCCACCGCAGCTTGCGGGTTCGGGTAGCCGCCTGTCCACGCCGGATCGGTGCCTGCGGGCCATTCGGTAGGCACGTGGTCGGTCAACGCGTGCTCGGGGGCGACCACCATAAAAGTCGCGCCGTACAGGGTGTCTGGCCGGGTGGTGAATACCTCAAGTTGGGTGGTGGTTTCGTTAGCCGATTGAGCCGAATCCACAGAAAGCGCGCTTTCTGATGGTGAGGCGATTGAAGGCGTGGAGGAGTAGAACGACGGCTGACCGGCACTTTGTGCCGCCTCAACCACCGAAATAGCACCGCTAGAGTCCACCGGGGAGACTTGGAAAGTGACTTTGGCGCCCGTACTGCGGCCAATCCAGTTCTTTTGCATCTGCTTGACGGCATCCGGCCAATCAATGAGGTCTAAATCCTCAACCAACCGCCCGGCATATTCGGTAATACGCATTTTCCATTGCCGAATCGGCTTAGTAAATACCGGGAAGTTGCCTCGCTCGGACCGACCATCGGCAGTTACCTCTTCATTGGCCAATACCGTGCCTAAACCAGGGCACCAGTTTACCGGCGATTCGTCCACATAAGCCAATCGCATATTGTTGATAACATCATTTTGCTCAACAGCCGATAATGTAGCCCAAACCTGCCCATCGGCATTATCGCCAGCATAACCGGGCACTGGCCGCTCCCCCGCTGCTAATAACGCCCGCAACTCAGATATTGGGCGCGCTTTCCCCGTCCGAGGCCGTCCAGCGGTATCCAGCCATAACGCTTCTCCGTCGTACCAACTATCAAATATCTGCAAAAAGATCCATTGCGTCCACCGCACATATTCCGGATCAATGGTGGCGAAACTCCGATTAGCGTCATGCGCTAAACCGAGCTGACGCAACTGTCGCTTCATATTAGCGATATTGGCCTCAGTTGAAATACGCGGATGCTGCCCTGTTTGCA
>JGI24699J35502_11133454_pt1 | contig 10748 bp, 9 predicted proteins | sample TergutMp193P4_FD_35502 | JGI IMG/M metagenome (IMG submission 35502) | reverse complement strand
GTTCGTGCAGTCGCAACGTGTGGTTGCTTGGGTGATGTGACTTATGTTCATGCAGTCACAATGTGTGGTTGCTTGGATGATGTGACTTATGTTCATGCAGTCACAGTGTGTGGTTGCTTGGATGATGTGACTTATGTTCATGCAGTGGCATCATGTGGTTGCTTGGATGATGTGGCTTACGTTTGTGCAAAAGTGACACATTTTACCAGGAACCTTGTTCATTTGTAGCTGAATGTATGAGCCAGTGGTGTATTGTAAATGAATATTGTATTAGACACTACTAGCAGTACTGGGGAGCCCAACTGTTGAGATTTTCTCCCAAAATGACTTCTGTATAAAGATATAGTACTCAGGTACTCCCAGTATTGCAGATACGCATTATTACTGTAATAGTATGTTTTTTCAGGGCACTTGCAATAAGATTGTTCTTGGTGTTTGTCAGCCATTTCCAGTGTGGCTGCTGAATAGGGATATATTACCCAGGTAACCCCAGTGTGGCTGTTACATTTTAGAACAGTGCGATTTTCTTTGGGTACTTGAAGTGGTTTTTATCAGGCATGCTCATGTGGCACGAACAGATAGTATTGAGGCACTCCAAATATGGTTGCTATGTAGGAAGACAGTACTCAGGCCATCCCAGAGTAGCAACTGTTTCTGGAGGTGCAACTGACCTGATGCGATTTAGTTGTGTAAGCAGGAGGTCATTCAGTGATGAATCTGGTAGGTTTCATCAGCTCTTGTGAGCATTGTTGTTGTTATAAGTTAAAAGAAGTCGGAGAAGAATGTTGAATGTGAGGAAGTATCTTCTACTTGAATTCAACAGGTCTATGAGGAGCAAATTTTTTCATCTGGGGTGGATGGCATGTGGGGGTCTTATCTGTGTGCAGGTGTTCTTTCTGCTCATGTTTTGCACACATAATGGTGCCTGTCATGCTTGTAATATCCCCCAATATAAACTTGTGTATCCTCGTTTTTACCTTGAGCCAGGTTGGTATAGCCAATATAGTGACTGGTTGAAGGCTGGATGACCTGGTGTTTAGATGTTGGCAAAGCAAGAGATTTTTCTCTTCTCCACATTGCCGGACTGGCTCTAGGGATCATGCTGCCTTTCTTATTCTATGGGTATCGGTGTTTGTTCCTAGGAGTAAAGTGGTCAGGATGTGAAGTTGACCACCTCATTTAGTACTGAAGTTAAGAATGAGTATAGCTGTACTTCTGCTTCCCCTGGATGCGTCTGGGATGTGGACATGGGCAATGCATTATTCCTTGGCTGCTGCTTGCTGGCATTATCAGTATGTACAGGGGCCTTTGAAACAGCATTTTTATGTTACTCATACCGTGCATTTTCTTGTGTTCAATATACTGACCATCAAATGCATTCGATAAAATGCAGTTAAATACAAATCATACAATATGATCCACGGGAAGTACCAACTACGTGTTTTGGCACTGGAGTGCCATCTGCAGGTAGTCTATTAAAGTGAATACCAGTCCAACCCGCCAATCCAGGCACTTCAATTTTATAAAGTTTGTTAAAATATATAGCAGCGATAGTCGTATGAAGTTTCTCCTTTGTGTTCGCGTGGTTGTAAATAGTTTTTGCCTGTTGAGCGTGTGCAAATTGTGTGTCTCATACCGTGCATTTTCTTATATTCATTATATTAACCAACAAATGCACGCAGTAAAATACAAATCATAAAATATAATTCATAGTGTTAACTGTATGTTTCGGCACCGGAGTGCAATCTTCAGGGAGTCTTGGATTGGCTTCTTGTACGTATGGACCCTCGTTTTAATAAACTCGCCGAAGATTGCTGGTTGAAACATTGAAGCACCACACTTGTATATCATCCGTGGTGGTCGCAATCATCACAGATAACAGAAAGTTCTTTTGTCCGTGACATGGCATGACGTGTAACTAGATTTCATTCGCTTCGGAGCGTGGAATAGTGTCATCACATTTTTGATTAATACATATGTTTCGGGTGTGCAAAGAGTACGCAGACCACAAACGATATTTGAGCCAGTATATTAAAGAGGGAGTTTTCTTTCAAGTTCTGTAGATTACATAGCATAATGGTGTTGTTAACTATGATTGCCAGGATATCTGACGGCTTGCCTTTAGCAGCGACTATGCAGGAAGATGAACAGGTTAGAATTGTAACGGTCTTGCGGAATAATAACGGTTTTATATGACGGCTGTGGATAGTGCTATGTAGTGCATATTATTTTGAGGTTGAATTTGTTACAGTCGGGGAAGAACATACTGGAGTACCAAAATCAGGCGAAAATGCTATTCCGTAAGCTTAATACATTAAGCCCATCACGCTGCAGTATAGAAACTGGACCATATTTATTTCAGTAAGTAGTACAGGAAGTATTTCACAACGTCTGCAGAAACTCTGGACAGTTGTCATGACATGTAATCAGACTCGTTTTAGAGTATTCTTATGGCCATCATTTTATTTGTACACGGTGTTCTTCGAATTTTCTGTTGTGGTTGGGTATTAATCACTCGTTTATTATTGTTGTGTATCCTGTATTTAAATTTTTTACAGCTACTTTATAGAAAATGATGTGTGCTACCTTGTACTAGCAGAAAAGAACTATTCCAAGAGACTTGCATTTTCGTACCTTGAAGACTTGGCTCAAGAATTTCACACACAGTATGGAAAGAAAGTGAATACAGTAACAAGGCCCTACAGTTTCATTGAATTCGGTAAGAAATAGGAGTTAAATTATAATATTTTTAAAACTAATTTATGTTTGCTTTATGTTACTTCATTCAACAAGTTAGTATGTGTACAATTTTTCAGAAACATACATTCAGAAGGCCAGAAAAGTGTTCACAGATTCGCGAGCTCGTCGCAATCTTTCAGCTCTTAATACAGAGTTGCAGGATGTACAGAGGATAATGGTTCAGAATATTGATGATGTTCTGCAGAGAGGAGTTGTATTATCAGGTAAAGTGAATCATTGCTGGTGTCTCATTACTTTCAAATGGGAATACAGTTTTCCAAATGAATGAAGCAGGATATTGTGTATAAACTTTTTCCTGTTTTGTCCTCATATCAGTATGAGAATTGGTTCTCATTTTTGGGGATGTCTAGTTCATGCAGTACTATGTGGAACTGTGTTTCCGTTCAGTGGGTGAAATGTGATAAAAGTTATTTTCGTAAAGAAAATAACATTTTGTTTCCATAACTTTGCAGAAAATATACTTAATTGTTGAATTATTGTTCACTTGTCTGTTTTGGGTGGGAACACAATTCTGAGCATGAACAAAATGTGCTTGACCATCAGTAGACCCCTGGAGCAGAGTTCAGCTTGAGAATCTGAGAGTCATTCGGCATGTCAATAATTCTCCAAATTTTTTGAAATTTGAATGTTCATCACTGTGTTTCACCAGGGCCCACCACTGGTCCCTGCCCTGAGCCATACAACTTCTGTCCACGCTACCCCATCCTATTATTTTAGGACGTATGTAGGTTCTATCTGTATGTCTATATGGATGTCTTCCTAGTGGTCGCTTCCCTTCATACCTTCCAACTAAAATTTTGTAGGTACATATTATCATCTCCTTCCATGTTATGTGTCATATATCTCAGCTTCCTGGAAGTGATCATGCTGTTAACTATTGAGGCACACATGGAAAGCATTTGGTCTCAGATACAGCAGTGGGCAGATTGCTTGGTAGTTGGTTTGTGGGTAAAGAGGCAAGCTGGTAAGAGGGGAAGCGCTGCACATGCACCACCAAGCATTTTATGCCTGTTTGGGGAAACATCCACAGTGACTGAAGTTACAGATGTACTCCCAAAAGAGTAAGTGTATGGCAGAAGTGTATTGCTGCCTCTGTTTTCTGAGTTGAACCTAGCAACAACAAGAAATTAGTCTGAACATTTTGTAGAGTGTAGACAAACTCCATGCCCAAACTCCTTGAGGAGTGCAACAAAGATTTGTTTTCAAGCACCTATATGTCAGATGTGCATCTCTGCAGTGCCAGTGACCATCAAAGTGAGCCTGACTAATGGAAATCAAGCAAAACCACTGGAGTATTCTGAAGAAAAGTTGGATTTCTTACCAGTTTATAGCAGATGCTCTAATGTACAGCCACTGACCTGAATACAAAGCTGACGGCAAAGCAGAATTTATCCTGTATGCTCAAACATGCCAGGTTTCTGCTTGGGGGGTTGCTGCTGTCTCAGTGATATGGGACAATAAAACCCTCTTCATTGTTAACTGCAGTGAGTAAGTCAAAAGTTTTTATGTAGTCCTATAGGAAGAAGTAAAATGGTGCGAGGTCTGGTGACCTGGCAGGCCACACCACAGGCCAGTCCTGTCCAATCCAGCGAGTGCTGTAAGTGGCAGTGAGGTGTTTTCAGAACTGATGTGCGAAATGAGCTGCAGCCCTGTCATGCTGGTACCACATTCCTCCTGAGTGCCAAAGGGATTCCTCCACAAATTCTAGTAGCATTTTCTCCATAAACACCCAGTAAATCTGTGCACTAAGCCATGGGAGTAACAAGTGAGACCCAATTAAAAAGTCATACACATTGCCAACCCAAATACTGAGTGCATAGTATTATTGGTGGCAGTGAACAAATGCAGCATGAGGGTTTGCTTCTCCCTAAACGTGGCTGTTGAAAATCCCTGCAAGAATGCCACATGAAAAGCTTGATTTACTCATTTCCATTTGATACTGAAGACGATTTTATTGCCCATATCGTTCAGGCAGCAGCAGCCTGGCATTTGAGTGCACGCAAAAATCTCCGCTGCATTGTTGTCAGCTTTGTATTAAGGTCGGTGGCCATACATTAGAGCATCTGCTTGAAATTGGTAAGAATGACAACTTTTTCAGAATACGTCACTGGTTTTGCTTGATTTCCAGCCTTAGTCAGCCCGACTTTGACGGTGACTGGCACTGCAAGGATGCACGTCTGACATATAGTTTCTTTGCTTTGGTCCTTCCCATCACCTCAGGAAGTTTGGTCATAGAGTTTTTCCATGCCCTCTATATTCTGAGATTTGAATTTTTCCCTGGAGATCAACTGTCCTGGTGGAGGTTTTCATTAGTTTTTTTCAGTATGTACAATAAAGTGATGGTGTGGTACCTTAAACGAGGCCACCAGCGCTTTCACATGCTGATTCATCATTCATCTGTGTAGTACCAGTGGCAAAGAAAGATGATAAAGTGTAATTAAAATAACCTGAGAATGATTGAAGAAATGCCATTGTAAATTCCAATTCTCTGACTGACATGGTCAGCACTGATGACATTCTGAACAAAGATGGCAATATTATTGAGATATCTCATGGTAAAAAAAAAAATAATTATGCAAGCTTATATGTTACCAGTGTTTGATTTTGAAGTGGTTCACACCATCATAAAGGATGAAAACAGACTCTGCAGTGTTAAAGAATTCCCTCACATATTGTAATTAAGTTTATAGCTTTCATTAAGCAGCATATCTTTTGTTACAGAACTGGACACAAAAGCACAGAATCTGTCAATATTGTCCCAAAAATACAAGAAAGATGCTACATTCCTCAACACCAAGTCATTTTACATGAAAGCAGCTGTTGTTGGCATTGCGTTTCTAGTGGTGTTTCTCTACTTCTGGGTCCTATGAGTTGGTGTGTAAAGACTGCTTAGGCATCCATGAAAACAGTGAAAGATGTGGCAGTCTCTTTATATTCCTTCCATTGTAAATTGGTGGGTACGTGTTTGGTTCTTCACTTACCAAGTCATTTTCCTGCTCTTGTAGAGCAGCACTTGACTTTGTTGACAAGCCACATTTCATCCCTTGGTAAGGTGCAGTGATTCTGTGGGCATCATGCGGTCTGTGGATGAGTGGGTGGGGGAGGGGGGGGTGCTTAAAGTTAACTGTTTTAAATAAATGTGTTACATCAGTATACAGCTGGAAGTTAATTGCAGTTTTCACTGACACTGAAATGGTAGGTTTTGGTGATTTGAATGTAAATTGTGCTTAATTTTTTTAAATATACCCCTATATATACATATATATATTTTGACTTGTACTTTATATTTGCCAGCTGGCTCTAATTTCATAGTGGATTAGTGAAAATGAAGGCATAAAATACTTGCCCAATATATATATATGTGTGTGTGTGTGTGTGTATATATACACACACACCGCATATATTACAGTAATACTGAGCATGAATATATGGATGAGGTTAGTGGAGATAACCTCATTTATTAAGATTAAATTTTAACTTGAAATCTTTTTTTCTCACTGGGTAATCACCTGTCGCTTTAAGTGTTTGATTGTTTAAGTGAAATGTTAATAATAATGGACAAAGACGTTCTCAAGACAGCTGGGTCAGGAATTGGAATTCAAGGAACTAATGTACAATTTGTTTACACTCAAAGCCAGGAAATGTTACATATTTATGCAGTATGTAGGGCCCTATGGATGGTTCTGCAGTTCATTGTAGCGGTTGGGTGTTATTGTTTCATACAGAGAAGAACATCAGACCCAGAATCACATGATTGATCACATCATCTTGAACACAGTATATTATGCAGTCTTTTTTATTTGACAGACAAGTGATATTGTATAATCCACGTGCTGTTCATAATCTTGGGTGGCTCTACAGTAATTTCAATATGCTGCACTGTATATGCATTTTATTAGATAGTTTTATCTCATTACATGTGTATCAAGATATTTAGGCCTAAGATCCCATCCATCCAGTGGTTCTCAACTTGAACCCTGAACTCCTCCAGCCTTCTTTGTCCATAGAAGTTAGCATCCAGCGCAGCTGTGGCCCAGTAAAGTCTAGTAGAGTGGTACCATAAACTATCTTCCCATCTTTTCTTGGGTTTCCCTCAGTATGTCCTTTAAGTATTTTCTTTGGAATGCTGGGTTTGTCAGTTCACCATACATGATCACTTAACTGTAAAATACTTCCTTTTTTAAAAACAGAGATCAGATACTAATGAATTGCTCTAGGTCTCTGTTACATCTTTTCCCTGTTGGTTTTAGGCATAAGATTTGTCTGTTATTTATGAGCTGGGACAGCTCAGTCAGTATAGTGACAAGCCTACAGGTTGATTCCAAGCTGGGGCAGAAATTTTCCTCCTCTCAATACCATATAGATTGACTCCAAGGCTCACCCAGCCTCTTGTCTGATGTTTCCTACTGGCCCTTTCTCAGGGCATGAAGCAGCTGAGGTGTGAAGCTGACATCTCCCATGTAGTAAAAATGAAGTTATTCCTCTGTTTAATTGAGCACAGTGCCATGAAAATGTATGGGGAAGTGGATGTATAGCTTCAGGCATGAGTAACCTTCCACTAGATGAAGGTGAGAGGTTCATACTCCTTGCACCAGGGGAACAGCCTCCGGTACTGAACAGAAGGGTAGGTGAACCTCAGAGCGAGTCTGGACACAGCACAGATGAAAAATGTCTCTGCTGCTGTGAGGAATCAAATTCCAGTATCCTGGTTGTCCAGCCTAGTCTCGTCACTACTAACTTTGTTACCCTAAATACCAGCTAGGAACATTTGCACTGTATCTTCACTCCCAATACATCTTCATGGCAAGATGCTTACTAAGGAATAGGGACAGTTTTAGATTACCTTTATACAGCTTTCAAACTGCTGAACTGGAACATACGGTCACTCATCAAACAGACCTTCATTTCAGATGGTTCAAAGCCATGGTCACAAATTCCAACAGCTATAAAAATGTTTGTATTACACCATATCATTACCATGCATTCCATTACAATTAATCTCAAGCTACATACTTAGAAACATTAACTGTTACAATTGTGTTTAGGAACTACAATTCATGTCAGACCTAAGACAACAGTTTACATATGTATTAATTAAAACATTAGTATGTACTGCTGCCTACATATTATGTTGGCATTGCTTTCACACTTCTGAAATCACAGTCTAACAGTCAAATATCAAGATCTGTTTAAAATTTAGTCATAATTCTACATCTTCAAGATTTTTGTCTTATTAGCACATCATACTGTGGAATGTCCAGTTTTGGATATTTTTTCTTACTGCCAACAGAAGCGTTATTTTCATCTTCATTGTCAGAATAATCAGAGGTGTAAAATAGTAAGTTGTTTTTATTCACATTGTTGGAGACACCATTTCTGTCTTCATCATCCTCTTCATCTGAAACAAAAGAATTTCAGGTGTTGAATTATATGACAATGTTCTTGATCACTACAGCAATCAACTTGCTGTTTCCATCAACAGAATTTCATTTTATGTGTTTAACAAATTGCATGAAACCAAAACAACTGCTGCTGATGAAAATAATGCTTGCATTATCTCTATACCTTGAGACAAACTGAAGAATCAGTCCATCACTGCCAGGAAGTTTAAATACTGCAGTACAAGCAGGTCTTGTTTTACATGATTTCTTCTTGTGCAATTTCGCTTCAAAGTGAACTGAAAATTTACACCACTCTCTGAATTTATGCAATAATTTTCAATTTAATCCGATTTCGCATAGATGATCTGTCAGCCCCTACTTATCTCGTGTACAAGGCTAGCAGGTGACATCACTGTCATGCCATCAGTAACATGTATGGATTGATTACACTGGTGATACAGTCACATGGCTCACATACTTTCCTCTTTAAGCACTGGATTTTCTTACAATCATGAGTGAGGAACATAATTCTACATCACCTAGTGCAGTCCAAATGAAAAATCGGCAAAAGACAATAACTGCTGAAGATAAATTAGATGTAATATGCTGACTTGTGAAAAAGATGGACGAATTGTTGACGTATGCCATAATGTTAAGACTTGCTCATGGTAGTGAATGTACAATTCATGCTAATGCTGACAGAATTAAAGAAGGTGCTAAGTCAGGACCTAAAGTGTTTGTGTAGCAAGACTACCACAGTCTGTCAGAATGAACTGTACCAAAAACTGTGGATGCGAGTCTCTTATATTTTTATTGCATTAGAAATAAATAAATTGTATATAAATGTAAGTATAAAGTATAGAAATATATATATGCTGTACATACAGTATGCATATACTCTACAAGTCTGTATGTCCATTAGTGTTATAGTTATACACTGTGTAGGATAAAGCTGTCAGTCCCCTAACCCCCAGGAAGTACACTGTTTTGAATTGAAATTTTGTATTCAATTTGTGCAACATTTTTGAGGTATATAATCTAGGTGTAAAACAAAACCTGCCTGTAATTGTGTTTACATTGGAAATGGATTCTTCATGTCAACTGACAGAGATGCATTTTGTTATTAGTTACCAGGAGAAAAGACAGCAGTGGTACAAGATACAGATAATGTGGGATTTAAGATTAAACACACATGAGGGCACATTTCACATATCTTGGCAAAGTACTAGTAAAGCACACATGTCACTAAAGACTGAGGAAGCAATTTCTACAGCATGTTTTGTGTACAGCTTGGGATTATTTTTTCAAAAAGATTAGATTGTTGTCACTACCCTCTTCCTTCTTAATTTATTTGACACTTTTTTGAGTACTTAAGTTGCAAAGCATCAAATGGTAGAATGACACAGATGGAGGTATGTGCAGCACTGGTGGAAGGATTGAGAAAAAACTCAATTACTTTGGGAAAACCCATTTGAAAAACAAGTTATACAGAACAATAAACAAACATCTTTATATCTTTTACACCTTATTCTGTTAGCTTTACAAATTTCAGTATACTTAGTCTTACACTACTGAATGCACCAGAATTTCCAAACTCCCTATATATTGGTAGGTTATACGACAGTGTAATTGTGGTTTCTTCAGCACAGCATCCTGAATAGTTATAGTGTCTGTCCAGTTTTCTATCAGGTAAGTACTGGGAATTCTTCCCATCAGATAGTGACCTGAGTCACTTCCATTCTGTGCTGAGAGAAAAAATGTTTGACATTTTACCCCTGTATGGTTGGTATGATGGCTAGCTACAGGGGCAGTTTTAACTTAAATGATTACTAATGTGACTCACCTGGTCCTAGAATGTCAAATGCATCTTTATGGTCCTTCAGAACAACATATATCGTAGGGAACTCTATTACTGTTTTCTCTTTAAGATTATCCTTCAGGGTGAGCGAAGAATCTAGCTGATAAAACCGAGTACCCTGCTTCTGTTCAGCTTTTAGCAATAACAGGATGCCTCTAAGACCAGCAGACTGGTAGTACTGCAACTTATCTTGATAGAGTGGTTCACATTCCTTTGGGTCCAGGTAAACATTCACAAGTTTTGCCAATGGCTCAGTTTCAAGTAATCTGAAACAATGTATTTTAGGCTACTCAGCAATTCATGGTACTCACTGTATCTTGAAGATTACATTTGTTCTGCACCATGACACGTCATTAGTGGAGTAATGTCTGGATGTAGGGCAGAAATTTGAAAGACATCCAGTGACAATGAAATTGATTTATAGCAGCTTTTAATTTCTTGTAGCACTGTGTTCTTTAACAAGGCCAGCTGTAATGCTGTACAAGATTCTAAACACTATATTTCCACCTACAAGCATGTTTCGTAACTGGGACCTGCAGGTCTTCCAGAATCACATCTGTTTTGGGGACCACTGCCCTTCCACGTAGCACATAATGGCCATTGTTTTCTAACCTGCATCTGTTGTTACATAAATATGTAATGGACAAATATAGCGGACATTTGCTGCTTGGATAACTTTGAGCATCTGCAGAACAAAAAGCAGGTACGAACTTGAATGTCAGATATGTCAGTGTCAAATTCAATAATGC
>JGI24699J35502_11133453_pt1 | contig 10748 bp, 7 predicted proteins | sample TergutMp193P4_FD_35502 | JGI IMG/M metagenome (IMG submission 35502) | reverse complement strand
TCTGTTACATCGTGAAGTACCCAAAGTCTAAAATAACAACTGTAATATTACTGAATGAAGAATCTTGTTTTCTGGGATGTGATGCTATGTCATTAGGTGACACGGTCATAACATAGTGCCTTTATACTCAAGGGTCAAGGGTCAAGTGGATGAAGAAGTAACCCTCGATGATGAATGCACTACGTTCCTTTGTAACTTCAGGACCGCAGCGTTGCAACGTCACATCGCAGAAGACTGTACTGCCCAGTTACACCTCTGTACAATAATCACAACTATTAATAGTTATTGTTGTATATGGTGTTACATTTTACCTGTCACCCTAACGGTAAACAAAGACTGAAGATGTGTGAGACAGGGGCACCCAAGGGAAAATTTGGAGTTGTGAATGTATACTTACGCAGCTCTAAACCGTTTCTTTGGTGATGAGTCAGAAAATGAATCCTCTGAAGTATCTGAACGTTTTCTGGACTTCTTATCTGATGAAGAACTTCCAAGATGTGATAAGCTTTCCTTTGTGGAACTGCTAAATAAAAGAAATATGCTGATATACAAATTTTATGTGCAACAACAGGACAAGCGAAAGGACCTTTTTTCCCTTAACAATTCAGACCGATCTTGAGCTGTGTACTATTCACATATACGAAATATTTATGCTACCTTCTTGGCTCTTATTTGCATGTTTAGAGAATAAAAGGAATTCAAACATCATAAAAGTTCACCACAAAGTTGGCCCCAAAGGCCCAGAGGGGGAGTATATGTATATCTCTACTCTTTCTTTAACCTCAGCACTAGATGAGGGTGAGTGGCCAACACAACGCCACGCTCTGGCTGCTTTACGCCCCGGAAATACCCAGTACCCATTGTATAGGAGGCTGGGTGGACCCCCGGGGCTGGTCTGGACAGGTGCGGAAAATCTCACCCCCCACTGGGATTTGATCCCTGTACCATCCAGCCCGTAGCGCATTGGTATACCAACTGAGCTATTCTGGCCCACAACATAAACACGATAGAGGAATTAATTAACAGATTATAACAGATGTAACTGGCAAACCATGTTCTTCAAATGTTCTGAACTCACTATTACCGACCACAAGCATGACTCCTTGGGCAGACCATACAAACATTGGCATGAGACTCACGCAAGTCGCTGCATTTGGGCCGTGACGTACTGCAGCTGGTGACATTTGCAAACCGTTGAAAGAGCACGAGATGACGGTGTTTGTTCTGACTAAGAGTTAGGTAACTGTGTGGAGCCATGGGAATATATGGATTGATCTGCACCATTTAACCTTTAACCATCAAGAACCAATCTGTGTGTCTTCTAGTGGCACCATCAATGGAACACCCAGCAACCACTCACCAGTACTACACACAACAGCAAATGACAGATAAACAAAGACTCTGACATCCAGATGGTTTGCTGCTACAGACGATCAGTGTTCTGCAACATCACTGTCCAGCTGGCATTGAATACAGCGTAGCAATGTACTCCCACACCTCCTCTTCTTCAGAACAATGTACACAGATGTGACAATTGGGTGAATGGAACTCCTAAAAATAGATTGCAGGCTCCGCAGGCCATACACATGCATCACTGTTGGCCTTGCCTTCCGCCATTTTCCTTTCACAGACAGTTCAGTATACGCAGGAGCACATATGATGTCACAGCAACACAAGTACACACGCACTCTACCATTCCACACTTACTGCAAAATGTTTTGTAGTGGCTTCAGGTGTTCTGGGATATTGCACTGTGTCGTTTGGTGGGTTGTTCTACATGTTTTGATGGATCAATCCTTTGAAATGTCAGGAACCACTCAGTGTCACATCCCAGAAGACCCGAATCTTCAGCAACACTGCTGTGAGCACTTCAAAGCCTCTCACGTTTTGTAGTGCTTGTGATGCTTTCAGTAGTAGTGAGGTCAGAGTAATGCATCACCTTGAGACACAAACTGTGACTGGTGGAACATGGTGAGGCTGCACCAACAATGGTTAAAGGATTACAAGGACTATCAAGCTGCTCATAACAAACAGACTCCTGCTGTTGTCAAGTACCTTTATTATGAGACACATTCTATAAGTAATGTTCCCTAGCCACAAGATTTTGTGTTAATCAAGCATTATGTGAGATTTCAGACTTCTATCTTAGTGCAACTGAGGCTGTCATTCTTCTTACATGTTACACAGCATATGTTGGTACTTGTTAACTGACATTTTGGGACAGCCTCTTGGTCTCATTTGCGAAGGTCATGCAGTCCAAGAATAACTGCTTGACCCTTGAAGATGGGACCAATACACTGTCCCAAAAAGATGGCAAACAGCTACCAGGATATGCAACGTAACATCCCAGTTCAGCGATGGCCTCAATCAAGCATTTTATTATCCAGCAGAAGGCCGCACTTGTAGTATGGCTAATAACATGCAACACATCATTTGTTTGGGCCACTCAACTAACATGTGGGAGGTTACTGACTTCACAGTTATGAGGAAAACAAAATGGCTGCTTCTGAAAGGTTTTGAATGCAAGAGCCCCATTTATACTGCAATGGAATTTTTAAGTTCATGGCCAGATGAAACAAACACATCAAAGGGTTCACAGTTCATGTTAAAAAATAATGATACTTTAAGGGAATAAATGAGCTATGTTTAAGGTTGTGATCACTTAGTTCTATTTTAATTTTTCTAACCTAGGCAACCTTACTTGATAAGCATCCCTCACACATGTCACATACCCAAGTTGATTGTACATTGTTCAGCTGTTGTTACAGCAACAGCACACTTCCCACAACAAGCTGCACTCATAACTAAAGCCTTCCATTCTACTGTTTACTTAATGTAAACACAAAGCTGAACTCTGAGTAACAAAATCCCTTACACAAGCTTATCACTAAGCCTAACTGAGAAGCAGCAATACCTTGACTTGTTTCCTGTCCGTCTACTGCCATGTTTCAGATTCGAAGTAGTGGTTTCTCTCTTCGTAGTTGGCATCTTCTTTTTTAGTATCAGTCCTGAAGGTGCTGGCTTCAGCGTGGACTGAATTTCAAGATTCAGTTCACGAAATGTGTCCGAATTGTCTGTTTTCTCACTAGTGGTTGAGGATCCAGAATCAAGCCTTTCTCTCCTTTTAACTGAAGTTGATGGAAAATCAAAATTACTGGAACACAACAAGAAAATGTTAGCTCTCACATTTCTTACTGCAGGCCTAACAGAAAACAACAGAAGGCATTTTAAAATTTACTCTGTGTTGTTGCCAATAGGCACTGCAGCCCTGGCAATTAAAGTGATATGCAGGCATGGTGGGGGTTTCAGACACTGATTACATTCTTCATACACAGAAACTTCTTTTTACTTGTATCAGTAAATTTTAATTCCTTAATCTGAAAGTTATTCTTTTTAATACTGAATATGGCACAGACAAAAGCAATCTATCTTGGATGAAGGAATGCTAGGCTACTGACTAGATAACTTGCTAGTTGATCTCCCTGACATATACATAGCTCAGTTGGCACTATGTGGCTGCTGCTAGGCTCACCTCAGAGTAGCCAGGCAGTGTCACATCTCTTACAGAAACTTTTACACTGTTTGGAGTACATCCACAGTTTCAGTTATTGTCACCATTTCTGAAATGGACAGGAACACTTGCTGGTGGATACAAAGTGCTTCCCCCCTCATCAGCTTGCCTCTTCAACCTTTTGCCAACTACCAGCAAGTAATCTGGTAGTTGTACATGAATATTTCAGGGGTACGCAGTGCTTCCATTTTTGAGGCGCATTTATCAAAATAAAATTCAAAATTTAATGTCTGTCAGTATATAAAAAGGACCGTTGAATTCAGAGAAAAAACATTAAGCAATACAATTTACCTTTCACCGCTGCTGCCCAAGTTCCTCCGAGTCCGCTTTCCAAGTACAAGACGACCTTCACTCATAAACTCTCGGTAACGCTGCCCTTTACAGGTACGCAAAGATTTCCTTCGCTGTATTTCACTCGGGCTTGGAAGCAGCTGTGGGTTATCAGCAACTGCAGGAGATTCATCCTCTGAAACCCTGGTCCAATTGTTTGTGTGTTTTAACACAGAATCTGATTTTGTTGTAGTTGTGTCAGCGCTGTACTCTAATGTCTCTGGCCTCAGTGATACACACACATTTTCGTTGGAAGAGTCTTGGGAAGTTCTCCTTTCTTCAGAATTCTTTGGAGCAGATATAATATCAAATGTGGTAACACCTGAGGTTTCTTTTACATTACCTGTGCCATTCATCATATGCTCCAGTGGCTTTTGTATGGATAATTTTGAGGTAGTGTTCTGTGAACAGCGAATCAACTGCTTTGCCCTGATTATATCTACTTCGCCATTTTTTACTTCATAATTTGCAGGATCATATTTTTTAGCAGAGCCTGCTGAAGCTGCCATAGGAACACCATTAAAAGTATTGTCAGCATCTGATTTTGGGGGTCTATCTACTCTACCATTCTCATCTCTAATTACATTTTCAGATCCATCACCTGACACAAAGCTATCACCATTTGTTGCACATGACTCGCTAAACAAGGCAGATGTCCGCTGCTCCTGTTCACTTACTGCTGACCCACAGCTTGACAATGTCTTCACAACAGCACAATCATACAACCTTGTCATATGCTGACCTTTCCCTTCCTGACTCTCCAAGTGCTCTTCTGGTTTAGTGCTCTGTCCTGGTGGACTGTGAACTGTAACTGTCCTTACCTTATTGTCATCATTATATAGTGCTGGGAACACTAACCCATTCTGTTCAGCACTGTCTAACCCCACTTTCAATTTTGGCATAAAACCCACTCCTCTGTTATCATGACAATTGTTCATTGAACAACCAGTCAGTTTAGAAGTATTTTCATTTTGGAGTACACTACTGCCATTATTTTCCTCTCTTTCAGAAGTCCTTGAAAAATCAAATACACTTGACAGTTCTTCAAAACTTCTTTCAGACTCACAGCATGTAGGCTTTGGTTCGGTGTAATTTGCACTCATATTAACAGTCTTGGTTAACTTATCACAAAGATCAGAGGATACAACCCTATCTGAATTCAACAGGCAGGGTGACGATGAGACGTGGTTTTCACTTTGGATGTCACATTTCCAATTTGCAGTCTCCACAGCAGTAGCCACCTTGTAAGTATTTCCACAGCCTGTAACTTCTGAAGCATGATTTGCATCATAATCGTCAATGTTGTAATAACAGCCTTGTGGCCTACAGTTCCCCAGCCTGCTCTCTTTACAAATCTCTGATGCAATATCATTACTAACATACACATTATTATTCATACTCTTGCAATCATACTGACAACTTGAATCTACATTCAAACCACAACCCAAGTCCTCTGTGCCAGAGAGATATTTATCTGGTGAAACTGTCACAATGCTGTGATCATCTAGTGTTAATGGGGATTTTATTAGTGTTGACACACAGTTGCCTTTACTCTTAGGCACAAGAATGTTGCTACAAATGACACTGTTGTTAGTCAGATGCAGAGGTGGGGACATTACAGTCCTTTGTTGTTTGGATGGAGACTGAAGTGTAGGCAAGGTCCCCGGAGGCTGCGACTTTTCCATTAAAAAAGCATTATTGCAGTCGGTGCTTGAGTTTGAAGGTGGTGACGGTGATCTTGCATGATGATCTGTAAAGCCACAGAGCCTATCTACTACCCTATCAATGATTTGTTGCTGTGATGCCTTTATTGTTGTCTCCAGATTCCTATGAGGTCTGACACCGGACAGTCCCTCATCACCTTCCCTCTTACTGGAGATATGCTGACGGATCACAGTGGATGGTGCACAAACCATTTCTGAACCATCTATACAGTCATCTTTATTGTGGCTCATACTTCGATGGTGCCTGACCCTCAACTTCGCGGGACCACCCACATCTCTCAGCTTCGATACGGGATCTAAACTTGGCACAATGGAAACGAAAGCAGAGTTGCTGTGACTTCCTTTAGTCTTCGAACAGCTTTCCTTTATGTTACCCAGTTTTGTATCCTTCACTTTATTTGTTGCTGAATCAACGCTAGCCCTACGAGAGTTTGTCTTTCTCTCTTGAAGTGAACTTAACTGATTTGCTGCATGGCTTCTTAGTTTTGTAAAGGGCGACATAAAGTTAACAGGGGATAATCCCATGGACAGGGACTTAGAAGAAGAAGACCTGACGTCCAGGGTGGTTGAAGCAGAAGTCTCACTTGGTCCATTCCCAAATGTTTCCTCCTTGTCAGCTTGTACTGTATACTGCTGAGGCGCCACAGTAGTGCTGGCTTCAAGGAGACCCATTGTTTCCTGCAGATATCGTTTCTTGGGAGGTTTTGGTATAGTTGGAGATGTAGGAGTGGTGGGAGTGGTTGGTGTGGAGGGGGGAGAGGCCAGAAGGCTACTCAGCCCGCCCATCTGACTTTCATCTGAGGAGAGAAATGGAACATTGCTAAGAAAGCATCGCTCATTATTGAACCTTTACGGTGTGCACTACACAGTCTTTCTTTGATTGTCTCACCAAACAAGGCAGCTTTCTTGCGCAGAAAGCCTGCACCTGTTGGGACATCCCATAACAGATGTAGTGTTCAGGACAGCAATAAAAGAAATACAGATTACAATAAAAAAGCCATTACTTGCATACTTACATATGAGAAATGTGACACATTCAAAGGGAACTAATTTTCTATACCACATATTTCTGACACCTTACATATTTTAGACAAGACCAAGATATGCACATTAAAAAAAAAATCTTAAGACAGTGCAGAACCCACAACTAACACAATGCCACATTTTAAGCTGCAGAATCCAAGCAGGTATTGTAGATGCTGATGACTGTGCCTGTGTGCTCTGAAATATGTCTGTCAAGGTAATGCTTATGTCGGTAACCAACTAACTCACAGAAGCAGAGTGTTTCTTGAAAAGCTAACAGTTCCTTACCCAGTCAAAAAATCTCTCACATTTTATGGAACCTGTAGGTTCATAACCATGATCACAACAGCCTACCACTTGTCTCTACCCTGAGCCAGATAATAAATACAGTCCACACACACCCTCCTATACTATTTCTTGAAGATCTACTTTAATGTTATCTCTCATCTATGCCTACATTTCAAAGTGGTCTCTTTCCCTCAGGTTTCCTCATTGAAATTCTGTCCGCACCTCTCCCTTCCCCCATACATGCCACATGTCTCACCCATCTCTCTCTCTGCAATTGAATAATATTTGGTGAACAGTAAAAATCAAGAAGCTCCTCATTATGCAATTTCGTCCTGTCACCTGGTCATTGTAAGGCCCAAATATCTTCCCTGCACCTATTCTTTTATATCCTCAGTCTGTTTTCCCCTTAACATAAGAGATATTCAAGATGAAGCTGCACACCCATATAACAGATCAAGCAAAATTATAGTTCTTTATATTTTAATTTTTATATTTGTAAATAACAAATGGGAAGACAATACATTCTGGACAATGCTTATGACATACTTCAGTAAAGGTGCTAGTTTTTGGATAACAGATGTAATATGATGCTGAGACAAAACATTCGCATACCTCTCCAAACATTTTACACCCACATGACCATACTTTATTTTAGCTTTGGAATCAGTAACTTAGTTCCTGCATAACACACCCCAAGACAGATAAACCATATACATACAGTATGTTTCAGCATTATAGAGGGGAGAGTTATGAAACTCTGCCCCAACAGAAATAAGGGACATAAGTTCATAAAAATCACTATGTGAATTCATCCCTACAGATATTTGGGGTAAACATAAAAGGACCAAGCACATAAAAAACAAGAATAAAATCACACACAGCTAACTTTTTAAAGAAATGATAATTCATTTGGCAGGAACTTGAAGGAAAGAGACAACTTGGAAGACCTATGCACACAACGGAGGACAATTTTAAAACGGATCGTAGAGAAATAGATAGGAAGGCATGGACTGGATTAATCTGGCACTGAACTTTGGGATTCCACAAAATGTGGGAAATTTAGCTAGGTGAGGAATAACACCTCTGCTCATCAGAGTTAGTTAGTGACTAACTGTATGACATTTAGATCCTACATGTGCATGCAGTGGTGACGTAGCGGCACGTGCCGGCCACTCAGTGAGGTAGTGTGATTACTACTTGCACCTTATTTTACATTCTGCAATGTAGTATCCTTATGCTAGACATCTGGAGAAAGGACATCAGTTTTAGTATGTGTGCGTGCGTGTATGTGTGTGTGTACTATGACTTCTGATAGCAGTAAAAATTGCTATTACCCATACAGAATTTCAGCACTGTGTCAAGGCCACAGAGAGAAGTCTCATGGACCAACAACCCCCCGACATCTTCCTCAGGTTTTTAAACATCCCTGTTAGTATACTTCTGTATAATCCTAACTATTAAATCATATGAATTTTTGTAGTGATAATTTTCAACTTGACAAGCACTTTGTGCTGGCAAACATAGGCCAGATGGAAACACAGGGTAGGCAAACACTGGAAATTCCTCCTGTCATCTCAGTACAATCTGTAAGTTATTCATTTACCTAGGAACTTACACAGCAGAAGCAGAGTACTGGTTATTTCTTCACTTCATTGCACTGTGCCAATTGAATATGTTCCACAGCCTTACAACATCATACATAACAGTGAGCACACATTAATGTTATACTAATTCCTTTTGTGTATTCATGAATTTTCCAAACAAAATCGAGGGTTCATTTGAACTGTCCGGAACAAAAATGTACTCACCTGCCAGTTTGCCTGGTGTAATGGGACCACAGGTTAACTGACACTCTAATTTATGGGGTTTGTTTTGATTGGATGGACGTGTGACGAGCGTACGTAATGGTGGTGCAGGTAGCTTGTACCACTTGAAATCAGGATTTGCTTTCAGGAATGCTTCTTTGTACTGAAAATACAGGAAATACACAACATTAAACATACCAACAGTACTTACATAAAATTCAGCAATAATCTCTGTACAGTACATACAAAAAAGAGTTTGGTTTATGAGTTGCTTGGTTGATTGGTTGTTCACATATTTAAAACAAACATGCAAGAGACGGCAGAATGCCACTTCCTGACTCACCAGTGTCAAGGGCTCTGTCACCACTACAATGGTTGGCAGTCTCATTTAAATGTAAATCAGCCCAAAACAATGCATCCTTCAAAGGATTCCTAAAAGACTTTTAGTTTGAGATTTGAGATTCTCACAGTGGTGTTGGTAGCGATTTAAGTTTCCTGAAACATGACACTGTGTTGCTGGGTGCACGGCTCCCAGCACTTTAAAGGATAATACTGCCTTCATCTTCAGGGTAAAATAGTTCCAGACATTCTTGGACTGTTTGATCTTGATGACGAAGGCACTACAATCCCTCAAAATGTCAGAAAATTACTCACACAACAAAGTGTCGTGTCTCAGAAAACTCTAGCTGTCAAGAATGCTATTTCTGGAAGGTTAAAAATTTCCAAAACGTTCCCACTGATTCAAGGCAATGCCATTACAGAAACCACTTGCTGTCTATCTGGTGCCTCCAGGTGCAGCCCAACCATTTCTCAGTAAGACACGGTGGACCTACAGTGTAACATAAGTTCTGAATCAGGGCAGTTCATTTTATATAAAAAGTTACATTAAAGACATGTAACTGTCTCAGACATACCTGGTGTGCAAGTTCAGTATATGATGCCTTCTCAGGTGGTTCAAGATTTGCCCACCACTCGCCCAGGATCTTTGTTATTGATCGGTTCTCAAGGTGTGGGTAACGGTCTCGTACAACGCCACGGTGCCGCTTGCAGAAGATGAGGAATGCGTTCATCGGTCGGCGAGCATGATGAGCTGGTTCTCCCAGCAGTAAGTCCACACCTTCCTCGTCTGAACCGGCTGCTTCACCGTGTCCTGCCTCCTTTTTAGTATCCGTGTCTGCTGGAATATTCTGCAAACAGAAAGGAATTCTCAAGCTGAATACTTACATACATCGTACAGCACCAACAGACAACGATTTGGGTACAACAGTGATACTGTACTGTAATGTGTCATGTCTAATACTGCCAAACATAGTAGTTCACAGTTAGTCAAAACACAAGGTCATCAGCATGGATTATAAGACACACATAATGTGCATGGTAAGTGCAATAATGCGGGCTTAATCATGTCAGAAGAGCACAAGCAGATGGCTTCTCTATTGGCAGCATGCATGAATCCACCACTGACCACCTACCTACATGCTCTGCTGAGGTTAAGAAAGTGTGGTGCTACACCTCCACCCCCCCATACACCTCCACTGTATAGTGCCTAACTACATACAGGGGCAAAATAACTGTCTAAATGGACAAAACAACTACGATCAACTAAGGGTGTGCTGGATGCTCAAATGAGAGGCTGTTTTACTCCCAAGCCGAAGCCTACAAAATAGGGTGTTTTTGGAAACAGGAGTACTGCACTGCACATGCTGAAACTTTTGTAATGGTATGCAGCAAGAAGCCTTCTTATGAAGCTAACAGTCACTTGATTGGTCAAATAACTGCTCAATTTCTGTAGAACCCAAAGTGCCACTAATGGAAGAAAATCTTCAGCCATAAAAATTTACTCCCTGTACTGTACTTTATACGTACAACTGAAACATAAATGCTTCAAATAATGGCATGTTCTCTAAGACACAAAATCCCATTACGGATCTTACAATGAGCAAGACTGTTCCACTTAACAGTTAACAACTGTGACCCCTTGAAGCCTAAAGGTCAAGTAACATTTCA
>JGI24699J35502_11133455_pt1 | contig 10753 bp, 9 predicted proteins | sample TergutMp193P4_FD_35502 | JGI IMG/M metagenome (IMG submission 35502) | reverse complement strand
CCGGCGGATCACGCTACCGTGCCTGAGGTGTACCCATTGCCTGTGACTGCCGGACCGTCGCCTGTTACGGTGGTTAGTCGCGAACCTGTGCTTAAGGAGTCTGGACGACCTGATTTGTCGTCGGCACGCGAGGTGGTGGCCGGGGGTCGCGGCTGCAATGGCGACCTAGCACCTGTGTTTGAGTTGGCCGATGCGCTTGGGGCTGCCGTGGGTGTCACCCGCGACGTTGCCTTTGATGGGTTGTTTGACAGTTATATTGGCGCCACTGGGGTGACGGTGGCGCCGGAGTTGTATGTGGCGTGCGGCATTTCGGGGGCGCCTTACCATACTGGCGGGATGCGCGGCTCAAAGTACATCGTTTCGGTTAATAACGATGAAGACGCGCCCATTAACCCAATCTGCGACCTGGTCATCGTTGGCGATGTCGCCGAAGTCCTACCCCAAGCCGCCGCCCTCATCCGCAACCGCAGCATCGCTTAACGATGGCGCGCTGGGTGTCAAATCGGAACTGCTGCTATTCATATCAGCGGTTTTAGTTGTGGCTGTGTATTTGGACCATGGGGCGACGGCGCCGATGAGTGCGGTAGCGCTCGCGGCTTATGTGGCGGCGGCGGAACAGGTCGGTAATGCTTCGAGTTTGCATGCGCCGGGACGGCGGGCGCGGCAAATCGTTGAGGACGCTAGGGAGTCGATTGCGGCTGCCTTGGGGGCACACCCGAGCGAGGTGGTGTTCACCCACGGCGGCACCGAGGCCAACAACCTCGCCATCAAAGGCACGTTTTGGGGCCGCCAGCCGAAAAAGAGAGTGCTGCTAAGCGCAATTGAACACCATAGCGTGCTGGAACCCGCGCAATGGTTGCGGGATTACCAGGGCGCCCAAACCGAAATGATAGCGGTAGATAAGTACGGGATAGTTGATTTAACTGCTCTGGCCGAACTAATTGACGACGACGTGGCCCTAATATCGGTGATGCTGGCCAATAACGAAATTGGTGTCATCGAGCCCATATCCGAAGTTGTAGCCATCGCTAAGAAATACCAAATACCCGTACACACTGACGCTATCGCTGCTGCCTCGCAAATCCCGGTCAATTTTGACGAACTGGGGGTGGATTTGCTGAGTGTTGCCGGGCATAAACTTGGTGGCCCGGTATCATCCGGGGCGTTATTGGTTAAGCGGACGACGCCCATCCAAGGCCTAATACAAGGGGGAGGGCAAGAACGTAATTTGCGGGCTGGCACCTTGGATGTGCCAGCGATTGCGGCTTTTGCCGCCGCTGTTACTGTTGCGGTTGCTGAGTTAGGCGCCCAGGCCACGCGGCTCGCAACGCTTCGCGACCATTTAGTGCAAGGCATTCTGGCGACTATTCCGGATGTAATATTGCAGGGGCCGCCAATAACGCCGGATTCTGCATGTGCGGACGTTGGGAATAGCACGCCAGCGGGGGTCCAAGCAGCCAGTCCTGGCCGATTGCCGGGTAATGCGCTGCTTACCTTCAGCGGCACTAACGCCGATACGCTGCTGTTCTTGCTGGACCAGGCTGGCATCGCGGCATCGGCCGGGGCAGCCTGCAGCGCTGGCGTGGCGGAGCCGTCGCATGTGCTGCTGGCCTGTGGTGTCAGCCCGGAACAAGCGCGCGGCGCGTTGCGGTTGAGCCTTGGGCCCACAACGACGCAAGCCGAAATTGACCGAGTGGTCGAAGTGCTACCCAATTTGGTCGCCCAAGCCCGCAAAGTTGGTTAGGCGCACCACTTTTTGGTACACTCCGCTCTTGTGGCTCAGATAAACGAAGAAACTGATGTAACTGTGGTAACTGGCACCGACCGCGTAAAGCGCGGCATGGCAGATATGCTAAAGGGCGGCGTCATTATGGACGTCGTTAATGCCGAACAAGCGCGAATTGCCGAAGACGCAGGCGCTGTAGCGGTAATGGCGCTAGAGCGCGTGCCAGCCGATATTCGCGCCCAAGGTGGGGTGGCGCGCATGAGCGACCCCGATATGATTCAAGAAATTCTCGGCGCAGTGTCAATTCCCGTAATGGCTAAAGCGCGCATTGGGCATTTTGTTGAAGCGCAAGTATTACAAGCCATCGGCGTGGATTATGTGGACGAATCCGAGGTACTAACTCCAGCCGATTACACCCACCATATTGACAAGTGGAAGTTCGAGGTGCCCTTCGTTTGTGGTGCCACCAACTTGGGTGAGGCGTTGCGGCGCATTAACGAGGGCGCGGCCATGATTCGCTCCAAGGGCGAGGCTGGTACCGGCGACGTTTCGAACGCCACCACCCATATGCGGCAAATCCGCGCCGACATCAACCGGTTGACGTCAATGGCGCCCGACGAGTTGTATGTCGCCGCCAAGGAACTGCAAGCGCCCTACGACTTAGTGGCCGAGGTGGCGCGCACCGGTAAGCTGCCCGTCGTCCTGTTCACCGCTGGTGGCATTGCCACCCCCGCCGATGCCGCGATGATGATGCAGTTGGGCGCCGATGGCGTGTTTGTTGGCTCCGGCATCTTTAAGAGTGGCGACCCCGCAGCTCGCGCCAAGGCCATCGTCGCTGCTGTCGCGCGGTACGATGACCCGGCTTTGATTGCTGAGGTGTCGCGCGGCCTAGGCGAAGCCATGGTCGGCATCAACGTGGAGGAAGAACCAGCGCCAGTGCGACTGGCATCGCGCGGTTGGTAGGTTTAGCGGAGTGTCCGCGGCGATCTGCTGCGCGTCACTCCTCGGCAAATAGTTCTCCTATTTGCTGTCATCGCTCTGCTTGCATCTCATCCGTGGACACACGCGCTAAACGGTGCGGAATGTCAGCACCCCATCTGCGGCGTCTCTATCGCTTGGCAATAGTTCTCCTATTGCCTGCGCTCACGTTCCTTGCATCTGGGGTACTGACACACACGCAAAGTATGGTGTAGCGGACACACGCGCTAAACGGTGCGGAAAGTCAGCACTACGAATGCGGCGCAACTTACCGCCAGAGGTTGGTGGTTAGTTGGCGGCGGAGCTGCCATTGCAAGTAAGAGAACTTGAGCAGTTTGATTCGGTAATTGAGCCCGGTGGGTGTGGTCATCCCTTGATGATAGGGGAGCGGCGCGCCCACCCGCGCGAATCCCGACGATGCGTTGCTCACACTCCGCCCCCATAACCCGCACGTTCAGCCGAAAGGACGCCCGATGTCGGAAACGCAAAAAGACTGGACTATTCAGTTTGCGCAGGGAGTATTCCGGACAGGTATCGAGCAGCTGGTTGATAGTGCGGCGCCGGGCCTAACTGACCGGTTAGCGAATGACGCGGCTGCGTGGGATGAGCTTATCGGTGTCACTAACTTGGCGGTTATCGAGTCGGAATCATTACTGAGCGAAACCGTAATTGCCGCGCGCAATGCGGGTCGCACTTGGACGCAAATTGCCGCCGCGTTGGGGATAAGTCGCAGCGACGCATTACTTCGTTTTAGCGCGCAGACAGACGTTCCTGATGCCAACAACACCCCAACGGCATCGGTAACGGCATCCGCAAATGAAGCTAAAGACGACGAGGTATCCGCCGACTCGTTACTATCCCGACAGGTTATTCGCGATCTGCCATTCTATGGGGTGGGGCCGCTCAACGATGCCGGCAAATATGGCTGGCATAGCGTTCGGGTAACCACTAACGACTTAGTTACTGGGGTAAATCATTTAGTGGAACTGGATACTCAACAGTGGGAACATTCCACCAGAGTGCCAAGGAAGCGGCGCGAGGTCGAGGGCTGGCAGAAAATCAAAATCGAAGGCCAACCGCTGCTTGGCGTCTCCTATTGGACGCGGCCTTTGGGCATTCCCGCGCTGCCCGGCAAACCCGATCCGCAACGCTTCGCTTTTGGCCACGAGGTTGCGAGCCAACGTCGGCTGGCCGCCGCTAATGAGTGGTTGTCGTGACGCTCGGTTTGATGTTGTTTTTATTAATAGGTGGCAAAATAGATGGCATATTCGAAACTCGGGGATGATTGGCTGCTGGGCGCCGATGGGATGCGGTGGCGCCGGGCCGCCCGCGTCATCCTAATGCGTTTCCCGGCAGCTTGGCCGAATGCCGCCGCTGGGGGCTGCGCAACCACTGCCCCCGAGCCGGAACTGCTAATGGTGCGTGGCCATGACGCCGATGACCCAGGCCGCTCTTGGTGGTTCACGGTGGGCGGTGGCATTGACGCCGGGGAGAGCGCACGCGAGGCAGCGCTCAGGGAGGTGCGCGAGGAAACCGGCATCATCCTGACAGATGCCGACCTAATTGGCCCGGTCATCACGCGCGATGCCATCTTTGACTTCAAAACCGAAACCTGCCGTCAACTGGAGGACTTTTACGCCGCCGTCGTGCCGCACCAGGCAGACCATGACGCCACTAGTGCCGCCTGGACCGAACAAGAACATGAGTTGCTGGACGAGCTAAAGTGGCTCACCCCGAGTCAGCTAAAGGCGCAGAGGCTGGCATACTACCCGCCGGAACTGCCAGACATCGCTACCCGGCTCGCGGCGCAACTCGCTAGCACGGGTTGGGATGGCCGGGTTGTAAGTCTCGGCGAGCGGGTAGAGCAGTGGGCGACGATGCCCGGAGCGGGTTGGGATGGGCAGGTCATCAACCTCGGTACCCAAGACGACGATCAACTGGGGCGCACCTGACGCCTATCCGCCAAAGCTGCGCGGGTGCCGGTTAGCGGATGCCGTTGGGTGGACACTGCAAGGCCCTAAGGCTAAGACCGTGAGGCGAGGCTAATCGGCAAGACGACTAGGCAAGACCATTAGGAAATAAAGCGCGCTTTACACTATGTTTGACGCCAAATGCTATACCAGCCACGGCGAGTTGGTTAGATTGGTCACAGAATTGCATGTTCTGGCGCAGTAATTTGGTTGCCGCGCCGCTCTTGAAAGGAAAACCCATGGCGGTTATGACTTCCGTTGAAGTCAAAGAGAAATCCAAACGCTCAGAAACCTTCGGGCTGCTGCAGCGCTTGGGCAAGTCCCTTATGCTCCCCATCGCGGTGCTACCGGCTGCCGGTCTGCTGCTGCGGTTGGGCCAGCCGGACGTATTAGGTCGCATCACGGCCCCAGTTATCGGCCCGTTCTTTGAGGCGATGTCGGCTGCTGGAGGCGCGCTGTTCGACAACCTGCCGCTGCTGTTCGCGCTCGGTGTGGCCATCGGCTTCGCTAAGAAGGCTGACGGCTCCACCGCTTTAGCGGCGCTAGTCGGTATGTTGGTAATGCAGCAGGTGTTCGCCGTAATGTCGCCCCACGTTTTGGGCGCAGACGGCGGCTCCATTAACTTTGGCGTTTTCGCCGGTATCTTGACCGGTTTGCTTACCGCGCTGCTCTTTGATAAGTACCACGATATTAAGTTGCCTACCTTCTTGGGCTTCTTTGGTGGGCGTCGCTTTGTGCCGATTATCGTATCGTTGGCATCCTTAGTATTGGCGTTCTTGCTATCGTGGATTTATCCGCTGTTTGACCGCCTGTTAAGCGCGGTTGGTGCGTTTATCGCGCAGCACGGTGCCATTGGTGCATTTATTTATGGTGTCCTAAACCGGATGCTTATCCCTGTTGGTTTGCACCACATTGTTAACTCCTATGTGTGGTTTGTTTACGGTTCTTATACCCCAACCACCGGGCCGTTCGCTGGTAGCACTGTGACTGGTGAACTCACCCGGTTTGCGCAGGGTGACCCAACTGCCGGTCTGTTCACTTCTGGGTTCTACCCGATTTTGATGTTCGGCTTGCCTGCCGCCGCTATTGCGATGATTCATATGGCAAACAAGAAGCAGCGTAAGGTCGCAATGTCCATTTTGGCAGCTACCGCTTTCACGGCATTCTTGACCGGTATCACCGAGCCGCTTGAATTCGCGTTCATGTTCGTAGCGTTCCCGCTTTACATCGTCCACGCGATTTTGACTGGTCTTTCGTTGGCTATTTCATATCTGTTGAATATCCACTTGGGCTTCTCGTTCTCGGCCGGTTTGATTGACTTGCTGCTTTATGGTGGCGCACCGGCGGCGCATAACATTCCGCTGTTGATTATCCAAGGTCTAGTATTCGCTTTGCTGTACTACTTCTTGTTCCGCTTTGCGATTAAGCGTTGGAACCTGCGCACTCCCGGCCGCGAGCCAGAGAGCGAGTGGGAGTCGGTGGAGACCGTTGAGGGCGCTCAGCCTGCATATGCCGGCGTACCGATTGGTACCGTGGAATCGGTGCGCGTGGTGGAAAACCCCACTAGCCGTCCCGAACTGCTGATTGCTGCCTTTGGTGGCCGCGAAAACCTGCGCAACGTAGATGCATGTATCTCACGTTTGCGGATGGAGGTTGTTGATGTGGACCGCGTTGATCAGTCGGCTTTGAAGCGCTTGGGCGCCGCTGGCGTTATCAATGTTGGTAATAACGTGCAAGCAGTTTTCGGTACCCAGTCCGATTCCTTGAAGTCAGAAATCCTTGAGGTTCTCTAACTCTAACTACTAGCGAGCGGGCGTCTGGGAAACCACGGCGCCCGCTTTTGCTTTGTTCACACGGTGGAGACGCCGTCCCAGGTGGCAATGTTGGCATCAAGCAACTCGGATTCGTCCACCGCCGCATCCGGGTCATCCCATCCGGCATTGAGATACTTGGTGTACGGCACCCCAGCCAGCCTTTCGGCGTGTTCGCGTTTGGCTTGGCCACCAAACTTGACTAACCCCCAAATGAGGGCCACCAAAAATACCACTAAATTAGCAATTAAGAATGGCACTGGCCCAAAGAAGAAGATTAGCGGAACGGACAAGGCAGTAACTAAGCCGCCGCCGTAGAATGGCTCAAAGATGAGTTGCTTAATACCAAAGGCGTTAAAGGCCGGGCTGGCGTATTCCGGGTCAACAATACGCAGTAGCATCAAGCCGGTAGCAGTAACACCCATGGATTGCCCGAAATCAGCGATGCCACGTTCAAACCAGAATCTGCCAATCAACCGAGGCGTCAAAACAAAGAAAATAATCGTATTGCCAAGCGTGCCGATTAAGCAAATGATCAGGAATACCGGCAAGTATTGCGCTATATAACCCATAGACATACTGCCAATAGCAGAAACAATTAAGAAATCCAATGCCAGGCCTTGAATACGTAACATCATCGCCGGGTCAAGCAAATAGTCCAAACCCACCGCCCTCGCCAAGCGTTGCACTAACACACCGCCGATCAGAGCCATCGGGAATAACGGCAAGAACCGGAATAATTGCAGCGGCACGCCATCTTGCAAAATATGACGCCCCCACGTCATATTCTCAATCCAACGCAGAGCTTCTAACATGACCCAACCAACTAAAATGGATAAACAGACCACTGCGGCATGTAATGATATAGGCTCAATAGAAGCTGGTCGCACGGCCAAGTGACCAGCGTGCGGATAATGTTCATCACGGGCAAACAAGCCACGCTGTTCATCCTTAGATAACTGCGCGGCTTCACCTTGCACAATTTCGGTTTTACCGGTGCGGGTACCCCAGTTGATAAAGGCAATACCCAGGATGACGCCGAACACCAGCCCAAACGTTGCGACCGCCACGGCCAAGTCACCGCCCTGCGGGAACCCTAACTGGTCAAACACGGGCCGCATCCCGGCAGCCGTACCGTGGCCGCCTTCAAAGCCAATCTCTACCAAAGCGGCGAAAACCGGGGGCGCACCAAACACGGGCGTCACGAATAGCATAAAGAGCAAGATGCCAAAGACATATTGCGATGACCCGTAAACAAAGCCGAGTGACACCTGGGGGCCAGCTAACTTCAACGCCTTGCGCGGGCTAGGCAGGTTCTGCCCCAAAAACATCGTGGCAAATACCACGCTAATTAATAAGCCCGGTAGCGCGCGCATAACCGCCAACAGTTGCGGCGTATATATCCCCGCTGCTGCCCAGCGCCCGCCCAGTATCCGACCCAGACCATCGGGCCCTAACGCTAACAAAATGAACCCACCCACAATAGATGAAGGTAAGAACAGCTTTTGCACCCAACCGACATTCATGCGGATGAGTTTGCCGATAACCAGCGCGGCGCCCAGCACGAGAAAGGCGAAACCGGCTTGGGCGGGGGTGGCCATTGGGAACTCCTGGGTTTGGGCAGTTTTTGGAAAACTGCGGCTAAGGTGGCGTCGGTTGCGGGTGCAAGGACATCGGAAATAGCTAGGACAAAGTTTGCAAAACCCAATCTAGCGGGCGCAAACCTGCGAAACGGGGAGGTGCTGCGGCGTCGGCTAAAAATGCGCTAAATTATCTTGGTTCCATGTGCATGGTGAACGCCAGCGGACTCGGCCAGCGCTTGGTAATTGTCTTGAGTGACGCCACCACCCACCATCAAATCTATCCGCCCATCGGCTTGGTTGACCAGGTCAGATAGTAACTCCACGCCCACGGGCTGCCCAGCAGCCGCGCCATGCGTCAAGACCAATTTGACGCCCAAGCCGATTAACTCCTCAAGGGTAGCGCCGGGGTTTGGCACGGCGTCGAAGGCCATATGACAAACCACCGGTGTGTGCCCAGCTTTCGCAATAAGTGCGCGCATGGCCGGGACATCGAGATTACCATCGGCGTCCAAAACCCCAAATACCAGCGAATGGGCGCCAGCCTCTTTAGCCTTTTCGATATCCGTTGCCATGATGGCTAGTTCGGCATCGTCGTAAACAAAATCGCCACCCCGCGGCCTAATCATTACCGAGAGCACGGTGGGTTTATCGCCAATCAAATCAGCGGCTGCTTTTATGACGCCATAAGATGGCGTGGTGCCACCCACGGCTAAGTTGTCGCATAACTCAATTCGCTCCACCCCGGCAGCCACCACGCGCGGCAAATCAGTATAGTTTTCGGCGCAAAACTCGCGGATAATTTCACCCATAACCGCAACTCTACCCCGGCGGCCACAGGTTGGGCGCGCTAATGAGTTTCGCTTGGGAATTGCGGCAATGCTTGCTTAGGGGTACAGCGGTAATGAATCGGGTAAGGTGAGATGATGGATTCGAGCCGGGTTTTCGCGATGCCGTTCGCTACTATTTACCCGCTGTATGTCGCAAAGGTGGAGCGCAAGGGCCATACCGCCGCCGAGGTTGATACCGTCATATCGTGGCTGACTGGCTATTCTGCGTCCCAAATAGGTGATGCTGTTGCCGATGGGCGGACGTTAGCCCAGTTTTTCGCCAATGCTCCGGCGCTGAATCCGAACGCTAACTTGATTACGGGCATGATTTGCGGCGTCCGAATTGAAGATATTTCTGACCCACTCATGCAACAAATCCGCTGGATGGATAAAGTGGTAGATGAAGTTGCGAAGGGCAGAAAACTTGAGAAAATAATGCGGTAGGCGAAAAGAAAGAATGCGCATGCCAGTCAAGCTAGCCGATAAGTTGCTCTCGTGGGCATCCATTTTGGAACCCAAAACGGAAGAGCAAGCGATAATAACATCTACGTTACCTTTTATTTATCCGCATATTGCGTTAATGCCAGATGCGCATTTAGGTAAAGGTGCCACCGTCGGGTCAGTAATTCCGACCGATAAGGCAATTATCCCGGCTGCCGTTGGGGTAGATATCGGGTGTGGCATGATTGCCGTGCGTACCGGGTGGACTGAGGATGACGTACGGGCCAGAGGGCCGGTAAAGCCATTGCGCTTGGCTATCGAAAAGGCAATACCGCTTTCGGCTGGCAAATATAATATGACGTTAACGGACTCGGCCTTGGCCGGGGTTGCTTCGCTAGAGGAGCGGGCGGCTGCCCTGCACGTCACGCCGGATAACTATGCCGGTCACTGGCGTTATCAACTGGGTAGTTTAGGGTCGGGGAACCACTTTATTGAGGTAAGCGTGGATGAGGATGGCGTTGTTTGGCTATTTCTCCATTCCGGCTCGCGCGGGGTGGGCAATAAAATCGCGCAACATCATATTAAGGTGGCTGGGCGGTTGATGGAGAAGTATTGGATTACCTTACCCGACCCCGATTTAGGCTATTTAGTGGAAGAAACACCCGAGTTTTGGGCTTACATTAACGATTTGCATTGGGCGCAAGATTTTGCGTTGGCGAATCGGGAAGAGATGATGGACAGGGTGGTTGCCGCAATTTCGGACTTTATGGGGGAGTCCGTGGTAGAGCAAGAGCGAATTAACTGTCATCACAATTTTACGCAAAAGGAACGTCATTTTGGGCGGGATGTTTGGGTTTCCCGCAAAGGTGCGATAAGCGCTAAAGTGGGGGAGCCGGGGTTAATTCCGGGGTCAATGGGCACGGCCAGTTATGTGGTAGTTGGCAAAGGTAATCCGCTGTCGCTTAATTCTTCGCCGCACGGGGCTGGCCGCAATTATTCGCGCAATGCGGCGCGGCGCGCTTTCACAATGGCGGATTTAGAGGCCGCGATGGGCGATATTGAATACCGACACACTACGGCGTTTATTGACGAAATCCCAGCGGCGTACAAACCCATAGATCAGGTGATGGCGGATTCGGCAGACTTAGTGGAAATTCGCCATACTTTGCGGCAAATCGTCAACGTAAAAGGCGACTAACCAGGGTTGCTGATTGTGTTATTTGGGCGGCAGCGGCTTCACCGAGACCGGGGCGAGCGCGCGCAGCAGCAGCACACCCGTGATGGTGCCAGCCGTGAGGATGCCGGTAAGCACCAGCACTTGGAACTTACCGGCCTCCAGCGGTGACGCCCCGCCAAAGATGGAGCCGACAAACGCGCCGGGCAAAGTGACTAGCCCAGTGGTTTTGGTCTGGTCAAT
>JGI24699J35502_11133456_pt1 | contig 10759 bp, 9 predicted proteins | sample TergutMp193P4_FD_35502 | JGI IMG/M metagenome (IMG submission 35502) | reverse complement strand
AGATGAGTTAGATGTACTACCAAGTGAAATCGCTCAAGTGCTTATGATGGTAACTACGGTAACTATGGCTTTCACTCCTCTTCTATCAGGACTTGGAGAGTGGATAGCAAATTCATTTAGCACTGAGAAAGTAATATTAGACGATGAAGCAATTGAGACAGACACACAAGATCTCTATAACCATGTAATAGTTGCTGGATTCGGCAGGGTAGGATATATGGTAACAAAAATGCTTATCGCAGAGCATCTAAGTTACGTTGTTGTAGATATTCAATCAAAGATAGTCAAAGAAGGGAAAAGTGACAGCTTTCCTATATATCTTGGAGATGCTACGAGATATGAAATTTTAAAATCAGTAGGAATAGAAAGAGCCCAAGCTCTCGTAATTTCAATAAAGAATGAAGTTACTATAAAGAAGATTGTTTCTCTAGTTGCAACAAATTTTCCACATGTAAATATTATAATACGCCTATCAGATCTGAGTAATGTAGAAGCTTACAAAGATCTAGGGGCTAGTAAAATTATTCCGGAGACATCTGAGATTGGGTTGCAGCTTGGTGGAGCAGCGCTGAGCTTAAGTGGTATTAGCGAAAGCGGAGTTGAGTCCTTAAAAAGTAGATTCAGGAAAGGCAATTATAGTACGATAAAGGATATTAGCAGCGATATAGATGAATGATTATTTCTTCAGTTCTACCTCTCTGTTATCCCAATTCGTAACCGTTGATGTTAGACACTTGTGTGGCGTTTATTTTGTCTACAAAAAACTATACACCAAATCAAGGAAAGTGCAAACCAAGTTATTGCATATTCCAAGTGTTTCATCGGCTGTATAGTTAATTTATTGCTGAAACCTTTCTGCCACAACATACACTGCTCTAGCTTAATACCGAGTCCATTAGAGATTTCATCTGTACTTAGGGTAAACCACGTGTTCAAAGCAGTATCATTTTTGATTAACCAACTTTTGCTTTTACTGCTATCGCAATATAAAACTCCACTCGCAGCTACTTTCTCAATTTTTGCTTTTTCCTCTTTTTTTCTCTGACTATTCCTTTATTCACCAGCATGTAATGTCCAGTAGTAAGTAGCATAGGAGACAGTGTATGATAGCCGCGTTGTCCTGCAAAAACGTACAGCTCTATGTCACTTAAAATCCCATCAATCTTGACGTATCTGTAGTTAAATTTTGCAAGATCATCATTAGGTAATAGATAGACAACTGGAAGACTCATATTTTTGATAATATTGTTCTTCCAGCTCAACCTAAATAATTGCCACAATCCTAATAAAAAAAGAAGTAAGCAAGGTATAATTAAAATAAATATTGTTTTTTTTAACACCTTACATTTGTATTTTTAGGTAATTTTCAACACCTATAAGTTCAATAAGAGCAATTTGCTCTTCGACCCAATGGTAGTGCTCTTCCTCATTTTTCAATAGTTCCTCTAATAAGATTACACTAACAAAATCTCTCTCTTTTTCAACAATAGAAATTGCTTCCCTATAGTCTTTTAAACCTTCTTCTTCTAATTCTAAATTATCTTCTAGGATTTTCAGTACTGTATCTTTTGTAAACTTTCCGTCATATTTTGAGATTTTATTTGTATCTTGAAAGTTTGGTATACCTTTAAGCAATAAAATTCTTTCTGCTAGCTTATTTGCATGTTCAAGTTCCTCGTCAAGCTCGTCTTTCATTTTCTCTGCAAGTTTATTGATCCCACTATCTTTGAGAATTGTAGAATGCAAAAAATACTGTCGCACAGAAGTCAACTCACCGGTTAGCAATTTATTCAAATGCTTTATTACTATCTCTTTGTTCATAACCTTCCTTTAGTTTAATCTATTAGTATAATCTATATGACAATGAGGATTATAGCAATAGATCTCTTGCATAACCTCTTTCCGATTTTGCATCAAAACTTGCTTCTGCTCCTCAAATCAACTATGCCTAGTTGTGAAGAAGTAATTGTTGCAGTAGCCCGGAAATTAGCTGTAGTTATGCATAGAATGTTGGTTGATAAAACAGAATTTTGTTATTAAAAGATATAGGAGTAGCACAAATTTTACTCAAGGTAGTAATGCCGATGGAAGGGATAAGCAAGAGCAGAGTGAAACTTAGATTTCGTATTAGATATGTTGCCGCTCACTTCTGCCTAACAAGTGTAATGCGGCTTGGCAAATTAACTGCCATATCAGATCGTGGAGAGAACCGTGGAAGCGTACTACTTTTAATTTACGTAAAATTATTAAGGGTTACGGAGGTATTTTGATTTATATAAAAATTATCGTTGACTTATGTGCAATTAGAGAGCCTTTGTTGTTCCAATGTCCTCTCATGTTACCCCAGTGCTTGACACTCCTGATGAGGATTGCTCTCAAATCACAATGTTCGTACAGTTGTGTGCTTGACACTGAAATCCAGTTTCTACTATACAACTACCTGGCATGCTCATTTACGACTAAGTTCTCTGAATCTCAGTGTCACACTACTTGGATGACACCGTTGGAGGAAGCAAATCTTCTTTAAGTTATATGTCTATATAGTATATTTATGATTAGAATTACTTTTTCAGCTGAACAAAAAGTAGAAGAATACAGCGGCAGAGTTACTGGTTTTGACATACTACAATCAGACGTTTTAAAAGAAGCCGTTGCCCTAAAGGTAAACGGTGAGTTATATGATCTCTCACGTGAAATTGAATCTGACACAGAAATAGAGGTGATACAACTCAGTGACGAAATGGATTTGGATATAATAAGGCACGATACTTCTCATATAATGGCTCAGGCAGTGAAAGAGCTCTTTCCTAACACTCAGATTACCATCGGTCCAACAATTCAGGACGGCTTCTACTATGATTTTGCTACAGATCGTACCTTTACCACGGATGACTTTACTGCAATAGAAAAGAAAATGAAAGAAATTACAAAAAGCAATCACAGATTTGTTCGAGAAGTTTGACACGTAAGCAAGCAATTGATTTTTTTAGCAGTATAGGTGAAAAATATAAGGTTGATATTATCTCCTCCATACCAGAGAGTGAAAATCTAACTGTTTATAGACAAGGCGATTTTGTTGACTTGTGCCGTGGTCCGCACTCGCCATCAACAGGTAGAGTCAAAGCGTTTAAACTTATGAAAGTTGCAGCAGCATACTGGCGTGGTGATGTTAAGGGTCCAATGCTACAGCGAATATATGGCACCGCGTGGCGAAATAAGGATGAATTAAACGCTTATCTTAAGCGTCTGGAGGAGGCAGAAAAACGTGACCACCGTAAGATTGCTAAGAATATGGACTTGTTTCACATCCAGGAGGAAGCTATTGGGCAGGTTTTTTGGCATGAACAGGGATATACTTTATATAACGTTCTTGAGTCTTACATAAGGAAAAAATTAATAAACAATGGCTGTACTGAGGTGAAAACTCCTATTTTGGTAAGCAAGGAGCTGTGGGAAAAATCAGGGCACTGGGATAAGTTTCGTGAAAACATGTTTATCGTTGATGAATCTGAAAGTAAAAAGCTAGCAATAAAACCCATGAATTGCCCTTGTCACGTGCAGATTTTTAACTCTCACACCAGAAGCTACCGCAATTTGCCGATACGTATGGCAGAATTTGGTACATGTCATAGGAACGAAAGTTCAGGTTCATTGCATGGACTGATGAGAGTGCGTGGTTTTACGCAGGATGATGCGCACATTTTTTCATGGAAGAGCAGATTAATTCTGAGACTGTAAAATTTTGCAACCTTTTAAAAGAAGTTTATTCAGAGCTCGGGTTCAATGAAATCTCCGTGAAATTTTCAGACCGTCCAAATGTTAGAGCAGGAGATGACGAAGTGTGGGATAGAGCTGAAAAAGCGCTGCTTGAAGCTGTTAGAGAAGCAGGTTTAAGCTATGAACTCAACCCTGGTGAAGGTGCATTTTATGGCCCAAAGTTAGAGTTTGTTTTGAAAGATGCAATAGGCAGAAATTGGCAATGTGGAACGTTGCAAGTCGACTTCATTTTACCAAAGCGCCTGGAGGCTTTCTATATAGGACCAGACGGACAAAAGCACCATCCTGTTATGCTACACAGGGCAATTCTTGGAACTTTTGAACGTTTTATTGGAATTTTAATAGAGCATTATGCAGGAAAATTTCCACTGTGGCTCGCTCCAACGCAACTTGCTATTCTAACCGTTACAAGCGAAGCTGACGATTATGCTACAGAAATTTACAACACCTTAAAAAAACAAGGTATTAGAGTTAAAACCGATTTAACCAATGAGAAAATTAGTTATAAGATACGCTTGCATAGTTCAAACAAGATTCCTATATTATGGATTGTAGGCAAAAATGAAGTTGCAAGTAAAACTGTGTCAGTGAGAAATTTAGGGTCAGAAAAACGGGAGTTTTTTTCCTACGAAAAAGCTGCTGAATTGCTATTAAAAAGTATTAACCTTAGTCAAGGGAGTTAAAATTTGCAAACCAAAAAACACAGAATTAATGAATCCATTACAGCTGAGGAGGTACGCTTAGTTGACCAAAATGGTAAAATGGTTGGGATTGTGGCAATAAAGCAGGCTTTGGAGTCTGCTCAGAATATCGGTTTAGATTTGGTGGAAATTGCGCCTGACTCAACTCCTCCAGTATGTAAAATTCTGGATTACAGCAAGCAAAAGTACGATGCAAAAAAGAAAGCAAGTGAAGCAAAGAAGAAACAAAAAACGTTAACAATAAAAGAAATTAAGATAGGCCCCAATATTGGCAATCACGACTACGAAACAAAATTGCGTCACGTAAGGGATTTTCTTACACATGGACATAAAATCAAAGTTACAATGAAATTTAGAGGTAGAGAACTCATAAACACTGAGGTTGGACTGGAAAAACTAGAACGGCTAATTAGAGATACCGAAGATATTGCAAAGGTAGAATCAGCACCTAAACGAGAAGGAAATCAATATTTTTTAGCTCTGGTTGCTAAGTAGCAAAACTTGTTTAAGGTAAACTGGTTTTTGCTTGAATTAAATAAACTACATTTATAGTTCTAGAGTGTGATTAAAATATGAGAAATTGCTATCAAAAGAAAAACCTCACCAATCAACTTTTTTATCTTTAGCTTTGATTTGAAGCACAGATATTAAACTGATTAATGCACAGGCAGTAAGATAAATGCCTGCTGCAAGTTTTGTTTCAGCTTTTTCCATAAGCCACATGCATATAGAGGGAGAGAGACCACCAAAAATTCCTGCAGAGATATTATGTACTAAGCTAAAACCGGTACATCTAACTTTTGTTGGAAACAACTCACAAACAAGAGAACTATATATTCCAAAAGATGCACCTATCGGCACACTTATCAACAAATAGGTAAACGTTACAATATAGTAGTTATCATAAGATAACAGTGAGAGCCCCGGTAAACTGATGCAAGCTAAAGCTATCAATGTAGGAATCATCACATTTCTTCTTCCAATTTTATCAGATAGCGTTGCAAATAGTACCGCGGACGTTCCGAATGTAATCTCACTTATAATTCTTACTATATTTTTAATATCGATGCCCGAAAGGATAAGTTCTTTTACAGATATGTTGTAAAACATGATTACTGAATAAATAATTGCATTTTGGGCGATGCCAAGCCCAATTGCTATTACAAGTATCCCTTTATAGTCTCTGACTAATTCCAAAAATGGAGAATTAGATAAGCTTTTATCTTGATCATGAGCTTTGTATGCTAAGCTCTCTTCCATCATGTATCTTGTTAGAAAGCCTATCACGCCCACAATAGAGCAGAAATAGAAGAGCAGCCTCCAGCCCCAAATCTCATAATATTCACCTGTAAGCTTTTTGCAAATATCTATCATTATAAAGCACACGATAGAACCAAGCGCGCCGCTGAGAGCTTTCGTGCTACCTAAAAACCCTAGATCTCTTTTACTGCTTGAATGTTCTATTAAAAAGGCTGAATTGATACTCGTTTCTCCACCTACTATCACTCCTTGCATTACTCTACACAGCAGAAGCAATATGGGAGAAAATATTCCTATCTCTTTAGAACTTGGTATAACCGCAATTGCAGTAGATGATATCGAAGCTAATATTACGGAAGTCAGCAAAGCTTTTCTTCTACCATACTTATCTCCAATGTAACCGAAAATGGATGCGCCGAGCGGTCTAAATCCAAATCCAATTGCAAAACTTCCAAGAAATTTGATTTTCTTTATGTATTCACTCTCTGATGAAAAAAAAATGTCACTTATTATATGCGCCAAAACCCCAAATAGAGTTAAATCATATAATATAATCATGTGGCAGATTATACTCGATAGTATTGCTTTTTGGATGTTATTCATGGTTTCTCAGTTTAACATGGTCTAGGGTACTTAGTCAATGACCTGCAAAGACAACTCACGCAAGTGTTCATTGTCTACCTCAGAAGGAGAACCCATTAGAACATCTTCACCTTGCCGATTCATAGGAAAACAGATTACCTCGCGAATGTTTGGCTCGTCAGCAAGCAGCATCACCATTCTGTCAATCCCTGGTGCTATTCCGCCATGAGGCGGCACTCCAAACCTGAATGCACGCACAAGCGCACCAAATTTTGTATCAAATTCTTCCTGGCTATAACCTGCAATGGCAAAAGCTTCGTACATAATATCCAATTTGTTATTGCGGATCGCACCGCTTGATAGTTCTACCCCATTACAGACGAGATCATATTGGTAAGCAAGGATATCTAGTGGACTTTTTTCCTCTAAGTCTTTCAAGCCGCCATGAGGCATAGAGAATGGGTTGTGAAAGAAATCGATTTTTTTGCTTTTATCATCGTATATGAAATATGGAAAATCAACAATCCAACAGAACTTGAAGATATTGTCATCCACCAGACCTAGTTCTGACCCTAAAAGAGTGCGTACCTTTCCTGCGATTGTCGCTGCTTCATTTTCTTGATCAGAAGCAAAGAACACGCTATCCCCAGGCTCTATATTCGTTATTTCCCTTATGCGATTTAACCTATTGTCATCAAGGAATTTAGCAATTGGTCCTTTTGCAGTACCATCTTTATCAAACGTTATATATCCAAGACCTTTAGTGCCAAATTCTTTCTGTGTGTGTTCTATCTTTTTATCAAAGAAGCTGCGGGGTTCCTCTGCTGTTTTGGGAGCAGGGATAGCTCTCACTACCATGCCACGCTCAATATTGCTTTTGAAAATATTGAACCCCGAATCGCGGAAAATTTCTGCAACATCGCTAATTAATAGTGGATTACGCAAATCTGGCTTGTCAGAACCATACTTAAGCATTGCCTCTTTGTATGTAATGCGTGGAAAATCTTTATCAACAGACTTGCGAGAAAATTTGGCAAACACTTCATATAAAGCAGATTCAATAACATCGAATACGTCCTCTTGAGTTACAAAAGACATTTCAAGGTCTAGCTGATAAAATTCCCCAGGAGAACGATCAGCCCTTGCGTCTTCATCACGAAAACACGGCGCGATTTGAAAATACTTATCAAACCCTGAGACCATGAGTAACTGCTTAAAAATCTGTGGAGCTTGTGGTAATGCATAGAATTTGCCAGGATTTAGCCTGCTTGGCACTAAGTAGTCACGCGCACCTTCAGGAGAGGAAGCAGTGAGTATCGGGGTTTGAATTTCTAAAATTCCTTGCTCTATCATGAGCTTGCGGAGCTCAGCAATGATTTGTGAGCGCAAAATAATGTTGTTGCGGGCTTTTTCACGCCTTAAGTCAAGAAATCGATATTTAAATCTCATGTTTTCTGAGTATTCTTGCTCACCGGTAATGCTTGCCAATATACTTCTTTCTTCTTTTGCTATTTCTTCATTTTGATGAAGCTCAACTTCCGACTCAACGCGCAAATTGTTGACTATCACCTCGATTTCTCCGGTAGAAATAGAGCTGTTTACCGTATCTTCAGTCCTAGCTTTGACTATGCCTGTAACAGTAATCACACTTTCCGATTTTAAATTTGATACCTCACCAAAAAAATCTTTATCGTTATTGAATACCAACTGAGTAATTCCATAAAAGTCTCTTAAATCAACAAAGATCAGGTTGCCGTGGTCGCGCCTGCGGTATAACCACCCAGATAGGGTAACTTCCTTTTCTACATCGTTCTTCTTCAATTCGTTGCACGTATGAGTTTTGTAGCAGTTCATATTTGTTTGGTCACCAGAATTTTTTAGGAAGTATAGAAATAAACTTTATTGTATACAAGCCCATTTATCGTATACTTACACAGCTTGCGAGATAGAGAAATGTTGCTTTGTGCTGTCTTTGCTCACACATAAGTTTGCAGAATTTCTATAATTGTGGCATAATAATAAGGGTATTTTCAATAAATCTGGATACGAAAAATGCCGTTTGCACAGATCATAATATATAGCATAACATTACTTGCTGCAGCTACAGTATTTTTCTTTTTGAGAAACATATACAAGAACCACGTTCGGAAAGTCATATTTCCTAAGAAAGTCCTTGAAGAAGAGTGGGAAGAAGACAGAAAATTTAATGAATTATATCAAAAGAATAAGCAAAAAGAGTTGATGAAACATCAAGAAATGCTACGCGAGAACCAAAAAGATTACATGCAATATAAAGAAGATCTAGAAATAGTTGACATTACAAAGCCAGTAGGTAAATGGACAAAAATGGTTATGCTAAGTGGTGGATTTATGCAGCGTTTAGCGCAATTAATTAAGAGAGAAGGTGGTAAAAAAGGGTTTTGGGAGCTATTTGTAAAAGCTCAGGCATCAACTCAAGGTAAACATAAAGGGAAAGGCAGATAATGTATCCGTTATACAGCCTACTTTCTGATATTAAACTCCTTGAATTATGTTAAGTTTTACAGCCAGTGTTGCCTCAAACACAAGGATGTCATCCCAGTGCTTGACACTGGGATCCAGCAAGCTTTGCTTGCAAATGGGTTTAACAAACATTAGATTTCTTGTGTCATTCCATGTCGTTCCTATTTGGAACCCGGAAAAGTTAATTGAAGCGACGCTGTGTTTTAACATTAGGTTAATTACTTTTATACTTACCAATTTAGTGTTCAACCAGAATTCCTGGAGCCTAGTGCCAGATCACTGGGATGACACCCTATTAGTGAAGAGAGTTCTCAAATCACAATGCTTATACAGTTGCGTGTCAAACACTTACTGTCTGTTGCACAAACTACCTACAAGTTGCAATTTTCATACATCGAAGTATCTAGGCTCCAGGTCCTCTTTTGAGGTCCAGTAAATGCTCGAATGTGAAAATTTATCCTGCGCCCGTAACAATAAGGTACTATTTAAAAATCTCAGTTTCAAAGTTGAGCCAAAATCGAAGATCTTGATCACTGGTCCAAATGGTAGCGGTAAAACCAGCTTAATTAGAAGCTTATCCGGACTGTTGCCACCAGTATCAGGCAACATAAGGCACTATGGGAAAGACATATATGATGATCCAAAGTCTTATATACCTTCTATGGTCTATGTAGGACACAAAAACGCCTGCAAGAATAGCCTGACTGTTGCTGAAAACATAGAACTTTGGGCAGGAATACGAGATACTAAGGAACTGATTATGGCAGCTGTTTGTTATTTACAGTTACAACCTGTACTTAATATTAGATATGGTGAACTTTCTGCGGGTTGGAAAAGAAGAGTTGCTCTTGCTCGCCTTTTAATCTCTAATGCAAACATTTGGCTGATAGACGAACCATTTTGTAATCTTGATAGTGCAACCTGCGAATTAGTGTTGAACCTAATCTCAATACGTTCTGAGCAAAATGGTATAGTAATTATTACAGGACATAGCTCTACGAAGCAATTGCGTAATTTTACAACAATTGACCTTGTACTTTTTGCGTAACTGAAGGTCCCACCTTTTCACCTTCTACTTCATTGAGAATGCTGCATGTTTTTTTTGCAGCAATTTCTCGAATGCCCTTCATAACAGAACATACTACTAGTGCTAAACCGAGGGTCATAACAGTTAGCGAGTTAATACTGCTAATTGCACTTTTACCTCTAAACTTGTTTTTGCCCCATTTTCTTTTAGGAATTGAGTCATACTTTGATCGCCTTTCTGCATGGCAAGGTCTAAAGGAGTCAATCCCTTTTCATCTTTTGTATTAACGTTCGCTCCTTGTTTTAAAAGAAGCTCTGTCTTTTCTATATCACCTTCTTTACTGCACGAAGTAGGCGGCTTTCACCATTTATCTTATTTTCAATATCTGCTCCATATGATCTTAGTACTTCAATAGCTTTCTTATTTCCACTATTAAGCGCGATATCCAAAGCATCTATTCTAGCTTCATTTTTATGGCTGATAAAGCTCTTTAACTCATTCCTGCCAAAGTTTTTATATATTGCTCAATGATGAGTTTTACCACTTTCCCAGGACAATCATTAGCAGCAGGAAAAAGTACTGTATCATTATTATTGTCTCTTCTTGTTATGTCTGCTTTGAGTTCGTCTACCAAATACTTGATAACTTCTATTCTGCTGTCATCCTCTGCTTCGGTGCATTGCCTAGTAGCCAAAAATAGGGCCGTTCGTCCATTATTATCTGTATCTTTAATATTTTGTCCCTTATCAATCAAGGCTCGTATTATACTTCTGTTTCCATATAAAGCAGCAAAGTGGAGAGGAGTGTGTCCTTCAGCACTTTCTCTTTCGTTAATCGTCGCACCATAGTTAGCTAGTAGTTCTATAAATTCCGGCGCATTTGCAAAAATTGCCAAGTGCATTGGTGTTAA
>JGI24699J35502_11133458_pt1 | contig 10767 bp, 8 predicted proteins | sample TergutMp193P4_FD_35502 | JGI IMG/M metagenome (IMG submission 35502) | reverse complement strand
CCTATTTTACTATCGGAAGCAATCCATTCCTCTCCGTTCCATCTGTAAAGTCCCGCAGAAAAATCTTCATCTTCGTCTTCCGTCAAGTTATAAACGACTAAGCCAATATGCAACTTGTCCAATTCTGCCTTATTGGCAGCATAATTGGAATTGGGTCCTGAATTGGGGTCATTGGGATCAGATAGAAACATCGGATAAAGTTCGTTCTTTTTCGACAGCGCTACTCGAGGCAAGCCTAATCCCTTGCTTGCATTAACACCTTCATCTGTCGCTTCTTTTAACTGCAAAAGCGATCCCTCTACAGGTTCGTCTGCTGCTCCTATTGTTACCTGCGCATTAGCGCCCATAACACACATACATAAACTTACCAAAAATAAATAGATTTTTTTCATTTTTTTGTTAATAATTTAATGTTAATTGATTAATTAATTAAATAGTTATATATCAAATAGTTATATAATTCGCATTTTATAAATCCTTTTCCGCCTTTCCCTCACCTTATATATTATTTCATATATTGGGGCGTCAGCATTGTTATATAGAGGCTTTGTTTTTTACAAAAACATTAACTTAATTCCTCTTTCAAAGGAAGGCGCTGTATTATTAATAAATAAATGTATAAGGGGCAGGGGAGAGCTCGTTGGAGTTAATTCCTTGTCGATTTTTTCATTAAATAATGACTCTATTGTCATTTATTCCCATCTATAAATAGTTGCTTCCCTAAACAACAGTGAATAATGAGTTCAACGCACAAAAATATATAAAATTTACTAATGTTGATTAAATTTAATATTAAAAATTGTTAAAATGTTGTAAATTTTAATTATGTTAATACTCACTCCCTTACTTTGTAGTATTGCAAAAAGGGCACCCCCTCGCTCGGCGTAGCGTCCACGCTACGTCGGGTTATAAACAAAGCTCAAGCTTTGTAAAATGTAGAATAATAAAAGATTATAAAAAAGTATGAATATAATATGGAAAGACAAAGGAAAGATTATTGGCAAGTCAGGAGACTTGCTGTTAACTCGACGTAGCGAAAGACGCTACGCCGAGCGGGGGAAATTATTTCGTATCTTTTTGTCAAAATGTATAGTAATGAAGCTGATTTCACTTTTTGTAGCATTAATTGAATTTACCGTTTACCTTTTAATTCTTCTGCAAGATATTTTGCCGTATAGCCTTTTTTTGATTTAGTTAATTCTTCAGGCGTTCCGGAAAAAAGGATTTTCCCGCCGCCTTTGCCTCCTTCAGGACCCATGTCGATAATGTAATCAGCACACTTGATAATATCCATATTATGTTCGATGATAATCATGGTATTTCCTTTTTCGACCAAGCGATTAACGACGTCAAGCAATACTTTGATGTCTTCGAAATGCAAGCCGGTAGTGGGTTCATCCAAAATATAGAGGGTTCTGCCCGTATCGCGTTTCGCTAATTCGGCGGCTAACTTCACCCGCTGACTTTCTCCTCCCGAAAGCGTAGTGGAGGATTGTCCCAATTTGACATATCCCATTCCGACATCTTGCAGAACCTTTATTTTGTGATAGATACTCGGTATGTTTTCAAAAAATTCAACCGCAATATTTATAGTCATATCTAATACATCTGCAATAGATTTTCCCCGATAACGCACTTCAAGCGTTTCGCGGTTGTAACGTTTTCCGTGGCAGTCTTCACAAGGCACCATTACATCGGGCAAAAAGTTCATTTCTATGGATTTATAGCCGTTCCCGCTACATGTTTCACAACGTCCTCCAGCCACATTGAATGAAAATCGGCCGGGTTTATATCCTCGAATTTTGGCTTCCGGCATTTCCACAAACAAATTACGTATATCAGAAAAGATACCGGTATAGGTGGCAGGATTGGAACGGGGCGTGCGTCCTATCGGCGATTGATCGACATTGACTATCTTATCGATAAATTCCAATCCTTCAATGGATTTAAACGGTAAAGGGTCTTGAATGGAGTGATACAATTTCTGACTGATCAGTGGTTGTAAAGTATCGTTAATCAAAGTAGATTTTCCGCTTCCGGAAACGCCGGTAATACATATAAGCTTACCCAACGGTAAACGAACGCTCACATTTTTGAGATTATTTCCTGTAGCTCCTTTCAAAACAATTTCTTTACCATTGCCTGCCCGTCGTTTAGAAGGAATTGGAATTGTTTCTTTTCCGTTGATATAAGAAGAAGTCAAAGTATTGGCTTTAACTAATTCTTTAGGAGTACCGGCAAAAACGATTTCGCCGCCTTTCCGTCCGGCACGCGGACCCAAATCCACAACATAATCGGCATTCAACATCATTTCTTTGTCGTGTTCTACCACAATCACGGAATTTCCTGTATCGCGCAACTGCTTCAAAGAATCAATCAGACGATTGTTATCGCGCTGATGCAAGCCAATGCTCGGCTCGTCCAAGATATAAAGCACATTAACCAATTGCGAACCGATTTGAGTAGCCAATCGTATCCGTTGACTTTCTCCTCCTGACAAACTAACCGATGAACGGCTCAACGAAAGATATTCCAATCCAACATCTAACAAGAAACGCATTCGCGACTGGATTTCCTTCAGTATTTCCACTGCAATTTGTTTTTGTTTATCTGATAGATGATTATCCAAATCATAGAGCCAAAGATAGAGTTCCGACAAATCCATTTCCGTCAAATCAGCGATATTCTTTCCGTTCAGGAAATAATGAAGCGCTTCTTTGTTCAAGCGTTGACCATTGCATTCGGGACAAGTTGTAGTGCGGATAAATTGGTCTGCCCATTTTTGAGCTGCCGCAGAAGTATCCTGCTCTGCCTGCATGGTAATATATTTGCTAACCCCTTCAAAAGAAAGAAAATAATTGGAATTGCCCAAAGATTCGTTTACAATCTGTAAGCGTTCCTCAGTACCATTCAAAATTTCATCGATTGCTTCTTCCGAGACTTCTTTCAAAGGCGTTTTTATATTGAAGTCATATTTTTTAAGAATAGCTTCTATTTGCCAAAATATCAGCACATTCCGGTATTTTCCTAAAGGAACGATTCCTCCTTGATATACGCTTAATTCCGGATTAGGAATGATTTTTTGCAAATCAATCTGATTGATTACTCCCAATCCTTTGCATTTAGGGCAAGCACCTTGTGGAGAATTGAACGAAAAATTATGCGGAGCCGGCTCGCTGTAAGACAATCCGGTAGTAGGACACATCAATCGCCGACTGAAATGGCGAACTTCCTGAGTTTCCAAATCAAGCGTCATCAACAAACCGTCGCTTAACCTCATAGCCGTTCTTACGCTCTCTTTGATTCGTTTTTCGTCTTTGGAATGAATCGATAATTTATCGACAACCACTTCCACCGAGTGATTCTTGTAACGGTCTAATTTCAATCCAGGTACGATTTCACGCAATTCCCCGTCTATTCTGACGGAGAGAAATCCTTTTTTACGCAGGTGTTCAAACAGTTCCTTATAATGCCCTTTTCGGTTTCTAACTACTGGAGCCAGCAAATAAATCTTTCGCCCTTCATACTGGTTCAATATGAGGCTTATTATTTGTTCCTCAGTATATTTGACCATTTTTTCTCCGGTCAGATACGAAAAGGCTTCCCCTGCACGGGCAAACAGCAAACGCAGGAAATCGTAGATTTCCGTTGTTGTTCCGACGGTAGAGCGCGGACTCCGGTTTGTCGTTTTTTGTTCAATGGAAATGACAGGACTCAAACCTGTAATCTTGTCCACATCGGGACGTTCCAGATTTCCCAGAAAGGAACGGGCATAAGCCGAAAAGGTTTCAATATACCGACGTTGCCCTTCGGCAAAAATTGTATCAAAAGCCAACGACGATTTTCCACTGCCGCTTAAGCCAGTAATAACAGTTAATTGATTTCGGGGAATTTTTACATCTATATTTTTTAGATTGTGTACGCGAGCACCTTGTACATCAATAACATCTTCATTTATTTCTTTTTTCGGCATTCGGAAAAATTTGTTTGTAATTTTTTTGATTCTTTATATAATATTTCCACAAAAGGCTATGGAGAAACATTCCTGAGGGCAATTCATCTACTGTTTTTTCTAAATTTTCTTTCCTGATTGTTTTATAATTCTTTTTTTGCCGATTGAAATCGCACAGGGCTTTTATTACCGCCCATGCATTCGACGGATTGCCTTTCAAAAGAAGATGCAAAGCAGCTAAATAATCAAGAAATAATCGCATAATCACAGCTTTATGGTAATATTTTTCAGGCAGATTTTTATATACCATTAATAAATTATTCCTAAAATTCAGAAATGTTTTGTGGGGATGTTCCGTCTTCAATGTAGCGCCTCCGATGTGATAAACTACCGATTGCGGAAGGCATACAATCTTTTTCCCTCTCGCTTTCAAACGCCAGCATAAATCAATCTCTTCCTGATGTGCAAAAAAGTTTTTATCCAATCCGCCTGCTTCCCAGTAATCTTTAAGGCGAATGAACAAACAAGCGCCAGTTGCCCAGAAAACCTCTACTGTATCATCATACTGTCCATAATCTTTTTCAATAGAAGCCAGAATCCGCCCTCGGCAAAAAGGATAGCCGTAAATATCCAAGAAACCACCCGCAGCTCCGGCATATTCGAACGCAGTTTTATCTTTATAATCCAATAATTTCGGTTGAAGAGCAACAACATCCGGATGAACATCTAAATAATCAATGGCTGTTTCTAACCAATGAGCAGTCACTTCCACATCGGAATTTAACAACACCACATATTCGTTGTCTAATTGCGATAAAGCACGATTATATCCTTCGGCAAAACCATAGTTTTCGTCAAAGATTATGCGCTGGATTTGCGGATAATGAGTTGCTAAAAATGCTTCCGAACCATCGGTCGAACCGTTGTCGGCAATGATTATTTCAGCCAGATTAGATGGTGTGTACATCAACAATTCAGGCAAAAATCGTTCCAATAAACTTCGACCGTTCCAATTAAGAATTACAACCGCTACTTTTTGCATTCGAGATAAATTAAGGTTACAAAGGTAAAAATTAATTTTCATTAATAGAAAATTAATTGTTCAGTTGATCACCGACGGTTCGGATGCATACTTGCTCAGTAATCATAATATTTCTTATAATATTCGTGCTGATTACTTACTTCATTGCCTGTAAATACGTTCGAAAACGGATTGTATTTGGGTTCTTTCTCAACAAAAACTTTTTCAAGGATTGCCTGATTGTAAGCGGCTCGAAGCGAACGCATGTAGCATGAAACGGTGTTTTTGCTCTTGTTTTCAGCCAACAAATAACGCTCATATTCCTTAATCAAAGCGCCATTGATTTTTTTGATGCCAATATCTTTACCTTTAAGAAATTTAAGGAAGCTGCGTGCTGCATATTCATAACTGTGAGCAGTGCCGAACTTTTCATTCTTCTTCTTTATTTTAACAATATGGTTAATATACTCGCAAAACAGCTTTCCTTGTTGCTGTTCGCGGAAACTGCAAATTACATCCTGTGATGTATAATCGCCTTTCATTTCAAACCTTTCAACAATTTTGGCGATTAATTGCTGATCATTTTTAACTTTTTTTTCGATTGCTATAAGCTCCTTTTTCCTTCCATAAGGAAAATTTTTCAAAGGGTTTACTTTTTGCTGTTTTTCATCCCACTCATCAAAAGATAATACATAAGTGGTTGAAAGTGTACTTGTCCTGCGATGCCTTGTGACATGTAACTGCAAGATTCCGTATCCTTGCGCCCGCAGCGACGCCCTTAATAAAAACTTAACGGTTGTTTTCATAAATAATAATTTTAAATTGACTAATTTATTAAATAGAATTAATGGAGAACAAAGTTAAGAAAAAAACTAAAAACTAAATCTATTTATTTAAAAATTATTAAATTTATAAACAAATAGGAAGTAAATTTGTTTACAAGAAAAAAAATAAATATAATGACAGACCCAATAAAATAAAAGGATAACTACTAACAAAACGTTGATCAAATAAATATTAACAATGAAAAAAAATCCTACAAAAAAACAAATCATGTTTTTGTTATTATTGATTATGATAACAAATAACTTATTTTCCCAAACAAATCAGGGAACCGATTTTTGGCTGACATTCGGCGGAAATGGCGGGGCGGCTTCGAATAATGTTGATCTGCAAATTAGAATTGCAACTAAAAATGCTTGTCGTGTAAAACTTGCTTTTACCAATCCAGTATCTTCTTCTTCGGATGTCATTATTGATATGCCTGCTAATAGCGTTAAATCCTACAGCTTATCTCAAGCACAAAAAGATGCTGCTTATTTCGGCGTAGGGAGTTCGCCGTCTTACTCCGGCACTTCTTGGAATTCACTGCACATCACCGCCGAAGATACCATTTCGGTGTACGCTTTAAATCAACAGAACGCCAGCGCCGATGCAACAAACGTTTTACCTGTTAATAACTGGGGAATGGATTATTACCATATAAGTTATACTGCAAACATTAACTCTGCTTACAGAGCGTACGACGGATATATGGTTATTGCGAAAGAAAACGGTACTATAGTAAAGGAAAACGGGAATTATTGCGCGACTTTATCCAAAGGTCAAATATATTATTCCTATTTAAAAAATGCCGATTTAACAGGACGACATATTACCTCCAATAAACCGATTGCTTATTTTGTAACTAATACAATGGCTTCGATTCCTTCAGGCGATATTACTTATTCTGATTGTTTGTTCCAACAATTACCACCGATTGAACAGTGGGGTAAACGTTTTGTAGTTCCAAATACGACTCAAAGTAAAGCTCGAATACGAGTGGTGGCGGCTTTTAACGGAACTGTCATTACTAAATCGTCAAAGGCTGAAATTCAGTCTAATCCGGGAACAGGCAGTCTGAATTTGAATGCCGGTCAATTTGTTGAATTGGAAATCAAAAATGACGAAGGTTGTTACATTTCTTCCAATAAACCCGTGGGAGCTTGCTTTTTTATGATAAATGGCAATTATACTGGCTGGGTGGGAGGCAATGGAAGCAATGAGAGAGGAGATCCTTCGGAAGGATGGATTGCGCCGATTGAGCAATCAATGCATAATATACTTTTTTCTACGTTTATTCCGAACGGACAAACCCAACTGCTAAATCATTATGTTATTCTTGTAACACAGACCTCCAGTAAAGAAAATACCACTTTCAGTATAGGAGGGGGACCTGTCACTCAGATTGGCAATTTCACTTGGACTAACGTTGAAGGTTCCAATTATTCTTTCATCATATTGAAATTATCGAAAAATGATACCTATTTCTTTGATAATCCCAACGAACTATTAATTTACGGATATGGACTCGGATCTTTGGAATCTTATTTCTATTTAGCCGGTTCCGCCGCTAAAAATTTATCAGCCTATTTCACCGTCAATGGTGAAAATTATGCGGATATAGATGGAAGAATATATTGCCAAACCAATATTTTCAATATTCAAGCTCAATTTTCAAATGGAACGCCAGGATACATACGTTGGGAATTGAATGGACAAGAGATAGCCAATTCTGCAAATAAAAGCGCTATTAATAATTTACAATTACAAGACGGATACTATACGCTCAGTATGAGCATTCAGTCGGGTGACGGAATTCAAACTCTTACAACTCATTTTTTCGTAGGAGCAAGTCCGGTTATTTGGACACCCAATGCCAACAACGACAAGAATAATTGGAATAACGCAGCCAATTGGATGCCGGCTGTTGTGCCTTCATCTTGTAACAATGTTTTTATTCCCGGCAACAGTTCTCACTATCCGAACCTGACAAGCGGCGCTGTTTGCAATAATATTTATTTCATGCAGGGAGGAGAACTGGGTCGTCCCGACTTTTTAACCTATAAGCGAGCGTATGTACAGTTTAATTTTGATTTAAAACAATCAACGCAACAAAAAAGCGAAGACAAAGATTTGGTACTTAAAAGCACTAATATCTGGGACAGAATGCTGTTTTCCGCTGAAGTTTCAGCCGCTCCCATAAAACGGGAACGTTGGTATATGCTTTCTTCACCACTGAAAGGCGTTGTTACTGGCGACTTAGGTTTTGGTGGTTTTCCGTTGACATTTCTGAAAAAATTCGGACCTGTTAAGAAAGAAAATATAAACTATCCCGTTGGAGAATGGACAACTTCTTATACAAGCATGACCGAACCTGTGGCTTCGGATGGTACAAGCGGATTTGCCTTTTATATGTATGGATATGACTTGTCGGGCAACGCCCAAAGCAACTTGGGCTGCATCGAATCCGGCTCTTTTGACGATTTAAATGATTTAACCTATCTGCCAAATAGTCGGAACGGGAAAGATTACGGTATCAAGAATACAAACGGGATTCTTGAATTACCTTTCTTTGCCGATTCGACAAATTTGTATGCTCATCGTACGCAAGTATATAACCAGTCGCTTAACAAAAGTACATTTTACGCTATTGATGGCGGTACACAAGATATGGCGAATTTCAATATGTTAACAGGAACAAGCGTAACTCATTTACGTGAAGCTAATGACGGCAATTACCGATTTGCGCCGGAAATCAGCGATGCAGGTAATTGGAAATTTCAGAAGATAATTAATTATCCCATAAATGGTTTAAAAAACGGAGACGAGTTTTTAGCTGGTAATCCTTATATGTCTTCAATCGACGTGGTTGAGTTTTGTAAAGATAATATCCTTTCCATTGATCCGGAATTTAAAATCTGGAATGGAACCACTTTTGATTCCTACAGTGTCGATATAACAACAGCTACCGTCACTTCGACAATATCCGGAAATCTGCGCTACATAGCACCATTACAAGGATTTCTACTGACATACAAGAACGGGAATGTTCGTTTTGACGTTACGAAAATTTCAACCGTTCGTCCGGCGAATTCTACATCCAATCTGAGAAATGGTCGGGAAATGGAAGACAAAAACATTTTGCGTATCGAAGCCAAAAACGATTTCGCCGCTTCTCATGCTCTGATTGGATCTGACGAAAGTAAAAACAATGATTTTATTCGCGGAGAAGATGTCCGGAAATTATTTTCACCATACGATTATGTTCCCGAAATATATTCGCTGGCGGGTGAAACACCGGTTGACATCAATTTTATTAATAACAGAGGAGAAATTAGTATTCCTTTAGGTATCAAAACCAACCGGACTGGTGAAATCCAGTTAACTTTTACCGGCATGGACAGTTATTTAAAAACTTCTAAAATAGAATTTATAGATGCGTTAGAAAACTTTACGACTGACCTGACTGGGATGCCAAGTTATACTTATACTTTCAATCATACAAAAACAGGCATTCAAAATGGGCGGTTTTCACTTCGCTTCGGAAATTTACTGACGGCGTTGCCGAATGTTGTCATTTCGGATGATTTAAATATATATGGCGATTCGAAAGGTATTTTTGTTGTTTCGTCTGAAGCCGTGCAAAAACTGGAAATCTACGATTTAAGTGGAAAGAAAGTGTATGAAAATTCATCAGGTGCTAAGTATTATCCATTACAGGGTCGTTCAAATAATTCTCCGTTGATTGTCAAAGTAGCGACTAATAATAGGGTGAAAACGGTAAAAATTAACTAAAAAATAAAAAATAAATGTATTTAAGGCATAATTTACTTCAAAAATTTTTTAATTCAAAAAATAATATTACCTTTGTTTCACCAATTGAGTTTTTAACAGTTTTATTTCTTTTGTCGAGTTCTAATATTCGTTTTAGTATTAAGCCTGCGAATCCTCAACTGATTTATTAATCAATTTTATTTAATTTTTTTTATTTTTAGAAATGAACATTTTTATTGCAGGCTTGAGTTTCAAAGTAAACGATGCCGATTTAGCAAGTATTTTTGAAGAGTATGGAGCTATTACTTCTGCTAAAGTTATTACCGATCGCCAATCTGGCCGGTCAAAAGGTTACGGATTTGTAGAAATAGCTGATGAAGAAGCAGCTGAAAGAGCGATTGCTGAATTAAACGGAGCTGAATACGATGGAAGAACACTTTCAGTATCAGAAGCAAAACCACGCGAAGAACGTAGTAATAATAATCGAAATTCTTACGGAGGAAATCGCGGTGGCGGAGGAGGATATCGTAATAGATATTGATTAGACATTATTATTGCGGGTTAGACCCGTAATTAACTGATTATTAAGAGAGGCGCGGCATTCCGCGTCTCTCTGTTTTTTTAAAGAGATTGCTTCGCCATTCAATCAACCAGCAATAGAGTGTGAAATCCAACAAGGAAATATTGGATTTGAACGTATTTTAATGATTTTCATTATAGCTATTAACAGCATGACGGTACAAGCATAAAAAAATAATTGTTTTTAAAATTTAATTTTAGTTTCGAGAAAATTCGGAGTAAAAAAGAATTACAAACTTATTTTGACAACTTATGATTTTCAACGTTATAATATCATCTATAGCGAATGTGGATATTAAAAAGTTAAAAAAACAATTCTATGTCTTATAAAAAAGGCTGTCGAACGGAATTTAGAATGTGTTTATTAAAATATTATGCAAACCCTGCAAACAAAACAAAAACCGCCTGTAAATCTATTGAAATACAAGCGGTTGAAAAAATCAAATGTACCCAGGACGGAAGCATTCGGTTTGTATATAGCTTTATTAATTTTTCCTCAAAATAAGTATGTTATATTTTTTTACACTACAGACCGACTAAAAATTTAGAGAAAAGGGGTTACTCCCCTTGCGGTTTCACCCCAATGTTGTATTTTTGTTTTGCAAACAAAAAAAATAGC
>JGI24699J35502_11133457_pt1 | contig 10767 bp, 11 predicted proteins | sample TergutMp193P4_FD_35502 | JGI IMG/M metagenome (IMG submission 35502) | reverse complement strand
TCACCCTAAAAAAGTCCGTATGGACTTTAACATTGATAACCCCATGCAAACGTAGTGCAGCTTGGGGTTGTTAATGTACCTCTCACTCCTTGGAACTACGTAGTAGTTTAACATATAATTCTGTATATCAAAACATTACATTGAACTCCGTTCGGAGTTCCGTACTCGCGGGAACTTCCTCACCTCGCACTGCGCTACGCTTGTACGAGGTTATCCATGTTTCACGCCTGCGGCGTTATTTCATGTCGGATCACCCAAATTGATGTCGCAAAATTTGTAAACTATTGATCATTAGGAAATTATGAAATCGCACTTTTTAAAGTGTTAAAGTCAGGAAAAAGGCCGGTTTGAAAAATAAGGAAATAAGGGTGACGATTAGACATTACCTCCCTGCTACTAACCGCTCCTTTGTGAATAAAGGCTTTCTTATTCGTTCATATCCGGTAAATTGTATTTCTTAACCCCGAAATCGGAACAGGCTCCGGCGGCTATCGTGTGTCATTCCTCCCCGGGGGTACCTTCATGCAGCAAAACAAAAAAGCCGGATAAATTTTATCCGGCTTTAAAAATATCTTATCAAAAACGTCAATTCATTATTGGCATTTATTTACGTGACAAGTCAACTTCGATTTCAAATTTGAAGCTTTGTTTTTATGGATGACGTTTTTCTTAGCCAACTTGTCCAACATGGAAACAACTTTGGGCAACAAAGCCGAAGCTTCGGCTTTATCGGATGTTGCACGTAACTTACGGACAGCATTTCTCGCGGTTTTCGCATAGTATCTGTTACGCAATCTTCTTGCGGAAGATTGACGTATTCTTTTGAGGGATGATTGATGATTTGCCATTTCGACTAATCTCTTTGATTAAATTCTGTTATTATTTGTAGCCCATAGGGGAATCGAACCCCTCTTTCAAGAATGAAAATCTTGCGTCCTAACCGATAGACGAATGGGCCGCTTCAGGAGTATACCTCTCCGTTTTGCGGCTGCAAATATAGAACGTTTATTTTAAACCGGCAACAAATCCGATCACTTTTTGTAAAATATTTTATTTCAGTGCTTCGGAGCCGCTGACGATATCCAATAATTCAGAAGTGATTGCTTGTTGACGGGTTTTATTGTATTGAACGATCAGTTCGTCCAACAAATCGGCCGCGTTGTCGGTGGCGATTTGCATGGCCACGGTGCGGGCGGCATGTTCGGCAGCCGCAGAATCCAAAATGGCCGCATACAGTTTACTTCTCAATGATTTAGGCAGCAAAGAAGCAATGACGGATGCCTTATCAGGCTCCACAATATAATCCGTAGCTTGAATCGTCGTTCCCGTTTTCTTATCCGGCAAGACGATCGGCAAAAGCTGCTCACAAACAAGTTGTTGAGAAGAGGTGGATTTAAAATGAGTATAAATCAATTCTACCCGGTCGATTTTTTTGGCCAGAAAATCGGCCATCAAAAGATCCATGATTGCTTTGGCTCCTTCAAAATCAGGTTTTTCCGACAATTCGAAATAGTCGCCCTCCGGCTTCAACCCCATCTTAACGACGGCATTGTAAATTTTTCTTCCGATCGGATAAATGGATCCATTTTCCCGGAGCAAATCGCGATAAGCCGCCCATTCTTTTTCAAACAATTTGATTATATTGGAATTGAAAGCTCCGCATAAACTTGAATTAGAAGAAATAACGACGACCGCGACAGATTTCAAATCCCTTTTTTCGGCAAAAGGAGAAACAAAATCCGTTTCGGAAGCCAAAAAATCTTCCAATATTTCATTCAATCGCTGCTGATACGGTTGAAATCGTTCGATCTGTCCCTGCGCTTTTCTTAATTTTGCCGAAGCAATCATTTTCATTGCCCCGGTAATTTTCTGAGTCGACTTGACAGATGATATCCGCTCTTTTACTTCTTTCAGAGAAGCCATTCTTATTTTACAGTTTTACGATTTACAAATTACACAAAATCTTTTGCAACTTCTGCCGCCGTTTTTTTGATGATATCGGCTGCATCATCATCCAAAACACCTGTTTTCAGTTTGTCGAGCACTTCTTTTTGGTATTTGGCCTGCACGACTTCTAAAAATGCTTTTTCAAATTTGCGGACTTTATCCACCGGAACATCCGCAAGCAAGCCTTGTGTCCCACAATAGATAATGGCTATCTGCTTTTCGACCGGCATCGGATGATATTGCGGTTGAATCAGCAATTCGGCGTTCTTCTTTCCTTTATCCAACGTCATTCTGGTAACGGCATCCATATCTCCGCCGAACTTGGTGAATGCTTCCAATTCCCGGTACTGAGCCTGATCGATTTTCAATGTACCGGCAATCTTTTTCATCGCTTTAACCTGCGCGTTTCCGCCCACACGGGAAACCGAAATTCCCACATTGATGGCCGGACGGATACCGGCATTAAACAATCCGGTTTCGAGAAAAATTTGTCCGTCGGTAATGGAAATCACATTGGTGGGAATGTATGCCGACACGTCACCGGCCTGAGTTTCGATGATCGGAAGCGCCGTCAACGACCCACCGCCTTTCACCATCGGACGTATACTTTCGGGCAGATCGTTCATCCGTTCCGCCACGCTCTGATTCCCGATGATTTTGGCCGCCCTTTCGAGCAACCGGGAATGCAAATAAAAAATATCACCCGGATAAGCCTCGCGCCCGGAAGGACGCCGTAAAATCAACGAAAGCTCACGATAGGCAACTGCCTGCTTCGACAAATCGTCGTAAACAATCAACGCATGACGCCCCGTATCCCGGAAAAACTCACCGATCGCCGCACCGGCAAAAGGTGCATAAAACTGCATGGCCGCCGGATCGGAAGCTGTTGCCGAAATCACCACGGTATAATCCATGGCTCCTTTTTCCTGCAACATGTTCACGATATTGGCAACGGTGGAACCTTTTTGACCGATAGCCACATAAATACAATATACAGGCTTTCCTTCCAGAAAGTTATCTCTCTGATTGATAATGGTATCGATGGCAATCACCGTTTTTCCCGTCTGACGGTCGCCGATAATCAACTCTCGTTGTCCGCGTCCGATCGGAATCATGGCATCAATCGATTTCAACCCGGTTTGCAACGGTTCATTCACCGGTTGCCGGTAAATCACTCCGGGCGCTTTTCGTTCGAGCGGCATTTCAAATAAGGAACCTTGTATCCCGCCCTTTCCGTCGATCGGTTCACCCAGCGGAGTGATCACACGTCCCAAAAGGCCTTCCCCGACCTTGATGGAAGCAATACGTTTCGTCCGTTTGACGGAATCCCCTTCTTCAATCAATTCCGTCGGACCCAAAAGAACGGCACCGACATTATCTTCTTCGAGATTCATCGCAACGGCAGACACTCCCGATTCAAACTCAAGCAATTCCCCGGCCTCCACATTTGTCAGTCCGTAAATATGGGCAACACCGTCACTGACTTGCAATACCGTGCCTATTTCTTCAAATTTAACACGGGTGTCGATTCCCTCAAGTTGCATTTTCAAAACTTCTGAAACTTCACTTGCTTTAATTTCAGGCATAATTATATCTGTATAATTTATAAATTGACCTTATCCGATTCATCGGGTCTGTTGTCAATTTATCGTGTAATTTGACTATTTATATAATTTATTTCCGGATTTTCAGACCATGTTCCGAAACATGAAAATTGCCGGAATAGTTGCGGCAACATCAATCTTTCGCCATCAATTGCTTTTTCATCCGGCGCAACTGATTGCTGACAGCGGCATCCAATCGTTCGAAATCGATGTCCAATACAAACCCGCCGATCAGCGAAGCATCCGTGATTTCGATAAAATCCACCGATTTACCGGAGGTTCCGACAATCGTTTTTTTCAATTCATCGATCCTATCCGGCGGCAATGGTCGGGCAGAAGTTAATTTGGCCGTAATCATCCCTTTATGCCGGCGATAGATCCGTTGATATTGTTCGGCAATCGCAACAGCATCCACCTCCCGCTTATTTCCGAAAATCAACCGGAGAAAAGCATCAAATGCGTCACTGACATTTATCCCCCCCGCAATTCTGATCAGTTTCTGTTTGTCTTCTCTCAGAATCGTAGGGTTTTCGATCACTTGCTGCAATTCAAGCTCTCCCGAAAAACTCGCGGCAAGGGTTTTCATTTCTTCATACAGCACACCTTCCCGGTTTCTTTCCAAGGCAAATTCCAATAAAGCTCTTGCATACCGCACCGCTATCTTGTTGCTCTTCATCTTATATCCTATGCAATTTTATTCGGACACTTCATCAATTTTTTCCGGTCGTGTTCACTTCGTTCAGCAACCGATCGATCAGTTCTTTCTGTTCAGCGTCCGGTTCAAGATTCTTACGAATGATTTTTTCCGCAATTTCCACCGAAAGAGATACGACTTGAGACCTGATTTCGTGCACGGCATCCTCTTTTTCGCGTCGGATACTCGCACGCATGGTCTCCATCACTTTATCGGCTTCGATCCCGGCTTTTTGTTTTGCTTCTTCGATCAATTTCTTGCGCAAATCGGCAACTTCTTCCAGCATGCGCTGTTGAGCGTTGCGGGCTTCGGCCAGAATAGCCTCACTTTCGGTTTTTACGGCCGCGAGTTTTTCATCGGCTTCCTTGGCATGTTGCAGCGATTTTTCGATATAATCGTTTCGTTCGTCCACCATTTTGGTAATCACCGGAAACCCGAATTTGGCCAAAATAAAAAAGACGATCCCGAATGAAAGCAGCATCCAAAACAAAAGACCGGTATCGGGCAAAAGTAATGACATGGCAATTTATTTATAAAATAAATCCGCAAACTACCACTACAAACAGCGCCACTCCTTCCACAAGAGCCGCCGCAATAATCATCGTCATCCGAATATCGCCTACGGCTTCCGGTTGACGAGCGATACCGTCCATGGCCGATTGACCGATTTTACCGATACCGATACCGGCGCCGACTACGGCAAGCCCTGCTCCCACGGCTGCCCCGAATTTAGCTAACCCTGCTCCTACAGCTACTGCTTGTAACAAAATTGAAAGTAACATAATGTTTATTTTTAAAGTTATTATTTATTAATGTTTCGCACTTTTTTCTAACACACCGGCAAATAAGATAGAACAAGAATCATTTGAATTGTATCTGTTGAATGTGAATTTGTATATATGTATTTGCCATATTCTTATATATTTTGATATTTTATTTTTAATGTTGCTATCCATATTGCGTCCCTACGGGACTTTGGATAGAGGAAGCGATATTTTTTTTACCGATATTTTGTTCCTGACGGAACATGGTATAATCTTCCATTCTTTTATCTTGTCCCATAGGGACTAAATATCGGTAAAAAAAATCCGTCTCCTCTTCTCCTTGGTCCCTGAAGGGACAAAATATTATTCCCGATTCTTTAAAATATATCTCTTGTCAAAATTCAATATCAATTTTATAAATTAACAATTTAACGACCGGGTGATTCCACTCGGGACAAGCCGATGAACACAGCCGACAACAACGTAAATACATACGCTTGAATATATATGACCAGAACTTCCACCAAAAGGATAAATACCGATAAAATAACGGACGTAATGGTCATGGACGTGTTGGCAACCGCACCTAACTTCACGGTCACAAAAATTAAACACGTCAATCCCAATGTAATCGAATGCCCGGCCAGAATATTGGCAAACAAACGAATCATCAAGGCAAACGGCTTGGTAAATATACCCACAAATTCCAACACCGGCATGATGGGAACCGGAGCTTTCAACCAAACGGGAACGTCGGGCCAGAAAATTTCCCGCCAATATTCTTTTGACCCGAAAAGATTAACCGCCAAAAAGGTACATAAAGCCAACACCGAAGTAACGGCTATATTTCCCGTAACGTTAGCACCAAACGGAAACACGGGGATAAGACCCATGATATTGTTCAAAAAAACAAAGAAAAAAACCGTCAATAAATACGGGGCATATTTTTTGTAATCTTTTCCGATGCAAGGCTTGATCACATCATCATTGATATTCATGATAAACAGCTCCATAAAGGCTACAAAACCTTTGGGCGTTTTATATGCATTTTCTTGGTTGCTATTTTTGTACCATCGGGCAACAAACAAAATGATGCAGATCAACAAAACGGAACTTAATATCAAGGCAAAAACCGTTTTTGTAATGGAAATATCGAAGGGGCGCACTTCCTTTCCGCCGGCATCCTTTTCCACAATCTTTCCTTTGTATTCACCATCCTTTGCAATATAAAATCCTCTATAAGAGGTCTCTCCGTGATAAAAGGCCGAAGATAAAAAAATCTGCCAGCCGGAATCTTTTCCTTTTACAATCACCGGCAAAGGAACGCTTACGACATGTTCACCGAAATTCGTGACATGCCATTCGTAAGAATCGGAAAGGTGTTCCATTATAAATTCACGAATATTCAATTCTCCTTCCTTTTCCGCAGGCCGGTTTTCCGCGAACACGCATTGCACGTTTGTTGCGGCAAGTAAAAATGTAAAGACACTTATACCGATTTTAAAAAAGCTCTTCATCCTTTACTCCTTTTTTGAGGCGTTGTTCTATCTTGGAAAAATAATAAATTTCAAAAATCATGGAAAAAAGATAAAACAACAAAAAAATAAGACCGAAAATTTTCCCTTCGTTTTTGTCTGTCAAAACATACACGTACACGCCCAAAAAGGCAAGCGCGGCAATCACTTTAAACACCCTGCTCGACGTATATAAATGCACCAACGCTCTTTGCGACAATTTCCCGGCGCCGGTGTCGACGACAAAAATAAATATACATTCAATAATGAAAAAAAACAATAAAATACACGGATAGTCCGAAAAGTAAAAACCCGGAAACACCGTATAAAGTAATGCACCGATACTTCCTCCGAGTATCGACAAAAAAGAAATCAGCAACAGCATATATTTTACGTTAAAAGCATTCATCGGTTATTCGACACACACGGTAATGTGGTTTTGTTTTCCTTCGATAAAACCGCTTTCAATATTCATGCCGGTATCTTGTCCTTGCACCCGGTACATCAATTTCCCTTTTTCCAAAGAAGAAACGATGGGCGCATGTCCCGGCAGCATCGTAAAACTACCCAAACTTCCCGGTAAAGTGACTAATTCCACTTCTCCGGAAAATAAGATTTGTTCAGGCGATATAATTTCAAGTTTCATGAGTAAAATTCAACCGGGATTAATTCATGTTCTCCTGCAACTTTTTGGCTTTTTCCTTCACATCTTCTATCGTTCCGACATTCAGGAAAGCCTGCTCCGGAAGATCGTCCACTTCACCGTCCATGATCATGTTAAATCCTTTGATCGTATCTTCGATAGACACCATCACGCCGGGCGTTCCCGAGAAAGCTTCGGCCATGAAAAACGGTTGAGACAAAAAGCGTTGCACCCGACGGGCGCGATTCACCACCAACTTATCCTCCTCCGAAAGTTCTTCCATCCCGAGAATGGCAATAATATCCTGCAATTCTTTGTAACGTTGCAGCAATTGTTTTACCCGTTGGGCGGTATTATAATGTTCATCGCCGATCACGTCCGCATCCAAAATGCGGGAAGTGGATTCCAACGGATCCACCGCCGGATAAATCCCCAGTTCCGATATTTTACGGCTCAACACCGTAGTGGCATCCAAGTGGGAAAAAGTTGTGGCAGGCGCCGGGTCGGTCAAGTCGTCGGCAGGCACGTAAACCGCCTGAACCGAAGTGATGGAACCGTTTTTCGTGGAAGTGATCCGTTCCTGCATAATCCCCATTTCAGTGGCCAAGGTCGGTTGATACCCCACAGCGGAAGGCATCCGTCCCAAAAGGGCCGAAACTTCCGAACCGGCTTGCGTAAAGCGGAAAATATTATCGATAAAAAACAAAATATCCCGCCCGACACCGGAACCGCCGCCGGCATCACGAAACGACTCGGCAATGGTAAGTCCCGACAACGCCACGGACGAACGGGCTCCAGGAGGTTCGTTCATTTGTCCGAACACCAACGTGGCCTGAGATTTGGACAATTCGTCATAATCTATTTTGGAAAGATCCCATTCGCCTTTTTCCATTCCTTTTTTAAATTCTTCGCCATAGCGGATAACGCCCGATTCGATCATTTCACGCAACAAATCGTTTCCTTCGCGCGTCCTCTCTCCCACGCCGGCAAATACAGAAAATCCGTTATGCTTTTTGGCAATGTTATTGATCAATTCCATGATCAACACTGTTTTTCCTACTCCCGCGCCGCCGAACAATCCGATTTTTCCCCCTTTCAAATAAGGAGCCAACAAATCGACGACTTTAATTCCGGTGAAAAGCACTTCTTTGGACATGGAAAGATCCTCGAATTTCGGCGGTTCGCGATGAATCGGTGCAAAAGCATCGCCGGTCAGAGACTTCATTCCGTCGATGGTGTTGCCGATCACATTCAACAACCGTCCCTTCACCTGTTCGCCGACAGGCATGGATATCGGAGCGCCCATATTTTCAGCCGCCATACCGCGTTGCAAGCCGTCGGTGGAATCCATGGCGACACTGCGAACGGTATCCTCTCCGATATGCTGTTGCACTTCAAGAATAAGTGTACGCCCGTCAACACGGGTTACTTTCAACGCTTCCCTGATTTTAGGCAATTCAACTTGTCCTTTTTCGTAATAAACATCCACCACCGGACCGATTATTTGCGAAATTCGTCCAAAATTTGTAGGCATAATTATTTGGTATTTACTTTTATATCCATAAAACAGCAGAAATAAAACACGGATTTCGATTTATATTCCACCTCTTTGTTAAAACCGGTACAAATATAAAAAACTATTTTCTCCTTGAATGCATTTTATTCCACTATTTTTAAAAAAAATATGTTAAATATTATAAATATTAAAAGCTGCTTTTATCTTATCGACATAATCTAATTTTTCCCACGTGAACAATTCCACTTCTTTTACAACGGGAATCGGATTATAACGAGATTTAAACGTTTTCGTCACCACTTCGGGTTTTCTGCCCATATGCCCGTAAGCCGCCGTTTCCGAATAGATGGGATTACGCAGCTTCAACCGTTCTTCAATCGCTTTGGGACGCATATCGAACAATCCGGTCACGATCTCCGCGATCTTGCCGTCGTGCAAATTCACCTTTGATTTTCCGCAGGTATTCACATAAATATTAATCGGCTCGGCCACACCGATGGCATAAGAAACTTGTACCAGAACTTCGTCCGAAACGCCGGCTGCCACCAAATTTTTGGCAATATGACGCGCGGCATAAGCACCCGAACGGTCAACCTTCGAAGGGTCTTTTCCGGAGAATGCCCCGCCTCCGTGAGCGCCTTTTCCGCCGTAAGTATCGACGATAATTTTTCTTCCCGTCAGTCCGGTATCTCCGTGCGGACCTCCGATCACAAATTTTCCGGTAGGATTCACATGAAGAATAAAATGACTGTCGAACAAATCCTGCACTCGTTTGGGCAACGATTTCACCACTCTCGGAATCAAAATGTTTTTCACGTCATTCTTGATGATCGACAACATTTTATCGTCGGCTTGTTGTTGCGCTTCGGAAGAATTATCCGCAGGCTTCACGAAATCATCGTGTTGAGTGGAAACCACAATCGTATGAATCCGTTTGGGTCTGTCATCATCGTCATATTCGATGGTGACTTGCGATTTCGCGTCGGGAGCCAAATACGTCATTACCTTTCCTTCGCGACGAATAGCCGCCAATTCGATCAACAAGGCATGAGCAAGATCCAATGCCAAGGGCATGTAATTATCACTTTCATTGGATGCGTAACCGAACATCATACCCTGATCGCCCGCACCCTGATTCATAGGATCTTCGCGTTCCACGCCGCGATTAATGTCACCCGACTGTTCGTGAATGGCGGAAAACAATCCGCAAGAATCACCGTCGAATTTATATTCACTTTTCGTATACCCGATTCTGTTGATCACACGACGGGCAACGTCGGCCAAATCAATATAAGCGGAAGATTTCACTTCACCCGCCAATACCACTTGTCCGGTCGTAACAAGCGTTTCACACGCCACTTTGGAATTCGGATCATAGGCCAAAAACTCATCGAGCAATGCATCCGACAATTGATCCGCCACTTTGTCGGGATGTCCTTCGGATACAGACTCCGAAGTAAATAAATAAGCCATAACTGTTTATTTTTAAAAATTAATACTATTCAGCCGAGACGACTATAAATGATAAAAAAACAGGGGATGGATTTGGTCGAAGAATCAAGAAGATACAGTTTTAGCATTTTTTTCTGTGGTTGCAAGCGGCCAAATCCATCCACATTCTCTTACCGAGTACAAAGGTATCACTTTTTTTGCCGAGCGGAATTAAATTAACATTAATTATGAGGAGGTAAGAGCGAAATGTTAAAAGTTAAGAGTTAAGAATTAAGAGTTAAGAGTTGGATGGCGAATGGCGGAATAGGATGATTGTGTTTTTATTAACCTCGCTGCGGCGGGTATAACAAAGGCTGATCACACCTCCCGCAAAAAACTAAAAATACCGCCTTGTCTAAAACAAGGCGGTATTTTTAATCGGTTTCATCCGAAACCCGTTTACTTGTCTACCCGTCTACTTATTATTGTGTCGTTTCACATAATAATAACCCGCCGCACAGAACGACAACAGCAGAAAGACCGTCACATCGGCGTTCCCCAACGGGGTGACGATCTTCTGCGGATTGCCCGTTTCGCCCGGGGGCGGGGCATACAGTTTCGTGTCGCCGTCCGATGAAATACCTTCTTTTTGAA
>JGI24699J35502_11133459_pt1 | contig 10778 bp, 13 predicted proteins | sample TergutMp193P4_FD_35502 | JGI IMG/M metagenome (IMG submission 35502) | reverse complement strand
ATTCAGCTTGACTCTGTATGGCGTTTCGGGTGTATTAGTTGGTTGTTTTTCCAACCATTGGCGAAAAGCTTCACGGCTGGTAAAGGTTGTGCCGTCTCCGTTGTCATCGTCATCGTTATTGAGGATGTCGCAGGCGATGAGGGCGAGGGTTAAAATCAGCGTTAAAAAGATGGTCTTTTTCATATTCGTTTCTCTCCTTAATTTCGGGACATAAGCCCTTTTATATGACAATGTATCTCGCTTATAGCGATTTGTCAATTATAGGCAATAGTTTATTTAAATATACTCCTATAAGGGGGATGATGTTATGTATTAGCCTGTCATTTATATGGAAGAAAAGGAATTAAGAACAGTTTTTGGCGAAAATATTAAAAAATTTCGCAATAGAAGGGGCTGGAATCAGTTATTACTAGCGGAAAAACTCGATATTTCTGCCAATTTTCTGTCGGAAATTGAGACGGGAAAGGGTTGGGTTTCCCCGCTTACGTTGGCAAAGCTGGCAAAGGCCATCGAAATCGAAGTATTTGAGCTGTTTATGCCTAATCTTCCCGCAACTACCAATCAAAATGAGCTTGAAACCGAAAAAATGAGACGTTTTGCCAAAGATTTAACCCTCGCCCTTGATGCTTCCACGACCGAAGTTAATAGCGTCCTTAAAAATACCGTGGAGAGGGTCTGTAAAGAGTACTTTATGTAGGGGCTATTGTGCCCCGATTACCGTGCTGATAGCTTCCTGTACTTGGGCAATGATTTCCGGTTCAACAGAGCCGAGGCGGCTGGCAAACCTTTCAACAGAAACACTGCGTATTTGAAAACAATCAACAGCGGATACCTTTACCAGAGCGTTTTGTGAGGTGGGGATAGTTTTTACCATCCAGGGGTAGTTGCCGTACTGTTCTTTCCAGTCAGTGATGGGGGCGATAATTTTGAGCGGCAATTTGCCAAGGGCATCGGCGCTTATGATCAGGGCAGGGCGGGTCTTTTTCATTTCGGCGCCGATGGATGGGTCAAGCCCTACCTGCCAAATCTCACCTTGTTTCATAAAAATCTTCGCCGTCAAGCGCGCAAAAAGCCGTCAATTCCTTGTTGTTCCGGTATTCTTCGGCAGCCATCTCGGCGGCTTTCTCCAGAGACAGATTTTCTCTCGCTTTTTTCGCTTTTATATACCCCACAAAATCTACCACTTCGCCATAATAACGAGGGGGAAGCGAATCTATTTCCTTTAATAACGCAGAGCGTTCAACCACTGTATTCCTCCGGGAATAAGTATAATGATGGGGCTGTTCTGAAACAAGTGGGTATGGACGTGTTGTATTTCCCCCTTGAAAAAACGGCGTTTCTGGGGTAATCTGTAAGGGTGAGCGTGGTGCGTCTGCTGGCCCTTGATTTGGACGATACTCTTCTCCGGTCGGATTTGACTATTTCCTACCGGACGCGGAACGCTATCAAAAAGGCGGAGGCTGCCGGGGTTACGGTGGTTCTGGCGACGGGGAGGATTCCCGCCGCGATGGAAAAGTATATCAAGTTCCTGGGGCTGCACAAAAAGGCGGGCTACCTTATCTGCAATAACGGGACGCTTATCCAGGAAAGCCACGCGGGGAATGTGATTTACGAAACGGGGATTTCGGCGGATGTTGCCCTCTTTGCGTATAAACTTGCCGATGCCGAGGGTTTTGCGGTGCAGCTCTACGATAAAGACGTGATGTATGTGTCGCGGCATAACGAGTTTACCGGGTACGACCAAAAATTGACCGGGCTGCGGCAGGTGGTGGTAAGCGATTTCCGCAAGATGCTCGGCGGCGGCTGCCATAAGCTGCTGGTTCCGGGCGACCCGGCGCTGCTTGCCCCGCTGCAAAAACTGTTCTGCAACTATCTGGGCGATGAAGTAACGCTGTTTACCAGCAAGCCGTATTTTTTGGAGATACTGCCGGCGCGTACCGACAAAGGGACGGCGCTGGAAAAGGTCGCGGGTTTTTTGGGGATACCGAGGGAAGAGACGATTGCCATCGGCGATTCCATGAACGATGAGGCGATGATACAGTGGGCGGGTATAGGCGTTGCGATGGCGAACAGCGATGAGCGGATAAAAAGCATCGCCGATGTAGTTACCGAAAAAACCAACGACGATGACGGCGTTGTTGAAATTATCGAGAAATATATTTTAAAACCGGATGTGCGCCATGAGTGAAAACGAAAAAACTGAACACATTCCCATCAGTACCGTGGATTCCCCCTCCGTGGTTCTGGAGCTTATCTATCAGCTTAAAATTAAAGACGTAATGGAAACGGCCGTTATCACCGCCCGCAAGGATCAGACCATGCGGCACGTTCAGATACTGATGCGGGAGAATCGCATAACGGGCGTTCCCATTGTGGAAGGGGACAAGCTGGTGGGTCTGGTTTCCATTGACGATATTGTTATCGCGCTGGATAAGGGGTTTATTGAGTGTCCGGTTGACGAGCGAATGACGCGTAACGTTATTGTGCTGCAGGACGATATGCCGCTTTCCTTCGCGATTTCCTACCTCAATAAATACCGCTACAGCCGTTTTCCCGTGCTGAACAAGGATCAAAACCTGGTGGGGATTTTAACTTCTTCCAACGTGATCCGCTCGCTGCTGGTGGAGATGAACCGCGAAGTGCTGCGCCTTGAAAAAATGCAGAAGGAAACGAGCGGCGTTGCGTCGTCGTTCGCGGAGATGGAATTTAACGTTCCCCACTACGATTTTGAGCTGGCGGGACGGGCTTCGACCGAGATTAAAAAAGCGCTCAAACAGCGCAACATTGATCCCAAGATTATCCGGCGTATTGCTATTGCCAGTTATGAACTGGAAATAAATCTGGTGGTGCATTCGGATGGCGGCTCTATTCATTGCAGCATACAGCCGGATAAGGTGATTATCGTAGCGTCCGACTCCGGCCCCGGCATTGAGAATGTAAATCTGGCGCTGCAGGAGGGCTGGTCTACCGCCAACGAGTACGTCCGCTCTTTGGGTTTTGGGGCGGGCATGGGGCTTGCCAACACCAAGCGGGTCTCTGATGAGTTTACCATTAATTCCGCCGTGGGAGTGGGAACGACGGTCCACTCGGCGGTGTACATCAATTCGTCAAAGGACGAGACCAAAGCGCAAAGGAGCCCCGCATGACGATACGGGAAATGGCCGCCGCATTGGGAGCCGAAATCCGCCAGAATGAATTTGAGGACAGCGAACTTACCGGCGCGTATACCTCTGACCTGCTTTCCGATGTTATGGCGCACGCCCACGACGGCGGGGCGCTTATCACCATTCAGGCGCACAAAAACACGGTGGCGGTCTCCACGCTGGCAAACATCACGGTTATCATTATCTGCAATTCGCGCCCCCTGCCGGACGATATGCTGGAAACGGCCAAAGACGAAGGCATAGCGGTTGTCCTCACCACCGAGAATCAGTTTACGGTATCGGGAAAATTGTACGAGATGCTAAAAGCGCCCCACGCCAACTAATTTTACCAGATATACGTCCATTAAAACTTGCTCTAATGCTGTGCCTGAGGCGCGGGTGAGGATGTCGTATTGGGCGGTGAGGGCGAGGCAGGCGTCGGCGGCGGGGGCGTTGTAGCGGCGGGCGGCGGCGGCGTAGTCGCTGCGGGCCTTGGGCGAGGAAAGGCCGATTTTTTTCAGTTCAAAGTTATTTGAAGCGTCGCCGGTTTTGAGCAAGAGCAGGTAGTCGCGGAGTTTTCTGAAACACCAGGCGAGGGTCGCCAGAATGCCCGTGGCGCTTTCCTTCGCCGCGAGCAGGGCGTGCAGGGTTTCGACGGAACGGGAGATGTCTCCGGCGGCAATGCGGGAGAACAGCGTAAACGCCGATTCCTCCCTGCTGTGGGACAGCCACTTTTCGACGTCTTCCGCCGTTGCCGCGCGGTCTTTGGGTAAAAAGAGCATGAGCCGCGCACATTCACGGCGCAGGGCGTCGGTGTTGTTTTCGATCAGCTCCAAAATCGTGTCAACGCCGTCGGCGTCAATACGATAGCCTTCGCGCTTGAAAAACGAGCGCACCCAGTCGCTTTTTTCGTTCTCAAACATTTCGTAAAAGACGGCGCGGTTGTCTTTGGGAACGCAGTCGTCAAGGCCGGCGGCAAGTTTGAATTCATCGGAGAGCAGTATCAGCGTCGTTTCCGGTTCAAGTTCGCGCATACAGGAAGCGAGCAGGGCGGTTTCGTCTTTTTTTTTGAACTGGTCGGCGTTTTTAACGATGAACAGGCGCGATTCGGCAAAGAGGCTGTGGTTCTGCACGGCGTTGGCAATTTCAACGGCGGACGTTTCACCCGCGTAAAAAATAATTTCTTCAATAAAATTTGCACTATTTTTTCCGGCTATTTTTTTTCTGAGCGCTTCGATGGCATCCTGCTTTTTTCCGGTTTCAGGGCCAAGGAAGATATAGCCGTTCATTTATAATAGCGGACTATTTGCGCCAGCCGCCCTTCGACGCGCACATCGCGGGAGTAAATATCCGGGTAGGCTTTATTTTCAGCGTGCAGCCGTATGCGGTTTTTCTCTTTGTAAAAACGTTTCAGGGTGACCGCGTTGTCATCGCCTACCACCGCTATGGCAATCTCGCCGTTGTCAACGGTATTCCGTTTTTCGATAATCGCCAGATCGCCGTCCATGATCCCGACGCCGGACATGGAATCGCCCTGCACCCTGACGGCAAAATAGGTCCGGTTTTTCCTCAACGCGGATTGGTCGAGGGTAATGGTTCCCTCGATATTTTCTTCGGAGAGGATGGGGACGCCCGCGGCAACTTTTCCCACAATGGGAACTTTGGCTGTTGTACCCAAATCTTCTTCTATCTTTGATGATTGCACCAGTTCCATGGTGCGCGAACGGTTATCGTTTTGTTTCAGATATTTTTTTCGCTTAAGCGCGGCGACATGGTCGTATGCCCCCTTGACGGACATGGTAAAATGATCGGCGATGTCCCGAATGGTGGGAGGATAAGAATGTTTCTTGAGATAACCGGCTATAAATGATAATACTTCTTTCTGGCGTTTGGTAAGTTCCTTCATTGATCACCTCTTGTCTGCGCCGCAATGCCGTATTTTTTCAGCTTTGCGTGCAGGTTACTGGGATATATCCCGATCGCTTCGGCAGTCCTTGATATTATACCATTGTTCTTCAAAAGTTGGAACTCCAAATAGCGTTTTTCAAACGATTCTTTGGCGTCGTTGAAATTCTGTTCCAGCAGGTTTTCGGGGAGGGCGGGACTGCTTGCGGTGCCGGGCAGGGAGTGCCCGGCTGGTAAAACGGGGCTTTTTTTGCCGGCGGCCATGCCGGTGTTCAAAAGGCCGGTAAGGGCCTGCGCGCCGATACTGCCGCCCGTGTGCATAACGGCTATACGTTCGGCAAGGTTTTTCAGTTCGCGCACATTACCGGGCCAGTTATGGGCGGCGAGCGCTTCCAAAGCGTCGTCTTTGAACGCGATTTCCACATCCAGCTCTTTGAGGAAATGGCAGAGGAGCAGGGGAACGTCGTCGAGGCGCTCCCGCAGCGGGGGGACGTGAAGGGGAATAACGTTCAGGCGGAAGAACAGGTCCTGGCGGAAAGTCCCCTGGGCGCAGGCTGTTTCGAGGTTTTGGTTGGTCGCCGCTATAATACGGACATCGGTATCTATGGTTTTTTCCCCGCCCAGGCGTTCGATTTTTTGTTCCTGAATTACCCGCAAAACCTTGGCCTGCGCCGGAAGCGACATATCGCCGACTTCGTCAAGGAAGAGCGTGCCGCCCGAGGCGATTTCAAAGCGCCCTTTGCGGCTGGAAACCGCGTCGGTAAAAGCGCCCTTTTCATGGCCGAACAGTTCGCTTTCGATGAGGGTTTCCGGTATGGCGGCGCAGTTCACCTCGACAAAGGGGCCGTCGGCGCGGGAGGAACGCAGGTGGACAGCCTGCGCGACGACTTCCTTGCCGGTGCCGTTCTCCCCGGTGATGAGGATGCGCGCGTCGCTCGCCGCCGCCTGCTTGATGAGCGCCCTGATGTCGTTAATCGCGGCGCTCGTGCCGATAAGCTCTTTATGGGAGAGCGGCGCGCTTTTTTGCAGGCGGCGGTTTTCCTCGCGGAGCTTGCGTATGGCAAGGGCGTTGCGGCATACCGTCAATACTTTTTCCAGCGAGAGGGGTTTTTCCAGAAAGTCAAACGCGCCGCCCTTGACCGCCCGCACCGCCATGTCGATATTGGCGTGGCCGGAGATCATTACCACTTCCGGGGCGTCGCGGCTGCCGCGTATGTGGTGCAGCGCTTCAAGGCCGCCGAGTTTGGGCAGAAGCACGTCAAGGAAAACCAGACCTATTTTGGTCTTGTCCAGAATCTCCATGCCGGCAATGGCATCCTCGGCGGCAAACACCTGATATTTTTCATCTTCAAGAATCGAGGCAAGCGCCTGCCGGATTCCCGGTTCGTCATCAATAATCAGTATCGCCGCCACGCTACGCTTCCTCGCTGAGGGGAATATCGACAAAAAAGGTAGCGCCCGCTCCTTCCGCCGAGTTAAACCAGATGCTTCCCCCATGGTCGTTGATGATCCGCTCGACAATGGGAAGCCCCAGGCCGGTGCCCGAATCCTTGGTCGTGTAATACGGGGTAAACACATGGGGGATAATATCATTTGCCATGCCCTTGCCCGAATCCTTGACGCTTAAGCGGCAGAACCGCACTTCCCGTTTTTGTACAATATCGGTGCGTATTTCGATGACCCCCTTGCCGTCCATCGCGTCAATGGCGTTGATGATCAGATTGGTCAGTACCTGCACTAAACGGTGTTTGTCAATTTTAACCGACAGGGTGTGGTCGATATAATCAATATTGAATTGTACTTCGGGATAGGAGGAGCGGTAGGGAGCGATGACCTCTTCCGCCGTCTCGCCAATCTTTGTCCATGACTGCGAAAGCTCCGCCGGTTTGGAAAGGGTTTTAAATTCGTTAAGGAGGGTGGAAAGCCCCTCGGTTTCCTGAATGATCGCCAGCATGGAATCTTCGATAATTTCGCCGATGTGGTCAGGATCGCCGCGCCAGCGCCGCAGCACCCGCTCGGCGGACAGTTTTATCGGGGTAAGGGGGTTTTTTATCTCGTGGGCAAGCTGCTGCGCCATATTCTGCCATATCGAAATTTTTTCCGCTTTGACCAGCGCGGCCCTTGATTTTTCCAAATCCTGCACCATGGCGTTAAACGAGCGGATCAGCAGGCCCAGTTCGTCGCCCCGGCGGGCAAGTATCTGTATCGAGAAATCCCCTTCGGCGACGCGGCGGGTGGCTTCGGTCAGCTCGACAATGGGATTGGTGACGCGCCGCGTAAAAGAAATGGCGATAATCGCCGTCATCAGCAGGGTGGGGACAAAAAATACCCCAAAGTAAAACAGCATGAGGATGCGCGCGTTATCCAGCAGGATGTCGATTACGTCAAAACGCTCTCCCTGCTTTTCTATAACGGCCCTTCCCTCATCAAAGCCGTCGCCCAGATGGTAATTGATCACCCTGACCAGCGTCCTTGACGGCAGTGACACATAACGGATTAGGTCGGTATCGCGGGGCAGTTCCCGCGTAACGTAACCTTCAGTTTCCGAAGGCGGGGCGTCAAGCCTGTCGGCGGCCATGTCGGCGGCTATTATAGCGCCGCTGACATAAGCGGCCTCTTCCCATCCGCCTTCGGTACGGCGAAAATCCTGCACCGAGGCAATGTCCGCCGGCAAGGCCGCCGGCAGGGCCGCCGCCCCCGCCCCCCGTGACGGCGACATAACGGCGTTCCAGTTGGTTGTTTTCAATATGGTATCAAGGTGCGCGTTGTGAAAACGGTAGTTATCCACGGCAAATATCTGCGCGGCGGTTTTTGCCGCGTCCGCCTCCATGCTGCGCCAGAAGCGGATTATTTCGTTAATTGACATTCCGGTAACGATGAACAGGGGAGCCGCGGCAAAAACGACCGTAACGAAGAAGTACGCCAAAAGCCGCGTCTTGAATTTTACTCCGGGGCGGCGGGCAATAACGTCTCCCAAAAAGCCGACGGCGGAAACGGATAAAAAGAACAGCAGCACCGCGGGGATGGTAAAAAACACCACCAGGTTGAGTCTGCCGGGGACTTTCCCTTCGTACAATGTTTCAGTAAAAAAAGAGCGCGAGAACAGCACGGTCAGTATGCACAGCAGAATGTAAATGAAGATAAGGCCCCGGACATTGAGGATGGAATGCTGCGGGCGGGTTTTTACGGTTTTCATTCCTCTTCAAATTTTGATTCGAAAAGGCGGACCAGCGCTTTTACCGCCTCTTGTTCGTCCTCTCCCTCTGCTATAATTTTTATCTCGGTGCCAAAAGCCGCTCCCAGCGTTATAACGCCCATGATTGATTTCGCGTTTATCCGGTCGTTTCCTTTTTCAAAAAAAATATTGCAGGAAAAATTTTTAGTTGTTTGTACCAGCAGCGCAGCGGGGCGGGCATGGATGCCGGCCCGGTTGGTAATGGTAACAGTCTGTTCAATCATATCCGTATATCCGTTCCTTTATATAATATCGTCATGCCCAAAATAAACCGAGCGGGCGTTATCGCTCTCGATCCACTTGAGAATGTTTTTGTTAAATTCTTTCGCGGCGTTATACCCCATTGATTTTAACCGCTCGTTCATCGCGGCGGTTTCGATGATGATGGGGATGTTCCGCCCCGGCTTTACCGGTATTGCCAGCATGGGAACGCTGACTTCCAGGATATCCATGGTTTGATCCTCAATGCCCAGCCGGTCATAGGTTCTGGAAGAGTCCCATGTTTCCAGCGTTACCACGAGCTGTATCTCTTTGCGGTGGCGGATTGCCCGCACGCCAAACATGTGGGTTATGTTGATGATCCCCAGCCCCCGTATCTCCATGTGGTGACCGATGATCTTGTTCGCCCCGGCGCCCATCAGCATATTGCCGTTGACGCAGTGAATGTCAACCACGTCGTCGGCTACCAGCCGGTGGCCGCGGTGGATCAGCTCAAGGGCGGTCTCGCTCTTGCCCACCCCCGAATCGCCAAGGATAAGGATGCCCAGCCCGAAAACTTCGACCAGCACCCCGTGGATGCTTTTGCGGGGGGCAAAAATCTCGGCAAGAATGCGGGTAAGCCGCGCGGAAAACTCGGCCGTTCCCAGATCGGTCTGTAAAATGGGGCATTGCGCCGCCTCGGCAATCTCAAAAAAGTCCTTATGCGGGCACAGATTATGGGTAAAAATGCAGCAGGGAACAGTATAATTGAACAAATCGTGGATGGGTTGCAATTCGCCCTTGTTTTCCAACTGGCGCAGGTAGGAAACCTCCCCCCTGCCGAAAATTTGAACCCGTTGGTGGGCAAAATCTTCGTAAAAACCCATTATCGCGCCCATGGGACGGTTAAGGTCGGGCAGGCCGATTTCCCGGTTCAGCCCCTTCCTGCCGCCGATACAGTGGAGATTTAATGAATTATGTTCTTTTAAGTCAATATCAATGAGGTCTAATACGGTAAAACGAACATCTGCCATAGTACTATTTTAGCGGAAAAAGGCCGATCTGTGCAATATCTCAATTATCCAAAGGGATAATATTCCCCTTCCGGCGTTCTTATGCTACCATAAATATGTCAAGGAGAGGTTTATGGATGAAGATTATGTTGTCTGGGATAACGCTTATTCGGTTGGTTTCAGCCCGATTGATGAGCAGCATAAGGTACTGGTGAAGATGACCGGCGACCTTTTTGACGCCTGTAAACAGGATGTAATGGCCGCCGATGTGGTTTTTTTGGAGACCATTAAAAAAGCGCTGGACTATGCCGAAACCCACTTTGCCGACGAGGAAGAGCGTCTGCGTGAGGTTAATTATCCGCATCTGGACGAACAACAGGAGCAACACGAGGCTTTTATAGCGGAGGTTCAAAAGTCAATCGAAGAATTTGAAGCGGGAAATATTGAGCCTGTTGATATGGCCCGATACCTGAAAAATTGGCTTTTAAATCACATAGCCAAATGTGACAAGCGGTACTCTTCCTACTTGTCAGAAACAAACTAAAAAAAAGACGATGCGCCTGGACGTTGGGTGTAAACCCTGTGCGCACCGTCTCTCAATATGATATAGGAGGTAACCCTCCCTATGTCATATTATAATATCGGCTGATTACGGAGATTCTTGAGTAAAAGTTGAGGGCGCCGCGATTAAGTCGCCGGCAGTGTTGCCGATTCCGCCAGGGAATGGTACAGGCGGAGGGCGGTTTCGAGGTAGCGGCGGAAGGCGGTGTCTGCGTCAACAGACGCGGCGGCGGTGGCTGAGGGGGGCGTTTCATCAGGATTGAGGGCTTCGGGGGGGAAAAGGAAGCCGGCAATCTCTTTTACCTCGCTGCCGGTGATAAAACGGTTGATTTCGTCGAGGGCGGCGAGGGTTTTTTCCCGTTCCGCAGGGGTGGGGCGTCCCCGCAGGGCCTGTTGGGCGGCTTTTTCGCCCCGCGTGCAGGCGTCTTTTATCTGATTTAAGCCGGAATGAAGGGCGTTTACGGCGTTTTCGTAGCGTTCGCCGCGCTGTTGCGCCTCTTTTGGTTCAAAAAACTCATTTTTTATGCGGGCGCACGCCGATTCCAGCCGTGAATCTATCTCGGCGCGGCGTTCCGGCAGGGCGAGGAGGGCGTCGGTTGCGGCAGGCTCAAGGCCGGCAATGTTCAACCCGTCCGGGGAGAGGCTGTAGTTGCGGATGGCGGGGAACCGGCGGAAGCGGCTTTCAAACCAGGCGGCGTAGAGGGACAGGCGGCGGTCGGTAAG
>JGI24699J35502_11133460_pt1 | contig 10791 bp, 5 predicted proteins | sample TergutMp193P4_FD_35502 | JGI IMG/M metagenome (IMG submission 35502) | reverse complement strand
TGCGGACTTGATTCGCAACCTCTCGTTCCCCGTGTACCGATTTTGAACTTCAACAAATAAATCAAGCCGCATACGACTAACATGCCGATTCCGGCAATGAATAACATTGACTTTTGGAAAATCAATTGCCTTCAAAATATCAAAATGCGTATCTGACGTTAAAAAACGGTTGTCAGATTGAGCATACCCGTCACCGATGTTTCAACAATTTCATCGGGAACTTGGTTGCCGGTTTGATTGCTTACAATCTCGCTCCAAAAACCCGCTTTGAATATAGAAATCATTGACATGGATGCTATTAAAAAAATCGCTTAGGTTGAACTGACATTAAATTATAAATTATGAATTGAAAATGTTAAGGTCGTAACTTTGAAGTGTTATATATGAATGACTTGCAGCCTTGCATATCCGACCTTTCCAACCGATAAAACTTCGAGCTTCAACCTTGTATAAGGTTGAGAGGGCCAGATATGCAAGGCTACAACCGGTTTATATAGAAGTAGCTCTTTTTTAACCTCAAAATCTTGAATTTTGGGTTGTATAAAAATACCCGGTTATTTTATTTTATCGGCAAAGTTAATCATTATAGGAATAAATTCATCAGCCATTGCTTCGGGATAGTGAAGGGCTCCTTTTAGTATATGAAGTTCGTGATAAACGCCTGACCGGGCTAATTCATCAGCTAAATCTTCCGATGTTCGAAAGGGAACGACTTCATCTTTATCTCCATGGATAATACAGGTGGGCGGCACGTCTTTTTTTATCGGATAGTAATTGACGGGTTCTCCCCATTGATTTGCATCCTTGTTCAAGCGATTGAAGCAAAGACCTCCCCATAAGTCAATACATCCGCTTATTCGGGTTTTGCCCGAATCGCTGTAAGCGGTATTAATAACAATTCCTCCCCCTGCCGAATCGCCGGCGATGATGATTTTATCCGGATTGATTCCGTATTCATCACTGTGTGTTTGTATCCAATAAACAGCGGATAACAAATCGGATACGGCGTTGTCTAAGTCATTGACATTGATTTTTCCGGTACTGTTTAACCGATAATTAACGGAAAAAGAAACATACCCGGCCGAAACAAATGCTTCAGCCATCTTTACATAAAGCTCCTGTTTTTTATCGCCCAAGTTAAAGCCGCCTCCATGAACCAAAATCACTGCCGGTTTCTTTTCTTTCGAGTTGTTCTCTTCGAGATAGTACCTGTCCATTAACAATGCTTGGTTGATATTCCGATCGTTGACGGCTTCTCCATAGCGGATATCATTTTCGACTTTCACTTCGGATTGATTCAAAAAGACTCGGACCGGAGTAGCCGCCGGAATATCCATGCTGAAAATACCGTTTTTGATTGCGCATGGCGCTTCGATTCCCTCTCCTTCAAATGTAAGCGTTACCGCTTTGATTTTTGTCTTTTCATTCCAGCCTTCCGGCGCCGGGTAGGAAAAAGCGCCGCCTTCTTTGGAAAAAGCCAAATAAGTATCGGGCTTGAAACTGGGAATAAATGTAGTCCGGTCTTTTGCTATAAGCCGTCCATCCACTTGTATTTCATAATTCTTTTTATCAAAATCTACTTTTACATAGGTTCCGGCGTCATAGGAAACCGTTGTAATCCCGTCTTTTTCGGTTATTTGATCCATCTGCTTATCATACAACAGACCTACCGGCATCTGATGAAGATAAATCCATTGAATATCCTCTTCTTTTATGCCTTCCTCGCTGACAAAAATACTGCTTCCTTTCATAAGTCCCATCAACATTGCTTGTTCCGATCTTCCACCTCCTTCGTATGCAAGGATGCCGTGATAAACCATATCAACCAGCGGGATAAATTTTTCCCCGCTGAAAAATACCGCATTCATATCCGTGCGCGCATGCAGTCCGAAACCGATTCGGCCTACGAAAGGATGAAGGAGCGTTTCACTTGTAATATCAATTCCATATTTGTTAAATTCATCAATGATATCGAGCTTTCCTTTTAAGGATTTTTCGGCTGATGCGGGATATTCCGGATCAAAATCATAACGAAGCAATTCCGAAGTTAACACATCCAAATGATACGATCCTTTTATTCCATACGTTTCGATTGTTTCTTTTACACGTTTTTGCATTAAGCCCAAAGCACCGTATTTGTATGGAGCGACAATATGATCCGCACCTCCGGCCCAAAACCAGCCCATCCAAGGTTTTCCTTCTTCATCCAGACAAACAATTCGAGGATCGTAATGCGGTGAATTCAGTACATCGGAATCGTAATTGTCATGCAAAGACAATACCGTATTGTATTTTCTTGCCTCTTGAATGTAATATTTCAGTTCTTCAACCGTTCCCAACCGTCGGTCCGTATTTAATACATAAGGATAAGAGTTATCAAAACCGCCTTCTTGAAATCCCCCGATATACAATACTTGAGGCATTCCGTCCAAGATATTACAGTATTTTTTCACTATTTCGAAAATTTCCTTGAAAGTGATTACCGATGTCAGTCTTTTTACGGAATAAGGCGATTGTTCGGTTACGTAACCGACCGGAGGTTCCGGGCCGACTGTAGCCAATTGTTTATGTACAAGCGCTCGTCGGTACAAATCTTTGTTGATGCTTTTCAAATCTTTTCGCCAGAATTTAGCGACCGATTGCCATCCGTCGTTTCCCCAATCGGAGTTTAAAAGATTAATCTTTACGGTGTGATCATGTTCAACCGGAATGGAAGCTATCCTGCCTTTTCCTCTAACGCGGTTTACAAATACCATCCCCAGATTAGCGGTTTTATCTTTCCCGTTGTCAAAGACGGCTATATTCAACCGGTCATCAATGCAAGTTGATTCCAATACTAATTTATCGTTTGATTTTAATAAGGCGGCTGCATTTCTTGTATCATATTTGAACGAGTAACCTTCCGGGATGGCTCGGTCAAGGGATAATATCCTTCCTCCGGCCGTAAAACTGACCATATCCGTTTCCCCGTCCAAACTCAAGAGAGAAGGCATATTGATTTCAAGCAGTTCGTATCCGTCTTTTTCTTTCACATCAATCAGAGATAAGTGTAATTCATCTCCGAACATTTCAAACCGGAGCGTGTATTCGGCAATCTCTTTTTTCCGGAATGATACTTTACCGGTATAATTGACTTGATTGTTTTTTTCTTGTAAAGGAGTATATACAACTTTAACGTCGCTACTTCCGCTGTAAATCAAAGAATCCTTGGCATATTCTCTGACGGTTACGGAAGGAAGCATTCCCCGAGCGCTTTCGTTCATTGCGATTCCGGCTATCGCTGTGATTTCCGGAACAAGATTATTCAGATATACTTTTGGATTCGTTCCTATCGTTAAATCCGGACTATTGTACAAATTCTTTTTCGCAATCGGCGGAACCGACTGATTAAACTCTTTTGTCAAGGGTTTACGCACTTGATTCATCGTAGGGGTTCCCCATCCCCAACCCAAGTCAATTCGGCTGACTTCCACCTGTTCCATGAGTTTTCCGTTTGTTCCCGTAATTTTTACCGGAAGATGATTTTCATCACATAATCCGATTTTTACGGTATAGGCGCCTCCCCAGCCCAAATTCATCTTACATTTAAAGGTCGTTTTCCATATATCACCCGGTTTCCATTGATCGGTCGAAGGATAGGGATCCCAATAATACCGAAAATATTTCGGTGTATTTTCCAATATGCGTTGATGACCGAACGATAGTTCCGCAAAGCCCTTTAACGGATTCGGCGACGTGCTTGTTCCCGTATTTTGGAACCAACAGGTAACATACATGGTATCATCCGGTTGGTACAAGTCGGACGAAATTTCCGCTTGAAGCAAAACAGCCCGAAAAGCAGGATTGTTTACTTCGCCTTTTCCGTATAAAACGGTACCGGAAAGTATGACGACCCAAAAGCAAACGATTTGTTTTCTGATCATAGAATTTATTTTGAATTGGGATCGGGAATACCTATATATCCGGCATTGATTCGAATTTCATTAATCGGCATTTTCCAATACCATCCGGTATAGGGCGGATTTACCGGAGCAACGCCGTTTCGGTCTCCGGGCAGAATCGGTTTTTGTAAAGCCATGATGTAAGGTAAATACAAACCTTCTCCTCCCATTTCGATAACCATTTCACGATCTATATCGGAATCCGTAATTGCTGAAGCCGATATTTCGGGCAAACCGGCGCGGTCGCGGATCACTTTCAAATCGGCGGCAGCGCCGTTCTTATCATTATTTTTATAACGAATGGCTGCGCGCATGATATAAAATTCGGGGACGCGCATGCGCGGTTGGTTGGTTTTGCTCGGGGTATATCCTCTGTAATACTTGTCCAAATAGATATGGGGCATATTTTGAGAGTCGTAATTCTGTTCGTATTTATCCCATACCGTCGAATCGCCGGTTGATATTACTTCCGCTTCTATTTGATCCGAGGGTTTGTAACCTTCCACTCGCAACCATGTATTACCGTATCGTTTATCGGCAAGCGCTGTTGAAGTAACCGTATAATCGCCGTTAGCCGGATCTGTCATCCAACCGATTTTCTTTATCATGGCATTGCTCAATTTACAGGTTACCCATGTACATTCCGAACCTTTTCCGCGTCCTCCGTGAATATTATCATCATACGGATAAGCTCTTGAAAGTACCGTAAAAACATTGATAAACAATCCGTGAGTATTGGTGTCGTACATCCATATCACTTCCGACGGTTCGGCTCCGCCTAAAGGAACTGTCCAAGCAGCCATAACGTCGGCCGGTAAACTGTATTTGCCTGAAGAAATGATTTCCGTACATTCGGCTTCCGCTTTGGAAAAATCGCCCGTATAGAAATAAGCTCGAGCAAGCGCGCCGCAAATCGTATAATAGTCAATTCGCCCGTTTACATGCCATGTTTTCGACATCAAGGATTTAGCCGTTGTCAAATCGGAAATAACCAAATTCCAAATTTCTTGCGTAGTACCGATGGGCGTGTTATTGGCATTAAGATTGGTAGTCTTTAACGGAAGTACTTGATCGGCATTGGTTCCTCCCGGAACATACGGAGGGCAGAAGTACAGAGCAGCCCAAGTATAAGCAAACCCTCGCCAAAAATAAAGTTCGGCTTTTATCCGAGGAATTTCCGCCAGTTTAGAATCCGGATCGGAAGGAAATAATGCTTTCGGTTCGGCGCTATTCAAAAACTCAAGCGGTTCATTACATCCGGCAATTGTTCCGAACAGATTGGTATAAGCGCCGCCTATCCATGCCAATGATTCAAAATCCACTTGCCTATGGGTACGGTTCACAAATTGAGGCCATTCGTTGTTGGGAGCTCCCTGTTCAATGGCTGTAGAGAAATCGGTCGCAAGCATCTCATAAAAAGCGTATATTGCCGCAGGATCAGACCAACCTCCACCGGTAAATGCCGTGTAGGGGAGAGTTGCCGCCATTTCCAATTGGTCAACGGTCTGCCATGGAAATTCCGGCTCGTATCGGGGTTCCGTGAAGTTTGTGCATCCGCTGATTAAAACAGTGAATATCACTGTCAAAAAACTGATTTTGTATTGAATATTTTTCATTTTGGTAATTTTTTAGAATTTAACAGAAAAGCCTAACGAAAAAGTACGGGTCATAAATGATTCATAACGAATCACTCCGTCCACGTTATTGTCGTTGATTTGAACGTCCGGATTGCCATTATGTCCGCCTGCCGCCCAATACAATACATTGCTGACATTGAAATTCAAGCGAAGATTATCCATGCCGCATTTTGATGTCAATCGTTTAGGAAAAGTATAACCCAAAGTCAGTTCTTTCCATTGGAAATTATCGCCTTTCTTCAAAAATTGAGTAGTATTCGGATAGTCATTACCGGGTCCCGGATTCAAAGCGGTAGTAGGATTACCATCATTGTCGTAATAAAACCCTCCGTTATAAATAAGTTCTTGATATTTAGCATTATCTCCCGGCTGTTTCCATGAATTTTCAATCAAATCGGCCGCTAATGCGTTTTCACCGATATGCACATATTGCAATCTCCATTCTATTTGATCAAAATAATAATGACCTCCCGTGTAGGAAAACAACAAATTCAAATCTAAATTCTTATACCGGAAAGTACTCCGTAATCCGCCGAAAAATGAAGGGATATACGACTTTCCGTCCAGATAAAATTGATTATTATTACAATTGCTTCGAGATGCGGGAATTTTTTCCCCGGTTCTGACTGTGGCTCCAGTCTCTGCATATATATCCTTATCTCTTTCCCAAATCATCGGAATTCCTTTTTCCGGATCTATCCCGGCAAAATCAGATACATAGTAAGTTGCCAATTCGCCTCCCGCCTTGGTCAGCGTACTGTTGTTGAAAGTTCCGTAAATACCCGACCCGGTCAGATCTACGGAGGGATCCAATGCCAAAATTTTATTTTTCACTACCGTATGATTGTAGGATAAATTCCATGTAAAGTCGGATGTTCTGATAACGGTAGCATCCATGGTAAATTCAATCCCATTGTTCCTCATGTTACCTACATTGGCCCATACGGAATTAGTAACATCGCCGACTGCATCAATTTTCAGACCGGCGCTCGGAGGTAACGGTACTTGCAACAGCAATCCGGAAGTCTCTTTGTTGTAATAAGCAATGGAGCCGTTAATTCGGTTTCCGAACAATCCGAAGTCAATACCTATATCCGAATTATCGGATGTTTCCCATTTTATATCCGCAGCAATGTTTTTGATGTTGGTAAACATATATTCGTCGTATGAAGCGCCGCTCGGATAATTAATACCGAATTGCGGTAAATAGCTGAAGGCCGGAACGGCAGCGTTACCGGATTTTCCGATACTGCCTCTGATCTTAATCAAGTTGAAGACCGATTTATTCCAAAAAGATTCCTCGGAAAGGATCCAACCGAGACCCAGCGAAGGGAAGGTTGCCCAACGGTTTTTTTCCGAAAGCGTGGAAAGTCCGTCTTTCCGGATATTTCCTTCAATCAAATATTTGTCTTTGTAATTGTAAGTAAGTCGTCCGATATATGCGATGCTGCCGCCTTCGACGCGATTGGCCGACATACTTTGCATATTGGCCGGAGTTCCGAGCATGGGGTAGTTTCCGTTCAGATTATAACCGGTAGCATTTACAGGCAGATTGAAATATTTTTTACCTTCAACTAACCCCAAAGCGCCCACCGTGTGGTCGCCGAAGGTACGGTTATAGGCAATTTCACCTCTCACCATATATGAATAATCAAATTTCGCATTATCATCCGCTCTGCTTATTTCGTCGGAACCGTTTCGGTTAAAGTCCATCAATTCTTTTGCCGACCAGTTTGTATATCGGTTTGCCGAGAAATTGGCGCTGCCTACGCCGGAAATTTTCAATCCTTTTACAAAAGGTAAATCAATATCCGCCCGTAAATAATTGGTGGACGTGAAGTCCTTGTTTCTGATTTGTCGGTATTTGCTATCGCCCCGAATAATCGGATTTTCTCCGGGTGCCCAGTATCCCGTCGCACTGCCCGGATCCCAAATCGGCATGAACGGAGGACGAGTCAGTGTGCTGCCGGCCGTATTATCACTGCCGGCACGAAAACTGTTTATTGATGAAAAATTAAAACTTACGTATTTTACCGGTGATACATTAAAAGCAACGCGACCCAATAATTTTTTGGCGCCGCTGCCAATCAAAACATCCGTATTGCCCCGGTATGTCAGCGAAAATGAAGCGTTTCCTTTATCAAATCCTTTGTTGGCATTCATATAAGCTTGAATATATTGCCCGCTTTGCGTATAGTCGTCAATTCCGTTATGACTTTTCGTTAGCGCTTCGTCGCGCGTCATCAAATATGTATTCGGAATTACGGGATTCCAACTGTAGGCATCGCTCGGATTGAATAAAAACGGAGGCTTTCCTTCATAACGCATGGCATTGGCTATAGCTTGGTCATATAAACTGATGAAATCAGCGGTATTCATGGTTTTCCACCCGGTACCGATGAAACCGCTGAACCCTCCGTCCACTTCAACATCCAAATGAGACTTTTGCCCGGCAAACGATTTGGTTGTAATTGCGATAATTCCGTTTGCCCCCGAAGAACCGTACAAAGCCGTAGCAGAAGCGTCTTTCAAGATAGAGACCGATTCGATATCGTTCGGATTCAAATCACTGCCGTCGCCCGGAACTCCATCAATAATCCATAACGGTTCCGTGGACAGAGAAATCGAGTTCATTCCCCTGATTCTGATTTTATCCTGTGAAACATACACGCCGGAAGCTTTTCCCTGTAAGGCTGCTGTAATATTTGAATAAGCCGGCGTTGAAATATCCGTTGATATTTTTGCTACCGAGCCGATTACATCCCTGCGTTTTTGTGTCGTATATCCCAAAGCAACAACTTCGTCCAAATTAAAAGTTGCATTACGCATTATTACATTAATTACGGAATTGTTTTTATCAACCGTAATTTCTTCTTTTTGCATTCCTATGTAGGAAAATACCAATACGGAATTTTCCGGAACGTTTGATAAGGAGTATCGTCCGTCCAAGTCAGTAATTGTTCCTTGGGCGTTTCCTTTCACGGTCGCATTGACGCCGACCAGCGGCTCTCCGTTTTCATCCGTAACGGTACCGGCGATTGTTTTTTCGGCAGCATTTTTTATCTCCGGTTGCTTAACGGTTAAAATAATGTCTTTGTCTATTACTCGATAACTGACATTACTTTTTGCAAATAGTTTGTCAAGCGTAGCGAAAACATCGGCATCGTTTACATCAATAGATGTTTCTTTTTCCGTATCAACCAGCTTGCTGTTGTAATAGAAACGAAATTCCGTTTGATTTTCAATCTCATCCAGAATTTTTGCAACCGTAGCGCCGTTCATTTTTAAAGACAGCGAAGTTTTTTGAGCATACGAAGAATCGGCAAAGCTCATTCCTACGGAAAAAAATAACAGAAAAAAAGTGATTTTCATAAATAGCGGTACTTTTTTAAACATTTCTAATTTAATTTTAAACATTTCTAATTCAATATTACTCTCGTTTTATTTGTTTCCCTGCTATCGTCGGAACGGGGGAAACGTATTGTATAATTTATATCGGAGGATATTTTTATATATTCCAATATCTGAGATAATTGTCGGCTTTGGAATGTACCTGTAAATCGGTAAGCGTATATCGCCGGATTTCGGATTTCAAATTCAGCATTAAAATTGTATGCTAACGTTTTCAGTACTTGGGGCATGGATTGATTACGGAAAATCAGCCGATCGTTAATCCAAGATGTTTCAATTTCGGTATCGGTTTTAACTATCGAAAGGCTATCGCTTTTTTTGTTAAATATAATTTTATCCGAAGGGGTTAATTCCATTCGCGTACTTGAACCGAGCGGATGGTTTACCGTAATATTTACCGATCCTTCAACCAATGTGGTCGTAAATTCATCGTCGCTGTCAAAGTTCTGCACGTTAAAAGCGGTTCCCAACGCTTGTATGGTAGCATTATCTTCGTTTGTTCGGACAATAAACGGTTTGTTCCGATCGCTTTTCACTTGGAAATACGCTTCTCCGTCTAATTTTACTTCTCTGGAATTGCCGAAGAATTGATCCGGATACGTGAGTTTGCTCCCGAAATTTAAATGTACAATTGTTCCGTCGGATAAGAGAATGCGCGTGCGTACCCCAGGATTCGATTCAACTGTCAGATAATTCGGTTCGACGGAGTGAATATGATTTTCTCTTAAATAGATATAAGTTGAAGATAAGATAATTGCGCCGATAATTGACGCTGCGACATATAAAAAGCTCCTCCGTCCGAAACTTACCTTTTTCCCGACCGATTTATCATGTAACCGTCGTTGCACTTTTTGATAAGCGAGATCAACATTTCGCGAAGTCATACGGTCATAAGCGCGCTTGGTAAAAAGTAATTCAGCCATCCGGCTTACTTCCTTCCGGTTTGTTTCACTTTCATTTATCCAAGCTTCCACACAGAGCGTTTCTTCTGGATTTGTTGATTTCTGGAGGTATTTTACAATTAAAGCAGGGTTGATAAAAGAGGTATTCTCTGTATTTATCGGAGCATATTCGTCGGCCATTTTGATTTTTTATTTTTATAAAGACAGATGCCGACGATTCGTACCCTAAACGGAACCGAAATTTTTTTTTCGGATTCCATCCGTGAAAATATAACGGATGGATTGTATATATGCTAAATGATAGCTAAGCTTGGTTTCTTATCAGAAAAAAGATTGCGGAGCGTAGTTTCGTTACGCCCCGCAATAACATTGTACTTTTAAGGCAACCTTTTCTACCTATTTCGAATAATCAGCTTTAACAAAATCGGCATTATTCAAGTAATCCAAACTGGCTTTTACCGATTCGAAAGGCGGAAGATTGTACCTTTCAACTTCAACGATCAAGTATTTGGTTCCGGCCGTTGCAAGATTTTTAAATATAGCGTCAAAACCTACCATACCGCTTTCACCTAATTCTTTATCGTCTTTTATGTGCAATACGAGGAAGCGACCCGGATATTTCTTGAAAAGTTCAACCGGCGAACGATGTCCCATCATCGTCCAATACACATCCATTTCAAAGAAAACTTTGGAAGGATCGGTATGCGATACCATGTAGTCATACATCACCGTGCCGTCGGGATATTTTTTCTCAAACTCGTACGCATGGTTATGATAACCGAATTTTAATCCGGCGGCGGCGCATTTTTCACCGATTTTGTTGTAATAATCGCAATAGGCTTGAAGATCGTCCAAGGTTTCGGGCGTAGGCATCCATGGCGTGATAATATACTTCATCCC
>JGI24699J35502_11133461_pt1 | contig 10799 bp, 11 predicted proteins | sample TergutMp193P4_FD_35502 | JGI IMG/M metagenome (IMG submission 35502) | reverse complement strand
TTCTGGATGAGATCCTGGGTCGACACCCGATGGGATTCCACCTCAGCCCTCGCACGTTCCAGGGCAGAGACAGCCTCTTCACAAGCGGATTCAAGACCGGACTGGTCCACTTCGGGCACATCGGTCTGGGCGGATCGCAGTTCAGCCTCAGCGAAGTCAGCCTTCTGGCCCGCCTCGGCACAGGCGGCCTGGATCTGGGCCAGCCGCGATTCACCGGATCCCACACGCGACGACAGGGAACTCATCTGCCCCGACAGCCTGGCCAGGCCTTCGCGCCGGTCCACATTCGCCCGTACCATCGCCTCGAACGCCTTCTCCGCTTCCGCGTTCTCCGCCTCAGCGGCTGCGCGGGCGGCGGTGGCTTGTTCCAGGGCGGCCGACCGATTGGCGATCTCAGCACGCATCTTGGCCTCGCCCTCAGAGATCCTCTCCGCCTGATCCAACAAGGTGTCGGGATCCCGGGCCGGATTGGGATTGGGGTGGGGCATGGCTTCCGCGTTTCGTACCCTCTCGTCGGCCAGACTGACGATCGACCGTACCCGTTCGGCGATCCCCGACAGGGAGAACCACGTCTCCTGGATTCGCCTGTAGGCCGAATCCTTCTCCGCCATGGCGGTACGCGACTCGTCTTCCAGAGCACGAGCCTGGGCGAGGCCCGCTTCCACCTGGGCGCGCCTGGCCCGTACCGACGTCTCATCCTCGGATTCGGTGGCCAGAACCGAATGCGCCTGCACCAGGTCGTCAGCCAGCAAACGAGCCTTCGCATCCCGCAGGTCGGCTTGGACCAGCGAGGCTCTCTTGGCCACCTCGGCCTGACGGCCCAGAGGTTTGAGCTGGCGGCGGATCTCGGAGATCAGGTCTGTCAACCGGTTGAGGTTGGCCTCGGTCGCGTCGAGTTTGCGAAGGGCCTTCTCCTTGCGCTCCCGGTGCTTCAACACCCCGGCGGCCTCCTCCACGAAACCGCGCCTGGTCTCCGGGGTGGCCTGCAGGATCTGATCGAGTTCCCCCTGGCCCACGATGACATGCATCTCACGTCCGATGCCGGAGTCGGAGAGCAGTTCGCGTACGTCCAACAGCCGGCATGAGGTCCCGTTGATGGCGTACTCAGAATTCCCGTTGCGGAATTTCGTCCGCGAGATGGTGACCTCGGTGTAGTCGATCGGCAAGGCCCCATCGGTGTTGTCGATGGTGAGCTGGACCTCGGCCCGGCCCAGGGGCGCCCGCGAACTCGTGCCTGCGAAGATGACGTCCTCCATGCTCGCCCCACGCAGGGACTTGGCTCCCTGTTCGCCCATCACCCAGGCCAGGGCGTCGACGACGTTGGACTTCCCGGACCCGTTGGGCCCCACGATGCAGGTGATCCCCGGTTCCAGCCTCAGCGAGGTCGCCGAGGCGAAGGACTTGAACCCGCGCAGGGTGAGTTTCTTGAGGTACACCGCTCACTCCTGCTCATCGCTGAAGTGCTGCGGGTCGGAGCCGTCGGCGGATTCCGGGTGTTTCCTGATCTCACGGAAGGTCCAGAACTTGTTCAGAATGAAGGAGATGGGGATGGTCACAGCGATCATGATGAGGTGGGCCCAGTACCATTTCCTCCTCAACCCCGTGGAGTCGTCGAAGATCGACGATGGCAGCTCAAGGGGCGAGCCGGCATTCATCAGGGCCCGTTCCAGGATCATGCCGATGCACTGGGCGAGCAGGCCGACGGTGAAAAAGGGCAGGAATTCTTTCCACCATCCGGCATGATGCTTGCTTTTGAACGACCAGATCCGGTTGAGCTGGTAGTTGGAGAGATTGGCGATCACGAATGCGAGCATCGAGTAGATCATCCACCACCGGATGCTGTATCTCGTGCCGAAAATGGGGAAAAGGACATCCGTCTCATGGATGCTGGGCCAGATGGTCTCCGTGAACTTCCTCGCCGCGATAGCCACGAGCATGTTGACCAGCACCCCGGACGCGCCGACGAGGGAGAATTTGACGAGTTGGCCCAGACTGTTCCGGTACCTCTCGAAGAGGCTGCCCGTCACGATGGCACCTCTGCTGACTGACTCAGAGCCCCATAGGCCATTTCGGCGGCCTTCTGTTCGGCGCCGCGTCTGCTGGTGGCCGTGCCGGTGCCGAGGACCTGGCCCATCACCCACACCTGCGCCACGAAGGTACGCTCGTGGTCGGGGCCGGAGGCTTGATCTGTGTACTCCGGGGCGGAGATCTCCAATGATGCCGCCAATTCCTGCAGAGATGATTTCCAGTCCAACCCCGCACCCATCTCGGCCGCCTCGGCGATGACCGGATCGAGGATGCGGTGGACGAAGGCCGACGACGCCCCGATCCCGCCTGTCAGATGGATGGCTCCGATGACAGCTTCCATCGCGTCGGCGAGGATGGACTCCTTGGCCTCCCCATGGGTGGCGATCTCCCCACGCCCGAGTTTCATGTCGGCGCCGATGTCCAGATTTCTGGCCACCTGGGCGAGAGTGTGTCCGGACACGACTGCGGCCCGCACCTTCGCCAACTGCCCCTCGGGACGTTCGGGATAGGCACGGTAGATGTGTTCGGTGACGATGAAACCCAGGACGGAATCGCCCAGGAATTCGAGTCTTTCATTGGTCGCCCCACGGCCATTCTCATAAGCCCAGGAACGATGGGTGAATGCCAGATCCATGAGTGGGGGGTCGACCGGGATCCCCAACTCATGTAATAGCTCTGTGAGTCGGCTCACACGCCGTTATGCCTGAAGCACCTGGCGCCGGGCACCGCGGGGGCCGTACTGGCCGCACGACGGGCAGGCCGTGTGGGGCAAATGCTTGGCGCCACAAGCAGGATTGGCGCAGGTGACCAATGAAGGCGCTTCAGCCTTCCACTGGGAACGGCGGGCATGGGTGTTCGCGCGCGACATTCTCCTCTTCGGAACAGCCACTTGTCTTCTCCTTACTCCTTGCCCAACTCTTCTTTCAGTGGGCAACTAGGACATCTTACCCCATTGAGTGAGGCTGAGCCAACGTGAGTCGACGGTGTCACCGTGACCATGGTCGGGATCGGCGTTCAGATCGGCCCCGCAGGTGGGGCACAGTCCCAGGCAATCCTCGCTGCACAACGGGATCAGGGGCATTTCCAGGATGACCGCGTCATGGACGGCCTCGGTCAGGTCGACCATCTCGTCATGGATGGGGGTGACGTCCTCCTCCTCGTACTCCCGGCCGTGTTCGGGGTAGATGAACAATTCCTGGATGTCGACTTCGACGGGCAGTGTGAACTGGGCCAGGCAGCGTGAACACTGGGCGTCGAGCTCGGCGGACACGGTCGCGGTCACCAGCACCCCGTCGCCCACAGATTCCAGTGTCCCGTCGACCTCGACGTCCCTTCCCCCGGGAAGGATGACCAGCCCGTTGTCGATGGTCTCGCCGAATCTGGCGAGGAAAGAAAACTCCTTGATCGCCCCCTGGGTTTTTTTCAAACCCCTCAGGCTGATGGAGAATTCCGGGGGGGTGTTCATCACGCGTCCCACCGGGGCAGGATCGTCGTCTCATCGAGGTCGTCGGACTTTTGTTTGCTCATCAGCCGGTCCCTCATCACACCGACGCGGGACAATGTGACCTGCAATTCGGCTTCGAAAGCGGCGAGCCTGGTCTCCACATAGCGGTCCGCCTCCGCGAGCAACTCCTCCTGCTCAGCCTTGGCTTTGGCCTCGATGCGCGCGGCCCTCGTCCGGGCCTCCTGGACGATCTCGGTCTGGTCCACGATGTCCCATCCGCGCCGGCCGGAATTGGCTGCCTCCTCTTGTGCGCGCGACTCGATGTCTTCCTCCAAGCCTGCGATGATGGTGTCGATGACCGACAGGGTTTCGGCGCGATTGACCATGCACGAGGCGGACATGGGTACGGATCTGGCTTCGACGACGGTCCTCTTCAGGTCCCTCAAACGCCGTTCGGTCTGAGTTTCACCCATTACAACTCCTTTTGTAGAAAGACAGAGACATTGTGTGGCACGTATGGTGTCACGTCCCCTCCCGCGAGAGCGACCGACCGTACCAGGGTCGACGAGATGAACCCGACAGAGGGAGAGGCGGGCAAGACGATCGTCTCGACCCTTCCCAGGGAGTGGTTCATCACCGCCATCGCCCATTCTGCTTCAAAATCCGCCCCGCTCCTGGCCCCCCGCACGACCACTGTCGCACCATGATAGGCACAGAAGTCGACGAGCAACCCTTCCATGGGGGCGACACTGACATTGTCCAGGTCACTCACGGCCTCACGGGCCATCTCCACCCTGAGGTCCATCTCGAACATGGTCTGTTTGCCGATGTTGACCCCGACGCCCACGACGACCTGCTCGAAAAGACGCGAAGCCCGGGACACGACATCCCAGTGGCCCAACGTGAACGGGTCGAATGATCCTGGCACGACAGCCTTCACGTATGTCCTTTCTCTGCACTATAGACGATGGTATCCCCATATCGTCGGTGTCCCACGTTCAGGAAACTCTCAGGAAACTCTATCGCAGATGTGCGTCCGGCGCGCTCCACCAGAACAATTCCACCTCTGCTCACCCAGTGATTCTCATCCAACCGGGCGAGTATCTTCTCGATTTCTTCGTTTGCGACGGTGTATGGGGGATCCATCCACACGATGTCGAAGGGTACGGACGCGGTTGCAAGGAAGCGGGCCACATCCATTATCCTCACCGAACCGGCTGCTTTCAAGGCATCGAGGTTTTTGGTGATGACACGTGCGGCGCCCGCGTGGCTTTCGACCCAGGTCACATTCGCTCCCCGGCTGTACGCCTCCAGACCCACAGCACCCGACCCGGCGTACAGATCGAGGAAGGCAAGACCTGACAACTGTTCTGCGGGATCGCGGTCCACGACCCCCAATCTGGATGCGATCTGTGCGAAAACGGACTCCCTCACCCGGTCCGTGGTGGGGCGTGTCGACTCCCCCGCCGGCATGGCAACACGCCGAGAAGCCAACCGACCTGCGATAATCCTGCTCACGACTCAAGATTACGTGAAAGAATCTATTCATGACAGACATTGACTCCCCCGTCACCATTCTCGGCACAGACAAGGCTTGGGACCTGCTGGCCGGGCAACGCCTCGGCCGTTTGGCCGTCAGGTCCGATGTCGGATTGGACATCTTCCCCATCAACTACGCCGTCGACGGAGAATCCCTCGTGTTCCGTACCGCTGAGGGCACCAAGTTGGCGAGCCTGATCGCGTACGGTCTGGTCACTTTCGAGATCGACTCCTGGACCGAAGAATCGGGTTACTCCGTCATCATCAAGGGCCAGGCCGCCCCGATCACAGATCCGGGCGAGATCGCACAGGCCGAGGCGTTGAAACTGAGACCCTGGGTGCCGACCGTGAAGACGATTTTCGTACGAATCGTCGTTACGGAGATCTCCGCCCGGAAGTTCAATTTCGGGCTGGACCCCATCGAAAAGTACCGCTGAACTACGCCGACTCGTCCAGATCCGCCTCGGCCCTCGACTCGATGTCGGCCACATAGTCGGCCACACCCGGATCGGTCATCCCCGGGTCGCGGGCCACGACCTGGTCGGCGATGCCCCGTGCCGCCTCGATGATCTCCGCATGGTCGAGGACTCGCAGCAGTCTCAACGAACTCCGCCTCCCCGACTGGCTCATCCCCAGAACGTCACCTTCCCGGCGCTGCGCCAGATCCGCCTGAGCCAACTCGAAACCATCCCTTGTCGCGGCGACGGTCTCCAGCCTCTCCCGTGCCGGCGTCCCCTCCTCTGCGCTCGTCAGCAGGAGACACACTCCCGGATAGACGCCCCGCCCGATCCGGCCACGCAACTGGTGGAGTTGGGAGATCCCGAATCTCTCGGCGTCCGAGATCACCATCATGGAGGCGTTGGGCTGGTCCACGCCCACCTCGATCATGGAGGTGGCGATCAGGACGTCCACCTCACCGGCGGTGAACCGTGCCATGATCTCCGTCTTCTCACCTGCGGGAAGCCGCCCGTGAAGGACGGCGAGCCTGAGCCCGGCCAATGGTCCTTTTGCCAGCATGGTGGCGAGATCGACCACCGAGGCTCCCTCGTGGCCGTCCGTCGGGTCGATTCTGGGTGCCACGATGTACGCCTGGCGGCCCTTGGCCACCTCCTCGCGTACTCTCACCCATGCCCTGTCCACCCAGGCCGGACGTTTGACCTGGTCGACCACCGTCGTCGTCACCTCGGCCCTTCCCGCCGGAATCTGGGTGAGGGTGGACACGTCGAGGTCGCCGAACACGGTCATCGCCACGGATCGGGGAATGGGCGTCGCCGTCATGACGAGGACGTGGGGACGGGACGTGCCCTGGTCCATCAGCGCGTTGCGCTGTTCCACGCCGAAGCGGTGCTGCTCATCGATGACGACCAGCCCCAGATCGTGGAAGCTCACCCCGTGGGCGAGCAGGGCATGGGTCCCGATGATGATCCCGGCCTGGCCCGAGGCGATCCTCTCCAGGGCCTCCCCCTTCGCCGAGGCCGTCATGGATCCGGTGAGCAGGACCACATCTGTGCCCGTCCCACCGGAGAGCAGACCCCCTGTGGCCAGGTCCCCCATCAACGTGGTGACGGTGTACGCATGTTGTTGGGCCAGGACCTCGGTGGGGGCCATCAGCACCGCCTGTCCCCCGTCGTCGACGACGGTGAGCATCGCCCTCAGCGCCACCACGGTCTTCCCGGAACCGACCTCTCCCTGAAGGAGTCGCTGCATGGGACGGGTACGGTCGAGGTCAGCTTCGATGTCCTCGCCCACCTGGACCTGTTCCGCCGTGAGCGTGAACGGCAGATGGGAGTCGAAGCTCGCCAGCAATCCGTGAGGCTTGCGGGGACGGGGGCGGGCGGTGTGCGTGGACGCGTCCTCACGGCGATACGCCATGGCCACCTGGGCGGCGAAGGCCTCATCGAAGAGCAGGCGTTTCTTGCCCAGCTCGTACGCCTCTTCGCTGATCGGCTCATGGACGTCGCGGAATGCCTGCTCCAGTTCGGGGACCCGGGCGAGGTCCCGTACCCAACCTGGCAGGGGGTCCTCCATCCCGGCGATCCTGGCCAATCCCAACTCGATGCACTCCGCCACCGTCCAGGTCGGCAATTTGGACGTCTGGGGATAGAGTCCGATGAAGGAGCTTGTCGACACACGTTCCGCCATCTTCGTGTTCTGGGCCGAGCCCACGAAACCATGGTCGGTGATCATCACGAACGCCGGGTGGGCCAGTTGGGGATTGTCGTTGAACCAGCTCAATTTGCCCGCGAAAATCCCCCGGCTGGACTGGGACAGGATGCGTTGCCAGTACGAGATGAGGGAGCTGCGGCCGAAGAAGGTGGCGGTGATCCATCCGTGTCCGTCGGTCAGCCGTACCTCGAGGCGCTGTTTCGGCGATTGGCCCTTGAGTTCGACTTTGGACACGTGGGCCATGAGAGCGACGTACTCCTCACTGCCCCTGTTCTGTTCGATGAGGGCGTGGATGTCGGTGACATCCGTGCCCGACATGAGGTGGCGCGGCAGCAGACGCAGCAAATCCCCCAGGGTTTCGCAATTCAATCCCATGAATGCTTTGGCGGTGGCAGCCCCCACCACCTTGTCCAGGCTGGTCGCCAATTCGGCGAACGCCCGTGTGTGCCAACTTGTATTTGTCAGCGGGTGACCTTCCCGGCCTTCAGACAGGCCGTGCAGACGTTGAGACGCTGCGGGGTGCCGTTGATGACGGCGCGGACACGCTGAATGTTGGGATCCCACCGACGATTGGTCTTCTTCTTCGACCAAGGCACATTATGCCCAAAGCTCGGGCGCTTGGCGCAGATGTCGCATACGGCTGCCATTGGTACTCCTTGATTCCGATGGGCACATCGCCCAAACCAACCTAAACATCATACACGATCCGATTCCCCAGACTCAAATATCCATGTCATCCTGCCCCATGTCATCCTGCCAAAGGAAGGATCGCCCGTACCGTTGCCATCGATGGCAGTGGGTGGGACGATAGATCTTAGCGCACTTACGCGCCCATCTCTCGTGTGGAGGTAACAATGTCTGAACCCGTATCCGACGCTCTTCAAAGCGCGCCCACCGAATTGTACATAGACGGAGAATGGTGCCCTTCCGAGTCGGGACGCACCTTCCCGGTCATCAACCCGGCCACCGAAGAGACCCTGGCCGAGGTGGCCGACGCCACTCCCGCCGATTCCCTTGCCGCACTGGATGCAGCCTGCGAAGCCCAGAAGAGCTGGGCCAGTACGACGCCCAGACAGCGTTCGGAGATCCTTCGCCTCGCATTCGACCTTGTCAGTACGCACAGTGAGCAACTTGCAACACTGATCACTCTGGAAATGGGCAAGCCTTTGGCCGACGCCCGCTCCGAAGTGGCGTACGGGGCGGAGTTCCTGCGCTGGTTCTCCGAGGAGACGGCCCGGATCGGCGGGCGTACCGGGTTGACTCCAGAGGGAAACTTGCACATTTTCACCGAGGCCCGGCCCGTGGGACCTTGTTTGTTGATCACCCCGTGGAACTTCCCCCTGGCCATGCTGACCCGCAAGATCGGCCCCGCTCTGGCGGCAGGATGCACATGTGTTGTCAAAGTCGCATCCATGACCCCGCTCACGGCGCTGGCTTTCGTACGCCTGCTGGCAGAGGCCGGCGTACCGGACGGGGTCGTCAACTTGATCACGTCCTCGTCCGCCGCCAGAGTCTCCGCTCCCCTGATGGCCGACCCACGATTGCGGAAAGTCTCCTTCACCGGTTCCACCGAAGTCGGTCGTACCCTCTTGGAAGAGGCCTCCCACAACGTCCTTCGTACCTCCATGGAACTCGGGGGATGTGCACCGTTCATTGTTTTCAACGACGCAGACCTCGACCAGGCCGTACGCTCGGCTGTCATCGCCAAGACCCGTTCCAACGGTGAGGCGTGCAACGCCGCCAACACCTTCTACATCCAGCGCGGCGTCGCCGAGGAGTTCGCCGCCCGCCTGACCGAGGCCTTCGCAGCCCTGACCGTCGGATCGGGGCTGGAACCGGGAGTGGACTTGGGACCCTTGGTGTCCGCCGTCCAACGCCAGTCGGTCGCCGACCTGGTCGACGATGCCATTTCCCAGGGCGCAGTTTTACGGACCGGAGGCGTGGTACCGGAAGGCACCGGGTTCTTCTATCCCCCCACTGTGCTGTCGGACGTGCCCGAGGGAGCGCGGATCCTCTCCCACGAAATCTTCGGGCCCGTCGCGCCCCTGGCCGTGTTCGACACCGAGGAAGAAGCAGTACGCCGGGCCAACAGCACGGACTTCGGGCTCGCAGGATATCTTCACACGTCGGACATGTCCCGGGTGATGCGGGTTTCTGCTGGGCTCGAGGTCGGGATGGTGGTCGTCAACACCGGACCGATCTCCAACGCGGCGGCGCCGTTCGGCGGTATGAAACAGTCGGGGTTGGGGCGCGAGGGAGGCACAGAAGGAATCGAGGAGTACCTCGAGTGCCAGTACATCGCGGTACCCCGATAAGTGCTGTTCCACTGTCAGACCGATCGTCCAGACTATTTCGAGATTTCCTGTGGATAACTCGCCATGGGGTCTTGTCATGGTGTGGAATATGTGTTAATGGATGATTTCGGAGGAGGGGTCCATGACACGAAGAATGACGATCACGCTCGCACTGACACTCCTAGCTGTGCTAGCAGGATGTACCCCCAACGGGCAAGTGACACCCACACCGGAACCCACGGTGTACACGCCCACACCCACGCCGAGCCCGGAGTGGAGCGCGGAAGAACAAGAGGCGATCGACGCGGTACAAAATTACCTTGAAATGTGGGCTTCTATCGGTCAGAACTTGGGCTATGTCGACATAAATCAGATACGGGAAGTGTCCACTGACCCTGAGAGCAATCACGACGTGCTCATGTGGGCGAACTGGATGACCCAAGGCTGGCATCTCGTGGGTGCCCCGGAATTCACGCCTCAGTCCGTGATCCCCGGGTTTACTGATTTCCAAGGACAACGGTACGACGTGTACGGGTGTTTTGTGATCACAAACTCGTATATTTCCGACAATGACGGCAATTCAGTTGGAGATGAGGGTCGCCAAGAACGAGGCATCAGTCGATACAGAGTGCTCCATACTGTCTCTGATGAGAATTACGTAGCTGAGAGCAGCACGGAGGACGGCACATGTTAAAACATCTATTGTGCATTCTAACATGTATCATCGTCCTTTCTAGCACGATGTGCTTTACTTCCTCAAGCGCCTCAGCCTCCTGCAGCACGGTCAACACCGGCAATGATCACTATGGCACGGGCGTAATTTCCGTTGGTGTGTCCTGTGAATCAACTACTGCTGGTTCTGATGACACGAATGGATCAGATTCCAGTTCTTCCAAGTCCACAGGATGTTCTATGTCTGATGGAACAGAAGTAGCCTGTTGGAAGGGTAGCTACTGGTGGAGTCCCGCATTCAACTTTTATTGCCAAGTCGCCACCCCGGAGATGAGCAGCCCCTGGCGGTATACACACCTGGATGCCACGGGTCAACCCACGGGGACGCTCTACCAATGCCTCCTTCCCAACTCCCCATCCGGCGCCAGCCCACAATATGTCATCCTCTGGGCCGACGACACCCCGGTGACACCGGAGGTGCCCGGTACCGACCCGGAAACACTGGTACGGGAAGCACTGGTCAGCCTCGGGTTGCACCCGCCTGACGTCGGGGTCGGAGCGTACGTCTACCCGAAGTACGAGGACTGGGGACTGTCCTGGTGGGTCGGAGCACCCATGTGGCTATGGACCAACACCGACGACGATTTGCAATGGGG
>JGI24699J35502_11133462_pt1 | contig 10809 bp, 10 predicted proteins | sample TergutMp193P4_FD_35502 | JGI IMG/M metagenome (IMG submission 35502) | reverse complement strand
TTGAACCTAAAGGCCAGTGATCAGAAACATACAAATTTTAAAAAAATTTTGAAACTGAGCTGGGACACATTCCATAATTGGAATAGGATTAGTGAGAGGGCCACGTAAAATAAATTGGTGGGCCATATGTTTGAGACCCCTGGCACTGAGCCTTATCTTTTTGGAATGTGCAACTGCATGGTGTGGTGCTTAAACACAGCGAACTTTGACAAATTTGCTTCTGATTTTTGAAACATTTAAATGACAGCAGCAGCAGCCGGACAATTCATGTTCCATTTCCAGTTGAGGCCACCACAGTAACACTGACTGGAACCCACTCAGTCTCAAAATTTGTACAACATACTGCTCATGATACAGCAATTTGTTGTCATAACCCCATCAGTTCATTAAACTGAGATTCTTGCTTCTCTATTCAATTGGGTTACAAACACACCTTCAGTCAATAAGTTGTGCCCACAAAAAAAATTCCTTCTCCTAATATTTTTGTAAAAACACAACATGCTTAAGTGTTGGTCTGTTACTGATCTGTCAAGTTTTTTCTGTCTCCTGTAAGACTGTGTATCGGTGGGTTATGACTTATTTACGTTTCATCAGCGATATACTGCTGGTACTTTCCACTGCACATGGGGTTGAAGTCATTTGGAGCATGAAGTTTACCACTTACCTTTGCATAGTGCCAAGTTTCACAGTGAACTGAGATTACCTCCACTTGCCGCATACAACTCTGCTGTGGCATGGTTGCTAGTCATTCATAACTTCATAATTCTGGGACCTCACCACCATGAAACAATGTCCAGCTGGGCAACTACTAGCTTTTTATGTAAGGCTCTGAAGAAGGTTTCATTGAATGCCACCCTTCAAGTGGTTCACATGCCTGCTTCGTATTCAGGAGTTTCCGGATTGAAACTGAACCATTGAGATCATCTTCCCCAACATGTTTGTAATATTACTGTGTCCCTACAAGATGATACTTGGATAGTTTCTCAAATTAGGACACAGACACTTCCTTTTAAATAATTATTCACTAGTGATCCTGTAATTCATAGTATGAGCTCCTGACATAATCATTAAATAGACCATAAATGAAAGGCCTAATGATTAAATTCTGTCTCCAGGTAGCAAGCCATTCTTTCAGTTAAAGATATGAATACAAGATGGCAGTGACAGTTATGAATATGTCAAGATGTACGTATGTTTGGGTCGGAATTGAAGCCTCCACTTTTGCTCTTAATAATTATCTGCTGGTAGCAGCAATGCTTGTACCATCAAGCTGTATTGTAAATTTCACAGCACACATGGTCAGGGAAACAGTGATTACACAGCACTCCTCAGGAGCCATAATGTATAAGAGTGATAGAAAGTGAAAATCATACATAGAGATTCTCCAGATTTCCCAACTGAAATTTCAATAGGCTTTATGCTAATTAGTCCTTACATCGAAGTAGCAGAGAACTCTCACTTTACTTGTCTCAGTTGCTTAGAGACAGGTTATATTTTAGTATCATAATAATCTGGCATTTGTGTGAATAACATAAATGTATATAGTATTAAATATTCATTTGTAATTTCCTCATGGCTCCATTGTTTAAATCACTGATGTGTGTGGAATATTTTAGGAGTTGTAACTCTTTATGTGAAGGGTTGTTTACCTTAAGTTGTCAGAGCTGCAGTTATACTGACAACTGTTTAGCTAGAGAGAGTATCATGTAAAGTTGTCCTTATGCTTAATTAAGGGCCATGCCATGCCAAGAATTCTGAACCACAGCAATAGATTCAGACCCTTATTTAAAAAGGGAGACAGGACTGAATTTTCTAATCACAGACCTATTTCACTCCTAACTTCATTTTCTAAAATCATTGAAAAAATTATTTATAAAAGATTGTATTGTCACTTAAATGATAATAATATACTGGTAAATGATCAACACGGTTTCAGAGAAAAATTACCCAATGAAACGGCTATGTACACACTTCTAAACAATGTACTGTCATCATTAGTTAAAAAAAATCCTGTTGATGGTTTATTTTGCGACTTACAAAAAGCGTTTGACTGCGTTAACCATGAAATACTTTTGGCCAAAATGAAGTTTTATGGGATCTCTGGCATAGCTAACAAATTAATGAGATCATATTTAGAAAACAGATATCAGAGAATATGAATGAAAGCTAGTAAGCTTAATAAATTATCTTCTAAATGGGAACAAGTGAAACATCGTGTTCCACAGGGTTCGGTATTGGGTCCATTACTGTTTCTTATATACATAAATGATCTTTCATTAAGCATAAGCAAATTAGCTAAGCCAATACTATTTGTTGATGATATGAGCATTATTATATCAAATACTAATGCAGAGGAATTTAAGAATAATATTAATTCAGTAAAGACAAATAATTAACTGGTTTCAGAGTTTCTGCACTGCTTAGTGTTCAAAACATAGGGTACAAAGGGAATTCAAATTACTTGTCAGAAGTTGCAATGAATTTACTAAATCATATGACCAAAAAGTTTACCTATATAATTTGCTATTCAAGATGTATATTTCACATTGCCAGGTATGGCATGCCTGCATGGCTACCGAGTGCAGAACTCTACTGCTGGAGGAAAGCGGTTTGCATTTGAGATACTACCCCCTGAACCTCGCCAAAGACACTACTACTTCCATACAGATACAGAGATGGACAAGAAGAGGCAAGACAATCCAACTATCCTGTTTTGTGAAATCAGTACTGAAATAATTATCGTACACTATTTATTTATGTTGTATCAACTGGAGAGACAATTCAGCACTGACTGAGATGATGACATATTTATAAAATTATTTATTTATTTATTATCTATCTCTCAATTTGTCTGTCTGTCTACTTACCTGCATGCTATTATCTCATGGTATACACCATCCTACATGTTTTGGATAAAATCCTCAGGGAGAATCAAATAGGATAAGAGACATAGGTATACATCATTGTTAGATATTGTTAGATACGTAGAATATACAAATATACAATACTGCAGTAAGATATCAGTATTGTGGTTTATATTAATGTAAAGAATTGATGTTTGTATATTTACCATTATTAGAAATTAGATTAACAAGACAGACTTTCATTGCAGTTCTAATATGAACTTCATTCAAAACTGTGATAATAAATATAAAGAGAATATAATAATATAAGAACCATCAATCATGATGAAGGCTGTTTATTATATGTACAAGAATTTGTTCTGTAAAAACATTAAAAGATTAATTACAAATTTATACATTACAAAACCATGGTCTAATTAATACATGGACATAAAAAAGTCAGGGTCTTCACTATGATGAACAGTGTCGTACTGTAGTCTTAAATACCTTGTAAACGGTTATAAGGACAGAACAGGTTAGACAGCCCGTCCATGGAGGTAAAATGTTTCACACAAAACTTATGTTTTGTAATAAGCACGTACTGCTGTCATCATAAATTTCTACAGTATTTTGTAAAATGATCATGGCATAGTGCATTGCATCCTCAACATATTGAGGTTTGGTGGGAAATATGTTAAGTACAATGGACCAATATGTGTTGGTATTTCAGCCTGCAAGTTGGGTGGAGACCCATCACCATTAAAAATTTTATCACACTAGAAAATGCCAAAATGGCCTTTTGATTTATACAGATTCTGTGGTATGACCTGAACAGAAAAAGTGACAGGATATTTTTAAATACAATGATGACATTTTCAGACACACGATGTTCTGAGTTTAGAACATCAGTAATTGTTACTACACAGATACAGCAAAATCAGGAGAGAGATATTTACCAAAGTATAATTATTTGACGGCAGTACTTGATTTTGATAATAAATGATAGAAGAGTGGAAATGAACCAATAGACAGTTTGGGAAGAGAATAATATTACAATGAGTCTTCATGACACAGAATGTGAAAGTGTGGACTGAATTCAACTGGATCATGACAGCTCCCCATATTGGGGTGTTGCGAATGTGGTACTGAATCTTTAAGTTCTTGGCCAACAGAGTAACTATAAACTTCTCAGAAAGGAACCCGCAGCATGGATATGAGATGTAATTGACTAGTATGCACAAAATTAAATATTCCGTATTACTTTTAATATGGACTTCCAATATCAAATTTCATCAATATCTACTGAACAGTTTCTGACATTAAACATGCAATTTATAGTCACAATCTTCCAATTGTGTTCATTTCATGCACACTGTGCATACACATTTCCCTCTGTCATTACTCTGCAAATGTGTTTTCTCTTGTTCACAGGTGGTTGGCAGCACTGGAGTACTCCATTGACCGATGGATCAAGGTGGGCTGACGCAAGTGCCTCGGATGTTGGACTAACCAGGAATCCAGTCATTGCCACTCAACCATCTTGGGCTATGCCTTAGCTGCCACACTATCATAGATTCAACTGAGCACGACTGCTAACCAGTTTTAACTGCCTCTGAACTGTTTGGGCTGTGCTGACAGATGGTCAACTGAAACGTGTATAAACCTAGCTCACAATTGCATGAATAGATGAAATCGAAAATGACAGTTGATGGCCCATTGATGGCCAGGTAATGTATGTGTTGATGGCAGATACTGTAATACGTGTAGTCTAGCTGCCACGTCAAAAGTAGACACAAGTTCAACAAGGAAGTACTTAAGTTAATGTGCATGAGAAACGACTGTTTTGTAGTTTTCCAAACAGAAAGACGGAACTGGTATTGGCGACTGCAGACGCACAAAACAACATGACAGTAGGTCAAGCTGCCTTGTCCAAATGTGGTATCAAACACCTGGTGAGGCAGCTGATCAGCATTTACGTTGGATGTTTCAGTCAAGATGACTGTATTCCAATAAACAGGAAAAATTAAGCACCAGTTACAGAAAATAAAGGTAACTATTATGTGTATAACAAGACCCCTTCTATGCTGCTTTCAGCAGGGGCTGAATAGTGTCTCTTGAAAAAATTTGTACTTCTTGAAGAATATGTTCCACATTTTTTAGCATTACAATGTGAAAGAATTTAAATGAAAGCATATATAATTGTTATTACTGTTTAAAAAAAGAGAAAAATATTAAATTAATACTGATGCTGTATAGATTTTAAACAAACATTTTAAAACCATACCAAAGAGCTTCCTTCAGATGAAAGAAGTTAATTAAACTAGAAGATCATAAACTGTGCAGTTAGTGTGTAAAACTTTTGTTGCATGGCCTGATTTGGGCCAGAATGTCCTCCGCACAACCTCTAATGGACAAGGATCGGAAAAACCGAGTCGTTCAGGTCCATACCCCACAAGCATGACTCCTTGACCCCTACTGCCAAATTTTTAAAATCTATGTATTTTTGAGTAATGCACTGGATGCTTTAGTTTAGTTTCCATAGAAGATGCAGCCCAGTTGAGGCCTAGCTCAAGCGGAGACATACCTGGCGCCTGTCAGGACTTTGAATGCAGTACTGCAGTGAATGAAAACTGATAACATTTGAATGTAACAGAAGACAGATGTTTATAGTTTTTGTCTTGGATAAACTTTAATAATTTCTAAACAGAACCAAGCTCAAATAATTTAAACATACAAGACTTGAGATAATAATGCGGGTTGATATAAAATTAACAATATAACTAAAGAATAAAAAAACTACCTTAGCAAGGAGTTGCCAATGTTTCATTCCTTGTTTCCTTGCATTTTTGTTGTCTTGGTGAGAGAAGATGTGTACAGTCACTTAATTTCAGCTTCTTTGTTTATTAACTTGCTGCCTGCATGAATGGTTTTTTTCTTTCTCTTCCTGGGACACACCCCATGTAATTCCCAGAATCTGAATCCTGCATGTTGTTGCTTTTATTGATATATGTGTACACCTGCGTGTAGGGGGCATGCCAACATTTGCCGGTATGCTCCGAGCAATATTTGCCAGTATGCTGCAGTCCATCCCAGTTTGCATTTTAAATACTTAAAAAAGGCTCTTAAAATTTTGCATGGACCAATTTTATTCTACGATATTAAAGCAGAGTTAATCTGCTGGCCAAAATGACACTCCAAGCCATAAAACAACACAAAAACAAATATGTGGTGGAATTCAGGCTCTTAAAGCTTGACCACACATTTCATCCAGACTGATGCTGTGTGTTTGTTAGTGTAGACATATATGTAGCCACCTGCTGTATCCAAAATTGGTCTGCAGGGTTCACTAATGGAATTCTGGTTTTTAGTACGCTTCTTATTTCCAGTCATAAAAAAATTCTTTCATATCCTCAATTTCATTTGTAATAAAAATTTTGCTACTTTAAATAATGCAATATGGATATCTTCATAGTACAAGGTCAACCAGAATTAATTAGATGGGTTCTGCAAATCAGTCCACACACTCTTGGATAGAACTGTTTTTCTATAACAGTCACCTCACTGAGTCATGGCCTACATAATAAAAAGGACCCTGTTTTATTATGAGAACTTTTCAGTAATTCAGTGCAGTATCTGGAAGAAAATGCAATAAATTACATGTGAATAATGTCAAGTGGTCATTATTGGCAAAATGTGGTGACACTCAGCAAGAAAGCAAGGCCCAGAACACTGTCACAAACTCAAATTTACCCAACACTGCTACAGCACAATACTAAAAACTATATACATTGAAAAGAAGTTGGAAAACTTTATACTTCTCTGGAAGTAAAGTCCACAGATTTGGCATATGACAGACAGACAGACAGACAGACATACTATGTACGTGTCTCTATGTCTGTATGTGTATCTGTACTCAGAATATGACTTCTCATAATACAATCTGAAATGTAGGGTGCCCACAGTCCAAGCTGGTGAACACCCTCAAAGTGTCTGCACACAGTGTCACAACTGCTGCTGCTATTCATGACAATAATATTAGTTTGTCTTCCTATCTCATGCAAATAACCAACAAGCAATGCTCATGTTTTCAAGGTCTAAAGTATGGCAGTCTCTATGCTTCTTACATTGCCCCAGCAATGGTGTAAGGTGCCCACTCAGATGTGAACCAACTCTATTACAATACTAGTGGCAAGCCACACACAACACAGGTCTCTGTATTATCTTTTCTATGCCTATGCATCTTTGGGGTCCTTTCAGTTGCTCATAAACCCTTCATCATCATCATCATCATCATCATCATCATCATCACCACCACCACCACAACCACAACCACCACCACCACCAACAACAACAACAACAACAACAACATCCAGTCACTGAAAATGAACTGAATCTCCAACCATGGGTACCTCCTAAGTGGAGTCCTAATCCCTGTCAAACTTGCCGAACAAAACGGAAAAATAAAGTACCAAGAATTTTAGATATCAGGCCTATATGAATGGGAGAAATAGTTCTGGGCTCTGAGTGCTCCTGGTGAAACACCCTGCCACCACCATTATCCCTTTAGCAAGAATCCGTAGCTAATTGCTGTCAGCACAAAGGCTTTGCCAGATACCTCATGGCAATACAGAATGGATCACAATGTAGTCTTCTGGATTATAACAACATACAATCTGGAAGTAAGGGTGGTAGCTCACTACCAAAGCAGACACTGACAGAAACCAAAAGACCACAATAAATCTGCACTGCTATGAAAACCTCAAGTCTCCTGCATGCATTTCTTTATTGTCTGATTTCATTCATTCATTCCATTGGCGTGTGCAGAATGCAACGATTCCTTGCCGTTCTCAGGAGCTTCTTCCATTCCTCTCTGTTACATACCCTTTCCTTCCACCCTATTCCACCAACTAGTCTTCCATCCTCCCTCACTTCGTCTTGCCATCTATTTCTTGGTCTGCCTCTCAGCCTTGTTGCTTCCAAATTCATATATAATACTTTTTTGGGAATGCTATTTTTTTCCATTCTTTGTACATGCCCAAACCAATGTAATCTATTTAACCTTACTGTCTCTGTTATAGTGGGTTTTTTTACCATTGTCTTATCATGCACAAAAATTATAATCTACACTACTTGCAGGCCCACACATATCTGGGCAACAAAGGCCATTTTCCTTTTATTATTCACTATTTTTGTTTTCAGTGGTCCAACTTAAGTCCATCCTCTAATTAGTTTAGGTAAATGATGGCCAACTTAGACAAGCAAACAGAAGAAGGTAAACACAAAGGGGAAAGAGCAATATCAGTGTTTGAGTCATATACATATAGTTTCAGTCAGGTGCAAGATGGAAGCTTACTGCCTAGTTTCTTGTGCCTACTGAACTCCCGAAGTGTCTCAAGAATGTGGTCCATCTCAGCTCGATAAAAGCACAGTTGGCGGTTCTTGTTGAGTAGCCTCTCCCTTATACTGGAAGCATTTCTGTCCTCCCCACTGAGTGCAGGCTGCTTGGCACTGCGCCGCAGTAGATCACGCACAATTGCCTGCAGTTTCTGCTCACGAGTTTTGTGTCTATGTTCCAGTTCAGACAACTTCTCCTGCAGCATCTCATACTGCAACATCTCCTGCACAACAGTAACAAACTGCAACAGTTTAACCCTCTTAGAACATTTGCTCTGTATGGAGGTGTAACTTGCTTTGTTGCTCTAAAGGAATAACTCATACTGAAGGTGTTTGAGACAAATGTTCATGACATTATTAGGATCAAAGAAAGAGGAAGTAGCAGCTGGAGAGAGAAACTTATATAATTAAGATTTTCCATAAGGGGAACTCTTCACATAATATTGTTAAGGTTTATACATGAAAACATATGGGATAGTCATGACACACAGCATGTATGGGTAAACCATGCGGAATGCATAAAACTTTCTGCTTCAAAATCCTAAGAAAAGAGACCACTTGGCAGGTTGTGATACAGATGGAAGGATAATATTGAAATTAATCGTAGAAAAATGGCATTTTGTGAACATGGTAATGGACTATCACTTTCACTGTAGCAGAAAATTTATTGACCACCTCTGTTAACTGTCAATACCCAAATGAAGACCCTGAACTATGGAATGTAGTTCTTGCCAAACTAGTGCTATACTGTGCCATAATTTTCAAAAACTGAAGTATCTAATGCCTTGACAGCTTGTTGCCTGCACCAGGCAGCTACTCTGCAATGGACTTCAAAGCATACATTTTTAAGCTTCCATTAACATGTCATCTATCTGAAAGATTTTGTCTGTAGTTAGGCACATTCACAAAATTGTGAAAAGTGACTATTAGCTTCATCGTGTCTGTCCGTCCACCATCCATCTGTTTGCATGAAACAATTCAGCTCCCACAGGATGGATTTTCGTGAAATTTTATATTTGAGTATCTTTTGAAAATCTGACAAGAAAATTCAAGTTTCATTAAAATTGGACAAGAATAAAGGGTAATTTACATGAAGATCAATATACATATTTGATCATATCTCACTCAGTTCTTCTTAGAATGAAAAATGTTTCAGACTAAACTAGTAGAGAAACTTGAAACACACATTTTTGTTCAATAACTTTTTTCAAAAATCATGCCATTTATGAGATAATGTGGAAAAATGTTGTACCGCTAGGCAGGCCACAGATGAAAATATGGTGCATGTGCATTGCATGCTGAATACCTACACGTAAGGCTACAAACAGACACACAGGTTGTGTAATACTCATTGCTTTTCAATTGCAACAATGGTTGCATGAACGCACCACAATGTTACGTATACATACATTGACTGTCTTGCTTTAATGTTAATCTTGTATGATGACTAGAGGAATAGACGTTGACACACGAGCATACTTTACATCAGCAACAATAATCATTGCCGTACCAACAGGAATTAAAATCTTCAGATGACTTGCAACGTTATATGGAACCCAAATGACATATAGAGCAGCTTGCTTATGAGCACTAGGATTTGTATTCCTATTCACAATAGGAGGTCTCACCGGTGTAGTACTAGCAAATTCGTCAATCGACATCGTATTGCATGATACTTATCATGTAGTAGCCCACTTCCACTATGTCCTATCAACAGGAGCAGTATTTGCAATCATAGGAGGATTTGCCCAATGATTTCCATTATTTACTGGACTTACTATAAGGACAATATGGTGCATGTGCATTGCATGCTGAATACCTAAGGCTACAAACAGACACACAGGTTGTGTAATACTCATTGCTTCTCAATTGCAACAATTGTTGCACGAACGCACCGCAGTGTTACGTATACGTACATTGACTGTCTTGCTTTAATGTTAATCTTGTATGATGACTAGTAATATCTGAGAGAATGACCTTTCATGGAGCACTCCCCTTTGTACGGAGTTGTCACAGATACACAATATGCACACAAGCAACCTTCAGCATTAGCATATTTCTCTGCAAAGCAGTGTGATAAAATGATATCATCTGAATATCCAGACATGAAATTACATCATTTAGAAACTCTGACATTTGTTCCACATCTGAGTGTTCAGATGTTACACATATCCTCACTGCTTTACAAGAAAAGGCAGTAATGGTAAGCATCATTTTCACCATCAGTAACTGCTTGAAACAAAGTATGTATTTCTTATGACGCAAAATAAGCCATGTCATGAATTAGTACTTCTATCAAGATGTGAATTAAATAGAGGTCCTGTTGCATTCCTATTGCCCAGTGTGAGCACAGAGAAGCCAGAACTATTGTGCAGCCCTCTGGGATGTGACACTGTACAGTCTAGTGTAAGTACCCACAGAAAGATGAAACCTGTTTCCCCCATATTCATGGTATAATTCAGCGTTTTTCAAACTGTGGTCCTCGGGTTCTGCCCTTGTGGTCCTCTTAGATTGAACATTAGTCCAAAAAAGACAGAAAAATAAAATTAACGTGAATTGCGTATCACACACT
>JGI24699J35502_11133463_pt1 | contig 10812 bp, 7 predicted proteins | sample TergutMp193P4_FD_35502 | JGI IMG/M metagenome (IMG submission 35502) | reverse complement strand
AAACGTTGGTAGGCCCACCGCCGTATCCATCACAGAGGGCAGGTCAGCCGAAACGGTAGTAAGCGGCGAGCCAGAAGCGAAAACCCGGTCGTGGGCATCGTCGCTCACCTTAGGCACCCCGCGCGCCGGAGTGAAAACCGCCGTCGGGATGCGATCAAGGTTGAGCGTCTCATTACCCAACGATGGCAAGGTGGGGTTGTCCGGCGCCTCCCCATGCCCGGCGTCACCAGCCGCGTCGGTCACGATGTCGATCTCGCCAGTTTCGGGTTCCTCAAAATCGCTGGGCGGCTGGCTGCGCCGCGAGAGTAATTCGGGATAATCGCTGTCGAGTTCCCGTCGCACGCGCCGCAACTCGGCTAAGGCATGCACGCCATCCCGAGGCCGCTGGGACGGATCGCGGGCGGCAAAATGCCCTAATAAATCGGAAACGTTTTGTGGCAACCAATCAATATCAGCGGCAGCAGGCGGCATATCATCATTAACATGATGTAAGGCCACATCAATAGGGTCGGTTGAGCTATATGGTAAATGCCCCGTCAGCATTTCATAGCCCATTATTCCGATGGCATATACATCGGTACGCGGGTCGGGCTCAATACCTAAAAATACTTCGGGCGCCAAATAAGACGCCGACCCGACGATAGCGCCGGTGATTTCACTGGTAACTTCATTAACCGCGCGCGCTAACCCGAAGTCGGCTACCTTTATCATCCCGTCGCGGTCAATAAGTAGGTTTTCCGGCTTTAAGTCGCGATGGACTAAGCCCTTTCGATGTGCCGCCGCCACCGTTGCTAATACCTGATCCAAGATGGCGAGGCTTTTCCCTAGCGGTAGCGTGCCAAATATCCGCAATTCCCGGCGGACGCTACTTCCGGGCACGTATTCGGTTATTAAAAAGGGCAGATTGTCCTCTACGCCTTGGTCAATGATGGCCACCGTGCCGGGGTGGGCAAGGCGCGCGGCATTTCGAGCCTCCCGCCGAAAGCGCGGCACAAACTCGGCCCCTGCCTGCCCTTCTGCCAAATAGGGGTGCATCACCTTCACCACCACGTCGCGGCCAAGGCGCCGGTCCGTCGCCACATAAACGGTGGCAAACCCGCCCCGGGCTACCCGCGCGCGTACCTTGTAACGGCCTTCGATCAGGCGCCCGACAAAGTCGGTTTCCGGCAGTTGGTCGGCTGCGGCGTCGCGCTCCACCTGCTGCGGAGTTCCCGATTCGTCGCCCATAGCAGTGATCTTACTGGCTCACTGACGCAGCATCGGGCACATCTGCAGCATTAAGCCCGCCGTGTGCGCTACAAATTGCTCACAGTTAATGCTCGCGCCAGCTCAAGCAGCCGTGATTTACCCGGCTCGGCTAGGGGCAGCCCCGCAAGTTGACTGGTGGCCGCCGTGGCAAGGGTTAAGATTTCGGTCTCGATGGCCGCGCGGGCGCCGCAGTTCGTAATCAAGCCCTGTGCCCACGCGAGTTCGGCGCTGGTTAGGTTTGGGTTGCCAATTAAGGTTGCGAGGCGGTCGCGATCGACGGCAGGGATTTTCCTTAAGGTTTCTAGGAGCAAGACGGTTCTTTTGCCCTCACGTAAGTCATCGCCCGATGGTTTCCCAGTTTTTGCCGGATTACCGAATATCCCCAAAACATCATCCCGTAATTGAAATGCAGTTCCGATTTTTTCGCCGATATCGCTCAACTGATCCAGCCGTGCTGCTGAAGCGCCAGCAAAAACCGCTCCCAGCACCAATGGATATCGGGCTGAATAGCTGGCCGATTTCGCACTGATAACGTGATAAGCGCGCTGGTTATTTAGTTTGGCTGTGAGCGGTTCATTTTCAAGTAACATATCTAGATATTGGCCCGCTATTACTTCTTGGCATATCTCGGAAAAATACTGTCTCGCCAACATGGCGTGATTGTCGGATAACCGTGCCCCAACAATTGCAGTGTTAAGCGCATCGTAGGCCAACGCTAATGTCAGGTCGCCCAATAATATCGCGGCGTTGGCCCCAAACTTCGCCGCGTCGCCAAGATAACCGTGATGCTGGTGTTGTGTTGCGAAGGCCCGATGGGCGGTAGGCTGGCCGCGCCTTAAGTCAGAGTTGTCGAGCAGGTCGTCGTGAAACAATGCGGAGGCCTGAAAAAGCTCAAGGGCCGCCCCGAGGTGGAAAACAGCCTGTTGGCTTTCCGCAGCGAGGGGGTGATCGCCGGTAGTGTGCGCCGCATACGACCAGTAGGCAAGCGCGGCCCGATGCCGTTTTCCGCCAGCCAATAACGCCCGGCATTGCGCCACTAAGGCGCCCGCGTGATGGTCTATCGCGCAAACTCGCTGGTCAAGTTGGTCGAGATGCTGCGCGATGGCAGTTGTGAGGCCGTCAGCCAAAAAACGCGGCATGGTGCCCGCGCGCTCGCCGCCGATCTCGCCGCCAACCTCGCTGCCAACCAGAGCGGCGGCGTCATGTGTTGGGACAAATGGCGCGCTCGCGGGTAACTTCACGGTGCTGACTTTAGGGCACATTTGGGCAAAGTCAAGCATTTATCTAGGATTAAGGTTGTCCACAACCCCCCGCATGGCCGCCAAATTCAGCCGGCTGTGGATAAAAAAAGTCGTTGGCGGCGGCGAACTGGCAGCCTAATCACCATGAACGCAAACCCCAGCATCCAAACGCCCCGCGACCTACTCTCCGTCATCCCATTGGCCATCGGATATCAGCCCGAGGAAAGTTTGGCCGTGGTATCCATCCGAAACAATGCCACGCTCGGCTTAATTGTGCGAGTGTCATTGGCAGATTTAGCGGGTAGTGGCGCCAGCAAATATGCGCAACTAATTACCCAACACGCGCTATCTGATGATGCCGGTCAAGTATTCTTGATTTGGTACACCGAAATACCCTATGAAAATGACCATTTGGTAAAACTAACGCAGCTATTTCAAGCGGAGCTTCTAGCGGGTCAACTCGAATCGCAGGTCTGGCAGGTAAATGAGGCGGGCTTCCGACATCTGGAATGTGAGTATGGTGATTGCTGCCCGGAAAGCGGTTTTTCAACACAGAGTTTGCAAGATACCGCGATAAGAGCCGAACTGGTTTATCGAGGATATTCGGCTGCCGCATCCCGGGATTCGTATCTTGCTATTCCGTCAGCCACCGACATTGCGAAGCGGCTGGCAGATCAAGGTGCCAACAGTTTCCAAGCCAAGCGTGCGCAACTGACCGGGCAATCTTGGCGCCAACAGGCGTTTAATGCCTGGTTGGCCTGCTGCGAACAAGCCCGCCGCAATCGGGTAATCGCGCCAGAACAGTTCGGAGTGTTACGGGTTGCGCTGGCCGATGCGATGGTACGTGACGCCGTTTTAGTGGCCTGCATTCCCGATGGCCTGCAAGTAGCTAGCGAGATGATTAACGATCAGCGGCGGGTCGCTCGGGAGGCGCGCGACCTGCTGGAGCCGATAGTGCGCTCAGACGCGGCCCAAGCGCCGTGTCCCGACTTCAACCGCATCGCTGCGCGCATCCTGAATGCCGTGGTTGCGCATAGCGACGACACTGGGCGAGTCGCGCCGCTCACCCTGCTGGCGTTTCTGTCATGGTGGCAGGGTGACGGCACGCGCGCCAACCAACGGCTGGCTGAGGCTAGCGCCATTAGCCCGCATGACCGCCTTGCCAAGCTTTTAGCCCACGCCCAGCAACAGGCCATTCGGCCCGGATGGTTGCGCGAAAAGGCGCTGGAAACGGTGCATTGAGCATTAGAATAGCGCCGATAGCGCAGCGCTAAATTTTCGACATGTTAGAATTTGCTACTGGTTTTTATATCTTGTCCGAAAGGTCGGTCGTGGCGTCCACTGCCTCTAATTCATCTTTACCGCAAACATCCGCAGAGCTAGATGAACTCACGGTACCCAAATTGCGGGAACTCGCGTTAGCGCATTTCGAGCGCAGTTACCCATATAAAGCTCGAAAAGCGGACATTATTGCGAGCATTTTGGAACTCTCTGGGGTTGGGGCTGGTGGCGGCGCTGCTGCGAAGGCGAGAAAGCCTGCCGAAAAGGCGGCGAGCGCGCCAAAGAAATCAACTTCTGCTAGTAAATCTGCCGGTAAATCAGTTGGGGCGGGTAAGGCTGCCGCTGCGGATAAGACGGACGCTGGCGAAACGGTTATCATCATCGAAACGGCTGCCATTAGCGATAAAGACGTTGAAACCGAAAAACCGGCGGCTTCGAAAAAAGCACCGACGAAAAAGGCGCCGACGAAAAAAGCGCCCGCAGCGAAGGCGGATGAGCCGGTCGTAACCGAAAAGGCAGGCGTCGAACAAGCTAGCATCAGCGAAAAGGCTACTAAGCCCGCTGCCGCAAAGCCGGTAGCCAACAAAGAAACTGGCGCGACCCCACCCGCACCAGCGGGAGCAGGCGCAGAACTTGAACTTCTCAAAGTTGCTGATCTACACAAGATCGCTGTGGAGCATGGCCTGAAATTCACCACCAAGGCCCGCAAAGCCGACATCATCGCCGGCATTTTAGCAGCGGCCAGCGGGGAAACGTTGGTCAATGCGGAAGCTGAAGCAACCGAAACGACCGCCAAAGCGGCGGCTCCAAAAGCAGCGGCTCCCAAAGCTGCCGCAGCCAAAACCACCGCGAAGGCTCCAGCCAAAGCGAAACCCAAAGCCAAAGCCGCGCCGATAGACGAGGACGACGAATTACTTGACGATGACGAACTTGAGGACGATGAACTCGAGGATGACGACGACCTTGATGACGAGGATGACGACTATGACGACGAGGATGATGAGGACGATGAGGACGACGAGGAGGAATACTTCGACGACGGCATAGACGACGAACTGCTCAACGCCACCCCAGAAGTTGTCGAGGAACCCGAGCCAGAGGACGTCGTAGATTTTGATTCGGCTGAGCCCGATGAGGCCGAACTCTCCAAGGAATTGGCGCTAGAGGAAGTTGTCCTAGCCGAAATAGATGAGGCGTTAGAAAGTGAAGGCGACGCATTTAGCGATTTAGCCGACGATGCCGATGAGGATGAGCAAGAAGGCGCCAAGTCGGATGCCGAAACTCAAGGCGCCGAGGATGAGAGCTTCATCGTCTCTGATAAAGATGAGGATGACGCCCCCGCTCAGCAAGTAGTTACCGCAGGCGCCACCGCCGATCCGGTAAAGGACTATCTCAAACAAATCGGTAAAGTCGCATTGCTTAACGCCGAACAAGAGGTGGAGTTAGCAAAGCGTATTGAGGCTGGGCTTTATGCCGAACACACCGTTGAAGTCCAATTCCCGAATTACGACCGCCACTCGGCTGATCTCGAAACCCGGAAACTGGTGCGGGATTTAGGTTGGGTCTCTAAGGACGGAAAAGAAGCCAAAAACCATTTGCTTGAAGCAAACTTGCGTTTAGTAGTCTCGCTCGCTAAGCGTTATACCGGGCGCGGCATGTTGTTCCTAGACCTTATTCAAGAGGGCAACCTCGGGCTTATCCGCGCCGTCGAAAAGTTTGATTACACTAAGGGCTATAAGTTCTCCACTTATGCGACGTGGTGGATTCGCCAAGCCATTACGCGGGCTATGGCCGACCAAGCGCGCACCATTCGTATTCCGGTGCACATGGTTGAGGTCATTAATAAACTCGCTCGCGTGCAGCGCCAGATGCTCCAAGATTTAGGCCGCGAACCCACGCCGGAAGAGTTGGCGCACGAGCTTGATATGACGCCGGAAAAAGTGGTGGAAGTGCAGAAGTATGGCCGCGAGCCGATTTCGCTGCACACGCCTTTGGGCGAGGACGGCGACAGCGAGTTTGGCGACCTAATTGAAGACTCTGAGGCCGTGGTGCCGTCCGATGCCGTGAGCTTTACGCTGTTGCAAGACCAGTTACGCCAAGTGCTGGAAACGCTTTCCGAGCGTGAGGGTGGCGTGGTGGCGATGCGCTTTGGCCTGCAAGATGGGCAGCCCAAGACGTTGGACGAAATCGGTAAGGTATATGGTGTGACGCGCGAGCGCATCCGCCAAATAGAATCCAAGACGATGTCCAAGCTGCGCCACCCCAGCCGCTCGCAAGTATTACGCGACTATTTGGACTAACCGCTCATAGCGGCTGCCACCCGTGGTGTGATTTATTCCCGGTTCGCCGCTCGCGAAATGTGTAGTTTTTAGCAGGCGTGCGCTCGCGATTAGTGGTTAAATCTAGGGGTGAGTACACTACTGGCCGAGAAACCTGACATCCTAACAGGGTATGACCGTTGTGACGCTTGCAATGCGCAAGCTTATGTGCGCGTCATGCTGCACGGCGGGCAACTCATGTTTTGTGCTCATCACGCCCGCGCGCATGCTCCGGCCTACGAACGGATAGCCGTTTCGATTCACGACGAGAGCGATAAACTTTCCGCGCGATTGGCTCTGCGCTAGTTTGAAAACCGATACCGGGTACGACGCCCACCACCTTTCCGTACTGGAGGGGTTGGAGGCGGTTCGCAAGCGCCCGGGCATGTACATCGGCACCACCGATTCGCGGGGGTTGATGCATTGCCTGTGGGAGATTATCGACAATTCCGTTGATGAGGCCTTGGCCGGGTACGCGACCGCGATAACTATTACTCTGCACGCCGATAACTCGGTGACCGTGGCGGATAATGGCCGTGGGATCCCGGTGGACACCGAGCCTAAGACTGGGCTTTCGGGCGTTGAGGTGGTTTTCACTAAGTTGCACGCGGGCGGCAAGTTTGGCGGCGGCACTTATGAGGCCACTGGTGGCTTGCATGGCGTCGGCGCTTCGGTGGTCAACGCGCTGTCGGCCCGGTTGGACGTTGAGGTAGATCGCGGCGGCAAAACTTATGCCATGTCGTTCTGCCGTGGCGAACCCGGCCTGTTCGCTGACCCTGCCACCGGCCCTGATCCCGATGCGCCGTTTACCCCATTTACCCAAAAGTCGGAACTCGCGGTTATCGGCACCACCAAACGGGGGGTCACCGGCACTCGGGTGCGCTATTGGGCCGATCGGCAGATTTTCCTCTCCACGGCCACCTTTAATTACGACGACTTAGTGGCGCGGGTGCGGCAAACCACGTTCTTAGTGCCCGGCCTGAAAATCACCGTCACCGATGAGCGTCTTGGCTCGGATGCCGAGCACCAAACTTCGGCAATAGCGCAGCAACGCGACGGCGCGGCTTCGTCGGCGTCCTCGGTGACTTCGGCGACTTCGGCGACTTCGGCGACTTCGGCGGTTGAGCAGCACCCGAGCGGTGCGTCCGTCGAAACCGCTAAAACCGAAACCTTCGAGTTTGACGGCGGCACGGTAGACTTTGTGGACTTCCTGAGCGCGGACGCCCCCATTACTGCCACTTGGCACTTGACCGGCATGGGTAAGTTCACCGAAACCGTGCCGATGCTGGATAGTGCTGGGCACATGACCCCCCAAAACGTGGAACGCGAATGTCAGGTAGATGTTTCGTTAAGATGGGGCACTGGTTACGATACCGAAGTTAAAACGTTTGTGAATATAATCGCCACCCCGAAAGGCGGCTCGCATTTAACCGGCTTTGAACAAGGCCTAATAAAGGTAGTGCGCAAAGCGATTGAAGCTAATGCGCGGCGGTTAAAGATAACCGCCAAAGATGGCGGTGAACGCATTGAAAAAGAGGATATCTTAGCAGGTTTGACCGCCGTAGTAGCGGTGCGCTTACCGGAGCCGCAGTTTGAGGGCCAGACAAAAGAGGTATTAGGTACCGCGCCGGTGCGTGGCATTGTGGCCAAAGTTATCGAGCAAGAATTCGGTGAAATCCTCAACTCAACTAGGCGCGACGATAAAGCGCAAACGTCTTTATTGCTAGACAAGATAGTGGCGGAAATGCGGGCGAGGGTTAGTGCTCGGCATCAAAAAGAAATCTCTCGCCGCAAAAACGCGCTGGAATCGTCGTCTCTACCTGCGAAGTTAGTTGACTGCCGTAGCGACCAAGTTGCCGAGTCGGAGTTGTTTATCGTTGAGGGCGATTCCGCGTTGGGCACGGCTAAGCTGGCCCGGTCGTCGGATTATCAGGCTTTGTTACCGATTAGGGGCAAGATCTTAAACGTCCAAAAGGCCACTATTGCCGATATGCTGCGGAACGCGGAATGTGCCGCGATTATTCAGGTAATTGGCGCCGGTTCTGGGCGTACTTTTGATCTAACTGCCGCGCGTTATGGGAAAATCGTGTTGATGACGGATGCGGATGTGGATGGCGCGCATATCCGGACTTTATTGCTTACCCTGTTTTACCGTTATATGCGTCCGCTCATTGAGGATGGCCGGGTTTATGCGGCTGTGCCGCCTTTACATCGGATTGAACTAATGGGTGGGCGGGGTGCCAAAGAATATATCTACACGTATTCCGAGGACGAATTGCAACGCAAGCTAGCCGAACTGCGGAAAAAAGGTAAAAAGTACAAGGACGATATTCAACGTTATAAGGGTTTGGGCGAGATGGATGCCGACCAGTTGGCGGAAACCACCATGGATCCCGCCCACCGCACCCTGCGGCGAGTCACGGTTGCCAATGCCGAGGTTGCCGAAAAAGTTTTTGAAGTGCTGATGGGTTCCGAAGTGCCGCCCCGCCGCCAATTCATCATCGACGGCGCAGCGACAGTGGATGTCAACCGAATAGACCTTGAAGCCTAGTAAATGCACGCCTGCGGCGCCCTGCTGCGTTACTGCCGCTTGTAAGCATCGCACCAAACAAACGAACCGTGCCCGTCCTCACCAACCCACTCTGCAACAAATACACTTCAGAACCCATAAATATGTATCGGGTTCCGGGAGGTATGATGGATATTAGGCGGGGATGAGTTCCCGTTGCCGTGACTTCTCAGTTAATGTCTTAACATCTGAGGTTATCGCCCAAGGTGTTTCCCCGGCGACGGACACGGCAGCATCAACTAAATCTAGCGGTAGATATATGTTGTTCGCTGCGGCTGTCTGTAACGCTAAGGCGATTCCCATTCCGGCGTCACCTTGTGCTAAACATTCATTACCGAATTCGCGTTCGGTAACAGTTCGGACGGGAGCCACGGCTAAGTTCAGGTCAGCTAGCACCCCCCACCACAGATACTGTTTGCGGGCATCGGTCGCGTTCATAAGCACAGTTTACCTCGCTTTCGGGTAAGCGTTCCACACTTCCCAAGGGCTTTTCGCTGTCGGGCGGGTAACGATAACTAGAACACGAACCCTAGCAACCGTCCCGTAGTGTAATCGCGCCAGAGGCCCTTGCATTATCGGAGTCTCGTCGGGATGAAGTGCGACTTGCTTGATCGCATCGGCTACCCGATCTGCCGACCAAGGGAAATATGTTTTCGCTCGCCCATTAACAATCGGTAACGGGTAGTGTTTCGCGAACTTAGTATGACCTCCCGTACCAAGACCATTTCCAAAGACAATATATTCCCAACGAGACTCCCTGATAGCAGCCCAGCCGGGCGGCCAACCCGCTTTCAGGGACGAAGGCATCCCACCGCTACTGGAAACCTTGGGCATGACCGGTACTATAGCCGACGTAACAGATAGGCAGATTGCTGCACTTACGCGCCTTGCAGTGAATCCCGCAACCTACATTTATGGGATGCCTGATAGCGGAGGATTCGCGCTTTAGTAATCCGAGGTGGGCGGCGCGTTGTAGGGGCCGTGATCGGGCACCTCGGCACCGTTGATCTGACCCAGCCAAGCCGTGCGCTTGGCCAGCTTGGGGTTACCAAAGTACCAAGTAGCCACGTCAAAAACGCGCAACGGCGTAATCAGAGAAGTATCCAGCCCAGCGCGACGCCCCAATTCGCCAAGGTGCAAGTAGAGCGGCGCCCCACCAACATCGGAGTTAAGCAGTTGCCGCATCACACCCCAGTGCGCGCCGGGGTTCTTTAGCCCAAGCTCGGCAGCGACAATCGCATCGTAAACCGGGATCAAGCGCGCGCGCTTGCGGGCCATCAACTTGGCGGTGCTAGTTTGCCCCAAACCGGGCCGCCGCAGGAAGGTCCATAAGTCGCGGGCGGGGGAGTGGGAACCGATCTGCTCATCGGTCGCATTCCACAGGTCAAGGTCGGAGGGAATCTGGGTGAGCAGGTGCTCAACCCGTTCGGTATCTGGCCCCAGCAACGCAATGGAAACGTCGCCCGGCACATCAACCGACAAGCAGTTGACGGCGATAATGTCGGATGCGGTGATGCGGTTGGCGTAGCGCGGGTCGTTCCAGCGCCGCCCGATGCGCTCAAAGTGCGCGCCACGGAAGTCACTCCCACGGCCATCTGGCGGAGCGAAATAGTCGCGGAGCAAAGCTACCGCGAGGTCGCTGTTTTCTGGTTCAAGAATCACCGGCACCTGCGCTGTTATCACAATGACAACCTACCACTGCGCCCGGACAATTTAGCGGTAACGGGCGCGGATACAGGAGCCACCTTGCGCTAAATTGCTCAAGCTGAGTGCCAACCCTGCAGCTTGAACTCGGTAAGCAAGATGCGGCGAAGCGTGACCGCTAGACCTGTGCCGCATCGGCGCAAAATGGCACCCGCGTCGCGTCGCGGCTCCTATGATTTGACCCATGCCAGGTTCGCCGCCATTCGCGCATTTGCACGTACACACCGACTATTCGATGCTGGATGGCGCGGCGCGCGTGCAAGATTTGGTGGCCGAGGTTGCGCGGTTGGAGCAGCCTGCCGTGGCTATTACCGATCACGGTTATTTATTTGGGGCTTATGACTTTTGGAAAGCCAGCACGGCGGCAGGCGTAAAACCTATTATTGGCGTGGAAGCTTATTTTACTCCGGGCACTAGTCGGTTTGAGCAGCGGCGGGTGTTTTATGGGCCG
>JGI24699J35502_11133464_pt1 | contig 10820 bp, 9 predicted proteins | sample TergutMp193P4_FD_35502 | JGI IMG/M metagenome (IMG submission 35502) | reverse complement strand
GGATGCGGTATTCCGGCGAGATTGGCAAGGCGATTGTGGCGGGCGCCGAATCTGTGATGCTTGGCTCGATGTTGGCCGGCACCGAGGAATCGCCCGGCGAAACCCTGCTGATTAACGGCAAGCAATATAAGGCGTATCGCGGCATGGGTTCCGTCGGCGCCATGTCGTCGCGCGGCAAAAAATCCTATTCGAAAGACCGCTACTTCCAAGCCGAAATCACTGACGATTCCCTGATTGTGCCCGAAGGTGTGGAAGGCCAAGTGCCATATCAAGGCCGGTTGGGTACCGTGCTGCATCAGCTAGTAGGCGGCCTGCACCAAACGATGTTCTACGTCGGCGCGCGCACCATCCCCGAATTGCAGGCCAAGGGCCGCTTCATCCAAATCTCCAGCGCTTCGTTGAAAGAAAGCCACCCGCACAGTATCCAGGGGGTGCGCGACGCCCCCAACTACCACAGCTAGCAAGAAGCGTCAGGAGCGCGAGCTACTGCGTTGCAGAACCGCTTGCCTACTTATCGTAGGCGGCGCGAACCTGCGCCTTGTATCTCATCGCTCCTGCCATCTTTTCGCCAAACCGCCGCCCTTCGCCTTAATCTGCTGCGTTATCACTACGCACGAATACGTCTTGTATTCGTTTGCTTCGTTCTGCCTTGCATATCAACGCGCCTGACGACGATTTAGGCGTTTCAATGGTATGGAGCTTGCGTTGCAGAACCGCTTGCCTACTTATCGTAGGCGGCGCGAACCTGCGCCTTGTATGTCGTCTCTCCTGCCATCTTTTTGCTGCAAAAAGCGCCCGGAGCGCGACCTGCTGCGCATCGCACCTCGGGCGGTAGTCCTCCTACCGCCTTTCGGCACATTGCTTGCATCTCATCGCTCCTGCCATCTTTTTGCCAAACCGCCGCCGATATAGCAGACTTTAATTCAGGCTGCCGGTTGGCGACCAAATAGGGGCCGGGCCGGGGCGGTGCAAGCCTTGGCGGCGCAACCAGTCGTTGAAGTTGTCGGCCCATTCCCGGTGGGCGTTTTGTTGTATCAGCCGAAGTTGCGGCAAATCAGTCGAACCAATTTGGGGCCACTTGCGGCACATCGCTTCGAGCAAATCCAGCATGGCTAAAACGTCAACCTCGGCAGTGTGTAAGCCATCGGAAACGGGCACCTCATATTGCTGGAGCAAGTCAATTAGTTTGCGTTTCCCCTTGCGGTATCTATCCACCCAACGATCCAGCACGAGTGGGTCGAGCACATGGTAATCATCCCGCCCAATACGCTGTTGCAACGACGGCAGCCCGTGGCGGCGTAACTCGGCATCCAGCAACGGTAAATCGAACGTCGCATTGAAAACCACTAAGGGCGCTTCATTGGCTAGTAACCCGGCAATCTCATTGGCAATTTCATCTAGCCCCTCGCGGGCGGGCTGCCCATAAGCCCGCACATGTTCCGTGGTAAAGCCATGAACAGCGGTTGTTTCGGGCGGAATCTCAACGCCAGGGTCAAGCAGCCAAACCTTAACTTTGGTCATCGTTTCGGGGACGCGCGTAATGACTGCGGCACTTACGATGCGTGCCGTTGCCGGGTTCACCCCAGTGGTTTCCGTATCAAAACCTACCCGCATCCGTCTGTCCCAGTTGAACTCCATATTGCAACCATGCCCCACCCCACGGACAACAACGCGAACAAAGCACAACTCAGCGCCGTACAAAAATACATTTCACGCCAGCTGGGCAAGGAGCTTGGCTTGGGTAAACACGGCATCCAGCATTTCCGGGGTGAGCCGGCCCGTATATGTATTGTGCGGTGACGGGTGGTAACACCCCAACAACGTGATATTCAGGCCTCCCGCTGCCTGGATTAGCTCAACCAACGCACCATGGCTGAACTTGGGCTTGGGTTTCGGCATCGGCCAACCCTGCTCGGCCAACGTTTGACACACCGCATGCCAGCCGAACCCGCCCAGCACCACAACGACGCGCGGCTTAACCAACTCTAATTCCCGCGCCAAAAACGGCCCACAACGTCGCCGTTCCAAAGCAGTGGGCTTATTTTCGGGCGGCACACAGCGCACAGGTGCGGTCAGGCGCACGGAAGTCAACCGCAGCCCATCGTCGGCGCTCACAGCCACCGGCGCCGACGCCAAGCCCACCCGATGTAGCGAACCGAATAAATAGTCACCGCTCTTATCCCCGGTAAACATCCGGCCAGTCCGGTTACTACCGTGCGCTCCGGGCGCTAAGCCGATTACCATAATCGGCGCGTGCGGGTCGCCAAAGCCAGGCAGCGGCTTGGACCAATAGTCGGCGCTGGTATAGCCCGGTGCGGGATGCGCGGCGACGTACTCGCGCCAAGCTACCAAGCGCGGGCAAGCGCAACACTGGATAACGGCATCGTCAAGCGCCGATAAATCTGGACAAGCCCGTGCCACCAGCGGATATTCAGTTGACAGCGGGGAAATCACAGTCACCATCCTACCGTGACCTACGATGTGATGCAGGTCACAATATTTCTGGGAATGTTTGGGAATAAATGCACCGGGCGCGGTGTTGTACTAAGTGTCGGCGGTTCGACAGTCCCTCGGGTCCCGTACGACGAACATCGCGTTCATGTGACTATCCATGAGGTTTAGTCACGGGATGGGATACAAGGCAGAGTTGGGCGCCGTGTGCTGGTGGTACACAAGCCCGACGATAACGAAGTAGACCGCCCGTGAGTAAAGCTCAATAGCGCTACTGCTGAATAGCAGGCCACCTTGGCAGGGCCTAATTCGCGAAACCGCCCAGTGTTCTAGAGAACTGGCGGCGGGCATGCCACGGACAATGTTTGATTACCACTCGCAATTAGCCATGACGATAAGGCGGCGAGTGAGAGTCGGATATCTAGGTATATCCGGCTGACCTTAGGGAGATATTTGAAATGTTTATTATGACCACTGGCGCTGGTACTGGCTCTGACCTCTTCTTCTTACTTTTCATTTTGCCGTTCATTCTGCCCGTCATCTTGAAGGTACTTTCTGGCGTTATGCTGGCCTTCTCTGGCGGCCCCGCCGCTGGTACTGCCCAAATGCGCCCGGCATCGGCAGCTGCACCCGCATCCAACGCACAGGCTTTTGAGGCTGCCAAGCGCGAATTCCCCAACCAACTGCTTGACCTGGACAACGAATTGACCTTGGCCGAGGAGTTCGGCACCGACCTCAACGCGGACGAGTTGAAAGCAGCCCGCAGCCACCTCAACAAGGCGTTCACCAACTATTCCAAGAGCTTCGGCGATGTCATTGACCCAGCTGGCGCCAACAACGTGCGTCAAGCCCGGCAGACCATCGAGACCCACCTGGCCAAGGCCACCCGGCACCTCGGTCTGGCCGACCCCAACAGCCCGCTACACAGCGAGCCTGCCCCCGAGGCCCCCGAGGCCACCGATGCCGCGCCCACCGCGCAGGCAGCGCCCAAGGCCAATTCCATCGAGGACGAGCTGTACCGCCGCTTCGGCGTCGAGCGTGGTGCCCAAGCGGATGCCCCGCTCAACGCAGCCCGCCCTGCTCCAACCGCCCGCCGTCAATCCTCCGTCATGTTCACCCCATTCGGGTTGATGATTGGGTTCTAGTCAAAAGAAAGACATTCAAACTCAAAAGTTCTCGGCCCTCTCCCATTGTTGGGGGAGGGTTTTTGCATGGAAGTGGTAGATTGTTTTTTATGCACACTTGGCTAGGGCAACTGATCGCGGCCGCGCCGCCACAACTCACGCAAGAAGAACAAATCCAAATAAACTTACAGGCGCTAATATTAGTGGCTAGCTTGGCCGCCCTCACTATCATTACCGTTTTTGTGATAAACAAAATGGCAGGTAAACGCCGGTATGCGGCACATCAAGCCCAACTTGCCGCTGAAGGTAGGTTGGGGCGCAGCAGTGCGTTATCGGATATTGCGAATGGTCGCCCAGCAATAACAGATGACGGCGAAACGGTGCATGTCCCCGAGACGCAACCCGGCAGCATATTCGGCGAAAACTACAAGCCATACGGCAAAGACGCCACCGAGATTAGCTGAGTGTTCACTTAAAAACGTAATTAACGCCTTTGGCCAGTTCCCGTTAGGATGTCAACTGTGAAATGGGCTTCGTATATTGCAATTGGTGATTCGATGACGGAAGGCTTGGAAGACCTATATCAGCCAGCCAACGAGTTGAACTCGTCCGAACCATATCAAGGCTGGGCAGATCGGCTCGCCACTGAGCTAACCAGGCGGCGCACCGCAGCGGGATTACCGGAATTGCAGTATGCCAACCTGGCGATTCGGGGCCGCCTACTTGACGAAATCATTGCCGAACAATTACCAGACGCCTTAGCGCAACAGCCCGACTTAATCTCACTAATGGGCGGAGGTAATGATATTTTGCGGCCTGGCGCCGATGTTGATGCGATGTCGGATAAGCTCGAAGATGCCGTCCAACAAATCCGCGCGGCTGGAATTGATGTACTAATTGGTACCGGATATAAGGGCGGCGAGAGCATGGCGTTTACCCGCGCCAAAACCGGGCAGTTCAATGCGAATATCTGGAGTATCGCGCGGCGGCATGGCGCTTATGTGCTTGACCTGTGGGGCACCAAATCGCTATTTACCTGGGAAGTGATGGCGCCAGACCGGATTCACCTGAACACCAAAGGCCATCGGATATTGGCCGATGCCGCCTTGGTTGCGCTGGGCCAACCGCCCATTGACCCCGACTATGAGGATTGCGAGCCGCCGCACCACACACCGCTGGCCGAACGCATTAAGGGTGACGCACATTGGGCGCGCGAGTTTGTGCTGCCTTGGGTGGAGCGCCGGTTCAAAGGGCAAAGTTCTGGGGACGGCAGAACCGCTAAGCTGCCTGAGCTAACGGATTGGCCAGCCTAGCAGCCACTTTTGGGCTATCCTAATGCCATCATTATGCTGCCCTGATGCCGCCTTTGTCGGCCTAGCAGCCGCCGTTATGCCGCGACAACCGAATGGGTAATCACCCCAGCCCGCGCCTCAGGGCTCAAGGTCAATTCTTGGGTATCGGCATCGTAATCGAATAACTCCCCATACCGGCCCCAGTCAATTGCGCGCTGCAACTGGTGGTTGGTCTCGTCGCGGTTGTAGCCCTTCGCCAACAAGTCGCGATAGAAGTCAAGCCGCAAGGTGCCATCTTTGGACGACCGCAAACCTCGGTAGATTGTACGCACCAGCGGCGCCCGTTCGGCGGCCTGCGCCCCAAAGACGGTCTTGGCCCGCAGGATGTCCGACGTGGCAAACTCTTGACCCATTGGCGTGAGCGTCACGTTGACGCCGTTCACCTGGATGAGGTCAAGCATCCGCGCCGCGTCAACGAGCGGCAAGATGTCGTCCACTTCAAAGGACAAATCATTCGCCAAATCTACCAAGTCGGCCTTACCGCCAGCCGCCGATACCAACTCCACCAGGCCAGATAGCCCACCCACGGATGCCTCCGGTAGCGGCGAGTTGAGCGGCCCACCGGCAGCGTTGCGCGCCGTATCGGCTGCCCCGTCGCGTGCCGTGAGCAGCCCGTAAATCCGATCAACTAGGGCTTCGAATTGGGCGGCATCCCGATTACGCGGCCTAGGTAAGTTCACGACGACATCGGCCAACACGCGACCCGGGTTAGCAGCTAACACAATAACGCGGTCAGCTAACAATACGGCTTCTTCAATATTATGGGTGACGATGACGATGCACTTAGTGGGGAAGTCAGGTTGCGACCATAAGTGCATTAATTCCGAACGCAGGTTTTCCGTTGTTAAGACATCAAGCGCCGAGAATGGCTCATCCATTAGCAACACATCGGGCTGCAAAACTAATGCGCGGGCAAATCCAACACGTTGCCGCATACCGCCGGAAAGCTCGCGCGGATATGCCGTTTCAAAGCCGTCCAAACCAATTTGGTCAATTGCCGCGATAGCGCGCGCCTTGCGCTCAGCGGGCGGAATACCAGCGGCTTCGAGTCCGAGTTCCACATTGTCTTGGACGGTTAGCCACGGCATCAGGGCAAAGTTTTGGAATACCATTGCGGTGCCCGGATTAGCGCCAATTAGCTCGGTACCCCGATATTTGACATCGCCAGAAGTGGGGGCGAGCAGCCCGGCCATAATGCGCAGTAACGTAGATTTACCAGAACCTGATTTACCCAAGATGGCCACTACTTCACCGGCATAGAAAGTGGCGTTAATATCCTCAAGCACGGTAAAGGTGGAGCCGTCACCGTCAAATGACTTGGTCACATGCTCAACCTCAATTAAGGGTGTGCGCTCATTCTCATTAACCATCTTGTCCCTCTGTTCTGTTAATTAAGTTAGTAAGTAATCGAATATCTGGATTCAGCTAGCTTGTATAACCGGCGCCACAAAACTCGGTTTAACCCCACCACAAATAAGGCCATTATGATAACGCCAATCAGGGTTTGCGCCATATTGCCAACTGTGGTGGCCTCGGTAATGTAAGAGCCCAAGCCGCGCGCCACCAAAGTGGTATCGCCGTAGCCGACTACCTCGGCAATAATAGAGGCGTTCCAGGCGCCACCTGCCGCCGCAATAGCGCCGGTCACCCAAGATGGAAATACTGCTGGTAAATACAGAGTGCGCCAGCGTTGCCAAGTGGACATATGTAGGTCGGTGGCTACTTCTTTCAGGTCGCCGGGAATGGCAGCCGCCCCAGCCACCACGTTAAACAGAATGTACCATTGGGCACCCAAAGCCATCAGGGCAATACCGCCGATGCCCACTGGGATATGGAATCGAACCATTAAGATAACGGCAAAGGGGAAGAGGAAGTTGGCGGGGAATGAAGCCAGCACTTGGATAATTGGTTGGGCAAAGCGTGTTACTTTGGGATTGAGTCCAATCCACACCCCAACTGGTACCCAAATTAAGGTGGCTAAGATAAGCAAAACCAAAACGCGGCCAAAGGTGATAAAGCCTAACCCAATCGCATGAATAAACTCATTTAGACCAGCGTTGGCTTGTAAATACCGCAGCATCTCAAATAGCCCATATAGCAGCAGGGCGCCACCAATTACCACTGCAACAATATCGCCCGCTTTGCGGCGTTGGTAATTCACTTTCAGGGGCCGGTCGGTAACGCCTAAGGGCCGCGTCAGCCTATCCAACCCACCAGCTATCGGCGCAAAGGCTGCCGCTGCCGAAGCGGGAATAACTGACCTTCTGAGTAAATCCAAAACTAACGAGCGTTGCGTAGTGGTTTGGGTATCGCCGGTGCGGAACTTTTCCGACCAAGCAGTAAGTGGCCGCCAAAACACAAAGTTCACCAATACCACCATCAGAATCATCACGGCGATGGCCAGAATAATGCTGGTCATTTCTTGGCGCGCAGAAGCCGCCGCCACAAAGGAACCAATACCCGGTAAGGCATAAACATCGTTATTTACGGCAATGGCTTCGGATGCAATTAAGAAGAACCAGCCGCCACCAAAGCTCATCATGCCATTCCAAACTAATGGAATCATGCCGTTGGGAACATCCAACTTCCAAAAGCGCTGCCATTTAGTAAGCCGCATCATGCGCGCAACTTCATCATAATCACGCGGCTCGGTACTCATCGATTGGTAAAACGCAAAAGCCATATTCCAGGCTTGGGACGTGAAAATCGCAAAGATAGAGGCTAACTCCACCCCAAATTCGCGGCCGGGGACTAACGCTAACCAAAACGTCATCGTGACAGAAAGAAAACCAAGAATTGGCACCGACTGCAAGATGTCCAATAGCGGCACTAAGACCTTTTCCGCCCGCCGGGACCGGGCCGCGATATAGCCATAGACCAGCGCAAAAACCGTCGAAGCGGCGAGCGCTAAAAACATACGCAATAGCGACCGCGCCGCATAATAAGGCAACAACCAGGGGCTGGTAGATAAATCGGCCGGGGTACCAATATCACCAATTGGGCCGCCCATGCGCCGCCCCAACAAAACAATTAGCCAAAGGCCCAGCATTACCGCGCCGCCAACGATGACATCGGCGGCCCAAGAATGTTGGTCTTCACTGCGCAGCCCAGCGTCGCTAGAGCCGAATATCGGCAATCTTAGAGCCATATCCTGCCCTCCCCACTAATAATGGCCACATTAACAGCAGCCTAAATATACTGACCCAAACTGCCCGCTTTAGCCCGACGCGGCACGGGCGCGCCGCTATCTGGTCGCTAATTTGCTGCTGGTGCGGCTAGCCTAGGTCAACGACCCGGTCAGCGCCGATATGCAGCCTGATGGCTCCGGCTGAAACGGCGGCCAATTCAGCTTGCAAATTGGCGAGCTGATCTGGTGGCGCTAAAACGGTAAACTCGGCATCCTGCCCATATTTAGTTGGTTCAATTACCGCGTCTCTGCTGCTAACCCAATTACGGATAAAGTTTTCCACCCGGCCAGCGTCGCTAAACCTAGCGGTAAATGTTACTTCGGTTAGCATGCGTCTCGGTACTATCAAATTAGCGGATTGGGCAGCGACTAAAGCTGCGGCGGTGGCCGATGAATATGCCCGAATAAGCCCGCCCGCGCCCAGCAATACGCCGCCAAAGTATCGCGTTACCACCGCAACTATATCGGTCAGTTGGTGGTTCCGTAATACCTCTAATATCGGCACTCCAGCGGTACCGCTCGGTTCCCCGTCATCTGACGAGCGCTGTTGATCAGAATGGACGCCGAGGATGATAGCTACGCAGTTATGATTGGCGTTCCAGTGCCGCTTTCTAGTAGCGGCGATAATGCCATCGGCCTCTGCCATCGATTCGACCGGGGCTAGTTGCGCGATAAAACGTGATTTGCGGATGACTAATTCGTGTTCCACCGGAGCTTTAATTGTTGCCGGTAAAGTAATTCGGTTGCCTAGGTTATTTCGGTTATTTCGGTTAGCAGCCGCATCCGTCGCCATATTTATTAAGGATACAAGGTTACCCGTAACTTGGTATCGGTTGCGAAACGCCGAGCTAGGTTGCGGCGGGTTGTTGCGTGCGTCTCATAAGCTCGTGGATTACCTAATGAACCGACGATGGGATTTTTGCAATGGCTTGCGGTCGTAGCTGCCTGAGGGTTGGAGTGCTGGCGGTAGTCAGCGCTTTCGGCTTGATGTTGGCTGCTCCGATGGCTGCGTTGGCAAACTCTGATTTGGCCCCGGTTGACCCGATCAGCGCATCCGCCGCCGATGCCGTGACAGCCGAATTGGCCGATAATCCAGCACCCTTGGCGGATACCGGCGCACCCAGCGCACCCGGCGCAACCGGCGCAACCAGCAGCTTGAACGGCATAGATATTAGTCACCACCAGCCCCCACATGTAGCCGCTGGCGTGCCCGCTGATTTCGTGATTATCAAAGCGACGGAGGGCAAGGGGTGGCAAGATCCGCATTTTGCGTCTGCGTACGATAGCGCAAAAGCGGCTGGCCGCTTAGTTGGTGCCTACCACTTTTCCCGAGCCGATTTGAATAACACCCCCGAAGAAGAAGCGGATTGGTTTTTAAGCGTAATTGGTGATCGGGTGGGTGAAGCGCTCTTAGTTCTTGACCATGAGACTAAATCACAAGCGGCGGGCGGCGCTGAGTGGGCGTTAAGGTTTCTCAATCATATTTACCGCAAGACGGCGGTAAAGCCGCTCATTTATGGGTCCCGCAAGGCGATGTGCCAGCCAGATTATGCACAAGTCGCAGCGCAATATGAATTATGGGTGGCACATTATCGTACTACCGAGCAAACCGGATACCAATTAGAGGCAGAGTTTGGTGATTGCCCACCTTGGTCGGGGCCGAAACTTTATCAATATGCCGAACAAGGCCGCCTGGATGGCTATGAAAACTCGCTCGACGTAAATATCTTTTATGGCAATACCGAAGACTGGTTAGCGTTGGCGCGGGGCGATATCGCTTATCCGGCTGATTGGGAGGTGTTGGACTTAAGTTTAGCTGACCAGCACCTGATAATTGGTGAGCCGGTATTGCATATGCAAGAACTGTTAGTCGCGGCTGGCTATGATGTCGCGGTGGATGGCCGGGCTGGCGGCCAGACCAAGGCGGCGTTGCTGGCTTATCAAGCGGCGCAAGGGTTAGTCGCGGATGCGATTGCCGGGGCGAATACTTGGAACCGACTGCTTGGCGTTGAGTAAGCCCGCCTAGTCAGGGCCACCCAAGAGCGGCGGTCTTCCGAACTTTTCCGAATTCTCCGAGTGAAACGTACGACGCCACGCAGCCCCAAGCACAGTCATCCTGCTGCTCCCAGCAAGATTTGGTGAAACCGAAAGTATCTGGTACTCTGTATCCCGTGAAAACAGAGGTCTCGGGGTCCTCTCAAATCAGAGACGATGGCCGTTCGACCCGGTGGAATGATCACCGGGCGGCTCGTCGTGCTGAATTGGTAAATGCCGCTCGGCGGGCCGTCCACCAATATGGCCCGGGCGTCTCCATGGGCGAAATCGCCGCGAAAGCTGAAACCTCTAAATCCGTGTGCTATCGCTATTTTGCGGATAAAGAACGACTGCGCCAAGCCGTGGGCGCAGCAGTGGTATCCGATATGCATAACGCGTTGGTCACGGCTGCCGGGGCAGCGCCCACACCGGTCGGCGGGTTGCGCGCGATGGTACATGTATATCTGAAATGGATTGAGCAATCACCAAACATATATTGGTATGTGGCACAGACGCCGATGTATCCGTCCCATCCGGTAGCCCACGACGCCGACGCAATACCCCAAGACGGCGACCAAGACGGCGAAGCTGCTGAACCACACGATGCCCCCATCTCGGCCTACTTGGATTCGGTGATTGAGGTGGTCGCCCGGCCCTACGCCGAACTCACCA
>JGI24699J35502_11133465_pt1 | contig 10839 bp, 7 predicted proteins | sample TergutMp193P4_FD_35502 | JGI IMG/M metagenome (IMG submission 35502) | reverse complement strand
CGGCAGGGCTCCCGCCGTCATCCCGCCCCCCGCCATTGCGCCTCAAGCCATTGCGCCTCAGGCCATTCAAGGTCAACGGCTTGCGCCTCACCCAGCCCAGCAGCCAGCGTTAGCCAGCGGACTCCCAAACCAAGCGACGGCTATCCAACCGCAACCCGTGATGGTGGCGCGCAAAGACGTCATCGGGCAAAAAACCCCGCCAACGCAGCCCCGCATCCCGCGCATCGCCGTGTTTTTGCTCGCCCTTTTGGCAATAATCGTAGCTTATGTCGTAATACAGGCGTTAATGGGCAGTACTACCGGCGCAATGGCAGATAACATAAGCAGTATAGTTGCAGTAGCGGTGTCGGGTTTAGCGGTTAGATATTAGTAGCGGTCAAATACAAGTACGAAGGAATCTCAGGTGGCTGACAACACTCCCCGCGAATTAGGGGGCCGATATGAGGTCGGCGAGCTTATCGGGCGCGGCGGTATGGCCGAAGTGCATATTGGGCACGATAAACGGCTAGGCCGCACAGTTGCGATCAAGATTTTACGTACCGACTTAGCTCGCGATCCGGTTTTTCAAGCGCGCTTCGCCAAAGAGGCCCAAAGCGCGGCAGCCCTAAACCATCCGGCCATCGTCGCTGTTTATGATACGGGCGAAGATCAATACACCGACCCATTTACCGGCCAAATAATGCACGTGCCCTACATCGTGATGGAATATGTTGAGGGGCATACGGTACGCGAGATCCTAAATCATGGCGAAGCCGTGCCCATTGACGAGGCCGTTGAGATCACTTCTGGCGTGCTGTCGGCTTTAGCTTATTCGCATCAAGCGGGCATCATCCACCGCGATATCAAGCCCGGTAACGTGATGATTACCCCCACGGGGGCGGTCAAGGTAATGGATTTCGGTATCGCGCGCGCGGTTGCGGATTCTGCGATGACGCAAACGCAAGCTGTGATTGGCACCGCACAGTACCTGTCACCCGAGCAAGCGCGCGGCGAAACAGTTGATGCTCGGTCTGACCTATATTCAGCGGGTTGTTTGCTCTTTGAGCTACTGACGGGGCGCACGCCATTTGTCGGGGATTCCCCGGTAGCAGTTGCCTACCAACACGTTGGCCAAGCGCCGCAACCGCCATCGGACTTTGCCAACGATGTGCCACCTGAACTAGACCGGATTACGTTAAAGGCGCTCGCCAAAGAACGCTCACAGCGGTATTCGACGGCAGCCGAATTCCAAGCCGACCTTGAGAACTTCCTGTCTGGGGAACACACGGTTGATGCGACCAAGGTTGTCGCCAGCACCGCTGACGCCACCACTGTGATGCGGCCATCGCCTAGCGCAGATGCGACGGCGGTTTATGGGGCGACGGTTGGTGCGACTACGGTGCTGCCTGCTTCGGGGGTTGGTAGTGGAACCGGCGCTGCTGGAACCACCATATTGCCTGCTGCTGGGGTGGCATCAGTGCCGCCGCCGGTTGCCCCCACCAGCGTATACCCAGCTACTGCTGGGCAGTATCCGGCCCAAATGCCTCCGGGCTACCAAACAGCAGGCTATCAACAGCCCGGCTACCCGCAACAACAGCCCCCTGGTTGGGGGCCGTTAAGCCAAGGGGTGAACACGCCTACGCACGGCATTCCTGCTGTGGGAACTCTGGAGCAGCCTGAGCCACCTTCACACACGCGCCGGATACTCCTTTGGACGCTTTTACCATTGGCGATTATTGCTGCCGGAATTTTGACGTTTTTCTTGACTCGCAGCCCGGCAGATAACGACGTGGAGCCAACCAAAGTAATGGTGCCCTTCTTGACGGCTGACATCACCGAGCTAGCCGCCTGCGCCCAAATTCAAGCCGCCGGTTTTGAATGCGACCTGCGGATAGACGGCGACTCCAACCTGCCCGATGGCAGCTTTGTCCGGCAAGACCCATTGGGTGGCACTAATGCAATGCAGGGTTCCACCATCACGGTGTGGTTCTCTGGTGGGCCGACTCAAGTCTCCGTGCCGCAACTTGCTGGGTTGACGGTCGCAGAGGCGGAAAACCGCTTGGCCGAGGTGGGCCTAGTTTTAGGCGCCACTCATCAAGAAAACACGTTTGAGCAACCGGCAGACCACATCATCAGGTCAACGCCGATCGCGCTTTCGGTTGTTTCCCGTGGGGATTCCGTCGCTGTGTATGTGGCGAGCGGGTTGGTAGATGTGCCAAATCTTTCTGGGTCGCCGCTGGCGCAAGCCCAGGCCACGCTAGCCGCAATGGGGCTGAACGTCGCGCAAGTGGTTAACGAACCCACTGCCGATGCACTCCCGGGCACTGTCGTAAACCAGAATCCTGCCCCGGGGCTGGTGGAACAGGGCACGGCGATTACGCTGCATGTTGCGACGGCGCCGGAGCCTGAGACGGTCTACGTTCCGAACGTGGTAGGGCAATCGTTAAACACCGCACAAAACCAACTGTTGGCGGCAGGTTTGACGCCGCGGGTGGAACAGGCGAACAACAATACCGTGCCCATCAACTATGTGATTTCCACCGATCCTGCTAGTGGAACTGCCGTTGAGGAAGGCACTATTGTTACAGTGGTGGTTTCGATGGGGCCGGTCGGGGGCACAACACCTCCGCCGCCGCCGTTGCAGTGTACGCCGCCGCAGGTGCTAAATGAAGCTGGTGACGCTTGTGTTGATCCTCCATATACGCCGCCGCCAACGGATCCCGGTGACAATGCCAATGGGGATGGAGAGGGTAACGGCTAGCAGGTTTGTAAGCAACGTCGTCGCATGAGGTACGGCGTTGCTTGACATATGGTGCCCACTCGCACCTTGGTTTAGTGTGCGGTAATGGGCGGCAATGGGTTAATGGTTAATGGCGGCCTCGCTTGTGGCCACATTTGGTGCCGCCACACACCTTGCATTTTTCTTGCAACCATTCGGGGAGCACGCCGGTTTCGCGGAACTCGTTGAGCATAGTGATACCGTCGTGGGCTTCAATCACTGGCACGTCGCTGCCAAATTGCTCGCCTGCGGGGGCAGCGTCGGTACCGGCCAATCTGACGATGCGCTCTACCGGGCTAAGTGTTCTGATGCCGACGGCGGCTACGCGGCCGGGATGCTCGCTAGCGGCCTCGCTGTAAATGACCGGATCGGATTGCCCGTCATCGCCAACCAAAATCCAACTGAGTTGCGGGAAAGTATCCATTAGCCACTTTAACTGCTTGCGTTTGTGCGCCTTACCGCTGCGGAACGCCCCGGTATCTGTCGGCCCAAAGTCGGTGAGCAATAGCGGACCCGCCGGGAAGTGCCATCGCCTCAGGAACCGGCGTAAACTGTGGGCCGCGTTCCAAGCCCCGTTGGACAGGTAAATGATGGGGGTGTCGGGGTAGTCGTTGATGATTTCGGTAAAGAACTGAGCCATCCCGGCCACTGGTTTCCGGTCAGAGGTTTTTTCGATGAATGTGTTCCATGCGGCCACCACGAAAATCGGCACCGAGGTAATCATGGCCGTGTCGTCAATGTCGGAGACGATACCGTAGCGGGCATCGGGGTCGACAATGCGCACTGACCCACGGCTGGTGGCACCACTGCGGAGCGCGGTGATGTTTAACGAATGCCAGCCCGGTTTAAGGGGGGTGGGTAGTTGGACGGTTTTGTCGATGTAACCCCCGCGATCTGTGGTGGCCGTGAAATTATAGTCGCCGATTTCTACCCGGACTGCCTCGCCATCTGCTGGGAGGCAGATAAAAGCGCGCCAGCCGCGTTCCGAGGGGGATGGGGTTTCGCGGCTGTGTTCGGCGGGGGACAGCAATGTACGGCAGAGTACCCGAACTTGGGTGGGGGTGCCGATGCCGGTGTACGCTTCGACCCTTGGCAGCCAGTTGAACACGCGGTGAACTACCGCTTGCACGGCGTCTAGCCCGTGATCCTCAATCCGCGCTTCCCACCCCAGCCGTCCCACGTCTTATATCTTACTATGGTCGGCTCCATGCCGTGAGGCGACCTGTCATTGCGGGCTTGAGCCGCAATCTCCACCGGCAAAGCGTGAGATGCCGGGTCAAGCCCGGCATGGCGGACAGAAGCTGGGTATGGCGGACAGAAGCTGGGCATGACGCGAAAGAAGTCCGGCATGACGCGAAAGAAGCTCGGCATGACGGAAAGAAGCTCGGCATAGCGGACAGAAGCGGGGCGACGGTATAGGCGCATCAGTGCATTCTGTGGCTATTCTGTTCCAAGCCGAGGTCCTCGTAGGCTTCTTGGAGGATTTCATTTATCGATCTTGCTTTTGCCTCGCCATTTTGCCGGAATACTTCAATGCACTGATCCTTAGTAACCTCAACAGTAATATCATCGGGGCAGACTTCATTTATTTCGGCGAGCCCCTTTTGGCAATCTGTTTGCGCGACGTTACTTACCGCTAATCTAGTTAGCCGGTCGGCAAAAGTATTCCCGAGCAGCAAGAAAATGATACTCACCACAAAGGCAAGCACGGTGTCTAGGGCCAATTGCCCAGCTAAGTAACGTCCAGTATACCAGCCAATAGTGCTGCCTAAAAACATGGTCAAACTATATGTGAGGTTGATAAAGAACTGATGGGTGCTAATCTTTTTCCTGATTAACAAGTAAATATCAATTAGGGTAAGGCTTGTTACCGAGGCAATCCTTGTCACGGGATTAACGCGTAACAGTTCGGTGGCGCTTCTCAGAATGACGCGGGGGCCGAGTTGTACCACGTTGGTGAGGATTTTCGACACCTTGGGCATGATGAGTTTTGCTAACCCTTTTTGCTGCAACCGCTCTTTAAGCGTGCTCGGTTTCCGCATTACTGCAGGCATATAGTCCTCACCCCCTTAATATGGCTCCCAAACATTCTACGGCGAACTAGTTGCTAATAGCTTAGTGATGCGCTTGGCGCTTACTTTGCCTTGGGTGCCGAGTTCTTGGGCGAAAAGGCTGACCCTTAGTTCCTCTAGGAGCCAGCGGGCTTCGGTCACCTTGTCTGCAGGGATTCTTTGGGCTTTAGCGGTCGCGATTTCTTGTTCGACTAGTCGTACTTCTTGGGCGAGCCCGATGTCGCGGCTCGGGTTGGCAGCGGCCTTTTCGATACGGTGGGTGGCGGCTCGCAAGTACCTGACGAGGTGGGGGAGCCGCTCGGGTGGGGTCGCGGCGATGAACCCGTTGTAAATCAGCGCTCTCGCTTGCGCGCGGACATCGGTTAGCGTTGCGAGCAGCGGCAGCTTGTTGGCATGGCGGGCGATTTCTTTATCAAGCTCACCGTAGGCGGTCAGCGCCGCTACTACATGGCCGACGATTTGATAGACCTCGTGTTCCAGATGTTGGCGGACATACGCGGTTGCGGCGTCGAGCTGTTCTCTGGTGGTGATGGTGTTCGCATCGTGGAGGTAGTTTCGACGGTCGCTGCGCTGCTCAACCACCCAGTTATCGCCACCACTCGTCAATGCCAAGACGGCGGCTTTTTGCAGGTCTTCCACCAACGCTTCGGTACTCGGGTAAGGACTGGCCGCGAGCGTCAACGCTTGCTTGCCCGTCCAGCGGCTGGTGACGCGTTCGGTTTTCAGCCGGTTCTGTTCCAGCAGTTTCGCCCGTACCCCCGCCGCGTTGGCCGCCGCAACCTGACTCGGATGGACGATGTCCTGTAGCGCCGCAATGGCAGATTCGGGACTAGCCAGTTTTTGGGTTAGACCCTTTCCGTCATTGCGGGCTTGACCCGCAATCTCGTCCGCTGTTCGTCCACGACTATCAGGCGGCCCAACCACCTGTCGCTTGGTGGTTTCGTTCGGGCCAACCACTGAAGCCGCCGTCAGCCCGTCCCGCGCAATCTGGTAGGCCTGTGCGATCGCCGTTTGCGCCGATGCCTGAATTTGCGGGGCGAACTGCGTTTTCAGATCTGCCAATGACAGCGAAGTAGCCAACGGTTTCCGGTTGGCATCCTCCACCGCAAACCGCATCCGGAAGTGCGCGGGCAGCTTCTCCTGCTGCCCCCCATCCCAAGCGTCGTCGGGAATCGAAAAGCCCTTCAAGGCGCGAACGGCCTGAGTAAAAGCACCGGCGAACGTGCCGGCCATCGAACCCGCGCGCGTCATATCCGCCCAACTCGGCGTATTCGCCCGCAGCCAAGCCGCGATTTGCTTGCCGGTGTCGGGAGCGGGCACCAACCCAACGCGCACAGCTTTGGGCAGCGATCGGATAGTAGCGACGCAAAGGTCATCCACCATTCCCGGTACCAGCCAGTCGAACCCGGCGTCCTCAACCCGCGCCAACATGTCGAGCGGAATATGTAGCGTCACGCCGTCCGCGTCGGTGCCCGGCGCCATCTCGTAGCTGAGCGGAAACGTGAACTCGCCCTGCGTCCAATGGTCGGGGAAGCCCGTCAAGTCCACAACGGGATGCTCCAGCGCTTCAACCGTCAGCTTCAAGATATCAGGGGTACGCTGGCGCGCGGCTTTATACCACTTATCAAATTCGAAGCTGCTAACTATATTATTGGGTAAGCGGGCGGCATAAAAGTTGTATAAGTCGTCGTCACCTACCAATAAATCTCGGCGTCGAGAGCGAGCGGCGGTTTTCGCGATTTCTGTGATCGTATGCTGATTTTGTTCAAGGAACTTATGCGGACTTTGCCATTCACCATTGACTAATGCATGACGGATAAACATTTCCCGCGCCGCCTCGGGGTCAAGTTTGCTATAAAGCACTTTCCGATCAGCGACGATGGGTAGGCCGTATAGGCTCACTTTCTCGACGGCCATGGCGGCGCCCTTTTTGGCCGACCAATGGGGGTTGGTATAAGAACGCCTGACCAGATGCTCGGCGGCTGATTCAATCCAGTCTGGGTTAATGCGGGCCACCTGCCGTGCCCAGAGTCTTGAGGTTTCTACCAGCTCACCAGCCATGATCCACGCGGGCGGTCTTTTCGACAGCGGGCTGCCGGGATAGATGGCGAACCGAGCTCCGCGCGCGCCCAAGTATTCGTTGCGCGCCCGCTTCGCCGCTTGTCGTAATGCCCTTGCCCGCGCCTCGCCTCTGAGTCCAGCCACCGAACTGGCCTTAATCTCTTTGGTTTCCTGCATCCCCAACTGCGAGAGCAATCCAGTCAATAACGCCCGATGAATCAAATCCCCATTCCGATGTGGCGACCTCGTCGGTTGAGCAGCGCCGGAGGCGCGTCCGTCGAAACCACGGGAACCGGCCTTCTCGGGTGGTTGAGGCGACCCGTCCGGTAGGGCGGGGCGGTCTCGAAACCACCCAGCGGACTGATCGTTAGCATCGTCTGCAATCCGCCCCATCTTGAGACCGACTTCAGCAGCCATCGAACGAATCTGATTGACCAAATCCTGCCATTCCCGCACTCGCAAATAATGGATATATTCGGCCTTGCATAAGCGACGGAACGCCGAACCGGATAACTCTTTCTGTTGCGCTTGCAAATAGTTCCATAGGTTGAGCAGCGTCAAAAAGTCAGAACTCGGATCCACAAATCGCGCATGAAGTTGGTCGGCCTGTTCGCGTACGTCCTCTGGGCGCTCGCGGGGGTCTTGGATGGACAGCGCAGCGGCGATCACCACAACTTCCGCCCCGACGCCCAACTCCACGCCGGCAATCACCATCCGAGCCAGCCGAGGGTCAATTGGCAGCCCCGCCAACAACCGCCCAATCCGAGTTAGCCCGACCTTGCTTTCGTTCTGGTTTTCACCACCCCCAACATCACCCGCTTGACCGCTCCCCTCATTTCGAGCGTTCATAGCACCGCCATTCTCACCCGAGTTGCGGGTAAACGTCGCATCGCTCCTTGACGCCGGTAATCGCCTTAGCTGCTGAGAATTGCTGCTCGCATCATTCGGCTCAATCGGCTTATTGCCCGCAGTTTCAGCTGTCTCAACATTCGCAGTTTGGCGAGTCTCGGTGGTTGAGGCGGCGGAGCCGGTCTTGAAACCCTTGGGTTGAACCCGGTCGAAACCACCCTTGCCGCCGTCCGGGACCTCCAACGCGCCCAACTCCCGCAGCAGCATCACGCCGTCGCGCACCGCGCGGGTGTCCGGAGCCTGTACAAATGGGAATGCGGCCACTTCGTCAGGGTCGCTAACCACACCTACCGCGATCATCTGCAACAACACGCTCGCCAGCGAAGTGCGCAGAATCTCTGGCTCGGTGAACTCGTCGCGCCTATCGAAGTCGCCTTCCCCATAGAGCCGGATGGCGATGCCCGGTGCCTCTCGGCCTGACCGCCCCGCCCGCTGATTGGCCGACGCCCGCGAAATCGCTTCAATAGGCAACCGCTGCACTTTGGTGGTCTTGGAATATCGCGATATCCGCGCCAACCCGGTATCAACGACGTAGCGGATACCCGGCACGGTGAGCGAGGTTTCGGCAACGTTAGTGGCTAACACGATGCGACGGCGGTTATGAGGGGCGAAAATCCGGTGTTGTTCGGCTGCCGAAAGCCGCGAGTATAAGGGTAGAATTTCGATAGCGTCGGGGCGATGCGGGTTATCTATCTGGTCTTTGAATGCTCCGGTTAGGGCATCGGCAGCGTCTTTGATTTCGCGTTCCCCAGAGAGGAATACCAAGATATCGCCGGGGCCTTCTATCATAAGTTCCAGACAAGCATCAACAATAGCGGTCATCAAATCCCGCTCCGTGTCCACCTTGCGGGATTGCGATGTTTTCTTTCTCGATACCGTCTGCGGTTCCGATGGTTTCGGTGACCGGGCTTTTCCGTCATTGATAGTTCGCGCGTTGCTGGTATTACCCGTCATTGCGGGCTTGACCCGCAATCTCACAGCTGTATCTTCATCGGCGGGAATATCCGCATTCTCAACCGCTGAATCACCAATATCATCGGGGATAAGCGGCGAATACCTAATCTCAACCGGATATGTCCGCCCAGTCACTTCGATAATCGGCGCCTTATCGGGCAGCGCTTTTATTATATAAGGTTCCGCCCCACCCAGCCGGGCCAAATTAGCGGGCGAGAAATGTTCCGCAAAGCGTTCGGAGTCGATTGTTGCCGAGGTTATTATCAACTTTAAATCAGGCCGGGTCGGGAGTAACTTTGCCAAATATCCCAATAGAAAGTCGATATTAAGGCTGCGCTCATGTGCTTCATCAATAATGATAGTGTCATAAGCCAATAACTTTGGATCACGCTGCAAACTCGCCAGCAGAATACCATCGGTCATCACCTTAACTAATGTACGTTCGCTAGATTGGTCGGTAAATCGAACCTGATATCCCACCACTTCACCAAGCGGTGTGCCTAACTCAAACACAATTCGTTCTGCGACTGACCGGGCGGCAATCCGCCGGGGCTGGGTATGCCCAATCTGACCAACCCGCCCCCGGCCTAACTCCAACAAAATCTTAGGCAGCTGAGTTGTTTTCCCAGACCCAGTTTCGCCGGCCACAATAACCACTTGGTTATGCGCAATGGCATCCGAAATCTCCCTCCGATGCGCGCTAACCGGCAAATCCTCGGGATAGGTAATCGGCGGTAATACTACCGCCTCCCGCGCCGCCGCCAACTTAGCCAAATGCGCCGCACTAACCTGCCGTCCTGCCCCGCGCCGTTGGGTGCGGCTCGACTTATCAATATGGTGAGGGCCGTTATCAGGTTTCATATTAGTCGCAACAAATTCAGCGCAATGGGAAAACTGACGCCCGTCCATCAGTCAATAGCGCTATATCTTTGGGGTCAGAGGTAAAAATAATAGGACGCGACCCAAGTGCTAACGCAGTTGCGGAAACCATCGCGTCGATTGCGTGTTTATGTCCATGTAATCCGGCATGCGCGAGCAACTGCGATGCCTCATCAGCGATGAATTCGGAAACAGGTACGATATCTAAATATGACCTTACCCAAGACAGCGCAGCGCGGTCTATTTTTGGATAACTAACTTCGACTAATGTTGCCGCGCTAATGACTACTGGCAAGCCCACATCGCGGGCTATCCGTAGCCGGGTACGCAAATAGGCATCGCCGCGAACGGAACGAGAAACCGCTTCGCTATCAAATACGACAGGTAATTGAGTTCGTAGCTTCGGAGGTTTCAACGGAACACGCCTGCCGCCTCTGCTTCGGCTTCCGCGAAAGCTAACTCGAATTCGGCTTCCACTTGCTTGACTATTGCATCTGGAACCGGCCCATACTTCTCATCCATATAAGCTAGATATGCGTCAAATGCTGCATCCTGCTCGGGGCTTCGTACCCAGCCATCTAGCAATCCGGTCATGCCTAACATATTACCTCATTTTCCTAACAACGGAGCCCGAGGTAGCGGTACGCGAAAAGTGCGCGGTAGTCAATCAACGTATCGGGCTATCCAATATCCCGAACTGTCACTTTAGCCGCGTTGTTGTTCCATGTAGGATGCCCAGGCTTCAAGTTCGGCGCGGTTGCGTTCCACAAACTGTTGCTGGAGTTCATGCGATATTGCGGTTTGGGTGTCCACAAAGTCGGTTTGCACGCGGCAGTCAAAGTCGGCCAGCGCGATGGCAATCTCGCGCTCCCGGAAAGCAGCGGCGTCCCCAGCAGTCAGGCCGAGCACCTCTGTTCGCAACTGTTCATGCAGCGCAATTTCGCTGGTAAAGCCCGGGAAACCAGCCTCGGTTAGGCAAATCCCCCACTCCATATTGAGCGCCGCAAGCCGAGGGTCGTTTTCGATTTGGAGCCAGAGCTGAGCCATCTCGGTCTCTAGCGCTTGAAACTGGTCCGGCGTCACTCCAGCTCCCACGGCAATCTCGGCTACGCCCCAACAGCCAGCGAGCGTCGGGTCCCAAATCTCCCCTTCTTGCGGGGCAGCGTAAATCCCCCATAACGCATCATCCCACGCTGCGCGTTCGGC
>JGI24699J35502_11133466_pt1 | contig 10841 bp, 7 predicted proteins | sample TergutMp193P4_FD_35502 | JGI IMG/M metagenome (IMG submission 35502) | reverse complement strand
CCGCCACAGTGTTCATCGGCCCGAGGGCGATGACCGCCAGCGCGGTCGAATCGGGGTCCACGTCGTCGCAACTGCCCGGCCCGGAAAATCCGTACCCCCCAAAACCGGGGGAGGAGGAATCGTTGCACGGCTGGTCCATGAGCCAGGCTTTCGTCGAGTCGGGCACACTGCCGGGCGCTCCGGCCAGGGCGAGGATGGCGAAGGATTGGCCGTACGCCGTGGGCATGGTGGAGACCGCCCCGTTTGGCTGGATCGTGGACAGAAGCTCTGAGTAGAGGTTGCGGGTCCCACTCGATCCGGCGTACTGGGCGGGGTCCAGGTCGCCGGCCTGCATGGCCAGGATCATCAGCGAGATGGCAGTGGTTTTGGAGTCGACCTGGTCCGGTGTGCCGATGAAGTCTTCTTTTGACTGGGACATGGCCTGGGCGGAAGCCCTGATCTGGTCCGCCGCCAACTCTGCGGACTTCAACCCGAGAAGGGCGTACGCCGTACTGGCATAGTCAATCTCCCCTGCCGGTGTTCTGGCCAGGTCATTGTTCGATGCGAGAGTACGGGCGAGCCACCCGGACACCAGATCGGTGTCATCCGACGCCGCCCGCGCGGGTGAGACGGGTACTACCAGCAGGAGCATGAGGACGCATATGGCGATTCGACGAAGATGAGGCACGAAACCTCATCCTACTGTCATCCCATCCCCACCGGTCCCACAACCAACCCGTGGATCGTGTCTGTTTCGTGTCATCCTGGCGAACCCACGGCCTTGTCATCCTGGCGGAGGCAGGATCTCGTGCCCACGTGTGTCACAGTGAACTGGTCCCCGCCTCACCCAGTACCGCACCGTCGGGCACGCTGCCACCCTCGGTGCCCAGCACCGCCTCGCCGACGACCCGGACGCCCGATCCGAAGTGCCAGTCCCCATCCACGGTGAGGCTCGTGGCCTCACGCAGCGACAAGGGGTACGGCAAACGCTCGTCAAAACCGGCAATGGTCGCGTACCGTTTGTCCAGACTCACAACGGGCAACGGTGACACCGTCGCACGGGGGATGAAATCCTCGCCCATCACGAACACGTCCGAGCGCAACAGAGTTAGTTCATTGGTCGTTTTCACGGGGATGAACCGGGACCTGGGCACGGCGATCGCGCGCGCTCCCTCGAAGCATTCGATGGCCGAACCCATCGCCGACTCGATCTGGTACACGCCCGGCGAGGAGGGATCGGTCGGGTCCACGGTTTTCGCGTTGCGGATCAGCGGCAGGCCGAGAACCCCCGACGTCTCCTCCAGTTTCGCGCGAAGGGCCACGAGGTTGAACCACAAATTGTTGCAGTGGGCGTACGGATGGATCCCGGGGTCGGTGAAGTACTTCATCTCGTCGGGCGGGGTTTGGGCCGTCTCACGAAGGATGAGCCGCCCGTCCAACTTGCGTACCGCCACATGGCCGCCCTTGACATCCATGGGTGTGCGCGGGGTGATCTCGGTGGCGAACGGGGCTTTGGTACGGGCGAACCATCCGGCCAGCTGGGCCGAGGGCGAGGCGCCCAAATTGTCGGAATTGGACACCGAGGCGTACAGGTATCCCGCGTCGATGAGGTGGTGAAGGATCTCGGAGTCGAGCAGAGTCGGGTAGAGGTCCCCGTGTCCGGGCGGGCACCACTCCAATTTCGGGTTGTCCGGCCATGAGACGGGGGTGAGGTCGGATTGGAGCAATTTGGGTTCCACGGATTGCATCATGTCGAGCCCGAGCCCGTCGACCTCCAGGTCGGGATACGCCTCCAGGGCCGCCAGCACATCGTCACGGGTGTTGAAGGAGTGCAAAAACAACAGTGGCAATTTCACCTGGTAGGTACGCCGGGCCCACTGGACCTGCCGTACGATGATGTCCAGGAAACGCAACCCATCTTTGGCCGGCAGGAGAGATTTCGCAATGTTCAACCCCATCGAGGTACCGAGTCCCCCGTTGAGCTTCATCATCACCGTCGCCGCCAGAGCCTCACGGTCCTCCTCGGTTTCTGTCCCCTCACTGAGGATGTCAGGGCTTGTCAGCGGTGTGATCGTCTCCTCAGGGATGAGCCCGGTCACCCCGGAGTCGAGCTGATCCCAATAATTGGCGAAAATGGAAATGGCCGTGTGGTTCACATGGGCCGCGCGCATCTTCGCCACGGCCAGATCTTTGCCTGTGCTCATGTCTGACATCCTACCCACCCACCATGCCAGGATGAAAGGAAAGGATCCCGCGACAACCGGTATCATTGACACATGAGCCTATCCGACCAGTCAGGCTTGAGCGGGTTCCAACCGCTCCATCCCGCACTGCCCGTCGAGGCCCCTGCGCCCCCGCCCCAAAAACCGCGCCGGAATCGTACCTTCTTCGTGGCAATCCCGACAGTCGTCCTGATCGTCGTCGTGGTCATCGTCATGTTCGCCAATCATCCATATCCTTCGCCAAGTCCCCTGCCCAGTTCAACGGGTCCCGCCTCGCCTTCCCCCATGCCTGGGGCCACCACGAAAATCGACATTGCCCCCGCGTCTGTCGCGGAGGCGATCGACCTTCCAACCCAGCCGACCCTGGGCACCGCCTGGAATGCGACGGACGGAAACCCGGCCGACGAGTACCTCAAATCAGAAATGTTGCTTACTCCCTGCGAGGTGCTTGTCTCAGTTCTCACATCCCAGTACGCCACGGGCAAGGCCGCCTCCCAGATGGTGGGGTACGGGATTTCAACGGGGCAGAAGGCGTGGTCGATCCCCTTGCCGCAGGCCACGGGGCTGGACGACCCGCAGTTGGGCGACGCCGATCCGACGTACACTCCGGACTGCCAGATGGTGCTCACCTTCCATGACAAGGACTCCTCAGTCAGGACAGAAACAGGGTTGATGATCGACCTGGCCTCCGGGCGTACGACCGTGCTGTCCGTTAGCGATCAACTATCGTCGTGCGCTGCGTCAGGACTGAGTACGGCAGTGTGCGAGGCCTGGGGGGAGATCACAGTGTTCTCATCTGGATCCACGATCAGGACATGGGATTCGGGCAACTACGTGAATGACAGCGACCTTGTCGTCGATGGAATGGTGTTCAGTAAAGAGGGGTACCGAAATCCTTTCACAAGAAACGTTGTCTTTGGCCACGATGTGCATGCGGGGTCGTTCAACACCGATCAAAACTGGGTCGTTTACAAGGAACCACACCTTCCGGGCGGTCTCGCGTCAGGACTGGCCATACGTCTAGAGGGCCCTTTGAGCGGACAGGGCGGGACATGCATGCTCATGGCCTGGGACGCCGCCTCCGATCAGGGCTTGTGGAATGCCCCGGCGCCCATCCCCTGCGGCCTCGGACCCACCGCCCGTTTCAGTGTGGCCGGATCAGTCCTGGTGGTGAGCAATGATCGCGAGATGCCAGGCAGCGCCGACTCTGTCCAGGGGTACTCATGGGCGGACGGGAGTCTGTTGTGGCAGTCCGGCCAGACCCTCGGTTCCACAGGGTGGAACCACGCGAACATCGGGTCCCCCCTGTTCGGATTGACAAATAACTATGTCTTTTTCAGTGATGGCGCGGGCGGGCAGACGATCGCCGGGATCACCGACGGGATACCAATCACCCTCCCATTCCCGGATTCAGTGATGGTTCTCACGTTGACGGACACGATGGCGTACGGCCGTGTCACGATGGACGGCACACCCAATCTCGCCGCGTACTCCCTGACCGGCCCCGGCGACCCGCTGTGGACGATCGCATTGCCCTCGAACCCGTTCGTCGTCTGGACCGTCGCCATCAATGAAACAATGTACCTCGTGTACGGCGACTATCAAGGCCAGACCTGGGTCGCCCCCCTCCTCGAGTGACCTCCCCGTGCCACGGGTGCCATGAGCCCGTGCCATGGGGACGGTTCTTCTGTCCCACCTTGTCAGACACCTATTTCCCCGAATCTCGACAACACTAGTACGTTGGATGTCCCAACCAGTACGTTGGATGTCCCAACCAGTACGTTGGATGTCCCAACCACACCTCTTGCCGTACTTCATCCACTGTGCGGAAATGTCAGATTCCCATGACATTTCCGCACACTGGTCCGTCTATGGAAACAAATGTTGCCCATGTGGGGGTTTGCGGGGCGTCAATCGGGGGATCCGGGCACCCAGAACCCCGCTTGGCGCCCCGCCGGGCCCCAGCGGGGCGTGAATCGGGGGATCCGCCATCAGTTATCATTAACACATGAGTGTTCCTCCTTCTGATCCGCAGAACCAACCCGGTCCGGGCCCCGACCCCTGGGCCCAATCCCCGTACTATGGACCGCCGCAGACGCCCCCCGGGTACCCACCGGCGCAGCCGTACGCCGTACCCCCGCAGTATCCCCAACAAGGGTACGGTCCTTACACCCAGCCAACTACGTACCCACAGGTGTACCCCCCAACCGGGTACCCACAGGCGTACCCTCCGAATCCATTCCCGTACCAACCGGGACACCCGTCGACTCCACCCAAGAAGCTCAACACTCGTACCATTCTCATCATCGTGGCCGTCGTCGTGGCGATTGCCCTTGTCACAGCCCTGATCGTGGTCCTTGTCAATCGCAATTCGCCCAGTTTCACCAATGGTTCGATCAACACTTCGTCCGCCTCGGTCGTGGAGGCGATCGACATCCCGAACCAGCCAGAATTGGGGACGCCCTGGAACGCCACCGACGGTGATCCCGGAGAGCAATTGGACTCGCAGTTCTTCGTCACGCCGTGCGGTGTGCTCGTCACAATGCTCACATCCGACTACAGCCATCAGGGCAATGGCGCCAACGCCAGACTTGTGGGGTACGACATCTCGACGGGTACGAAAGCGTGGAGTACGCCCCTCCAAAAAGTGTCAGGATTGAATGACCCGGCAGTGGGGTACTCATACTCCAACCCCACCGCGTACACTTCTTCCTGCACGATGGTGATCATGCTGATGGACATGGACTCCAGCAGTCGGACCAAGGTTGGACTGGCCGTCGATTTGTCCACGGGCCAGGCCTCTGTCATCGCCTCCAGTGAGGATATGTTGTCATGTTCCGCGGCTGGGACCCAGGTGGCCTGCTGGGACTACGACAACAAGATGACGATCTTCGATCCTGCCCGGGGCACCTCGAAAACCAAGATGTTGAGCGACGATGCGTCTGCGTATTCTCGCAGTGGTGGCATGGTCGTCGATGGACGGGTGTGGAGCGCGGACGGTTATCGCGACCCGGTCAGCGACAATGTGGTCTTCGGGTCGGACGTCTCAACCTCGAGGCTGAGCCAGGATCAGGACTGGGTTGTGTACATTGAGCCGTACAAGCCGGGGGGTTATCTTTCCGATGCCGCCATACGGGTACAGGGGCCTCTGGGCGCGTACAGTGGAAATCCCACATGTTCTATCATGGCGTGGGACACGGATGCTGACAAGGGGAGATGGGACAAACCGGCCTCACTGCCATGCAGTACCTATTACGACTGGACTGTGGCGGGATCCGCTCTGCTCGTCTCCGATGACCTGGAGGACAAGGTCTGGGCGTTCTCGATGGACGACGGGAGCCCCCTGTGGCAGAAGGACATCCGATTGTCCCACACCGCATGGGACCGTGCAAATGACTCTTTGGTAGCCAGGGGGTTGACCGACGATTATGCGATCGCCGTGGATGATTCCTATGAGCAGGAGATTGTGAGGATCGCGGATGGTACGACGATCACCGATCCCGCCTCACGGGGATCGACGATGACGTTGTCCCCGACGATGGCTTATGCCAACGAGTACGTGAGGGGCGGTATCCTTTTGTCGGCCTACTCCATGTCCGGCAATTCAGGCACCTCCGTGTGGAGTGTCAGTCTGCCTGGCGACGTCAGCGCGTACGACATGTGGACCTTCGCCACAGGTGGAACGATGTACGTTGTGTACAGCGAGTACGACGGCCCGACCTGGGTCGCCCCCCTGATCGAGTGACCAGAGTCGGGATCTCGTCCATTGCCGAGGCCTTGACCAACGCAACCAGACCCGAGCGTGCCTCATTCTCGCCTTAGCACGATCGGGTATGACCTGCGTAGAGGAATTCGCGGAATCTGGCTACACAACTCATCCGGATCGTGTCAGCGTACGACTCATGTACGATCGGGACTACTTGCGCACAGGAATCGGAGATCCAGTCCGCGGTTCACCCTGAAAGCATTGTCAGTACGTCATGTCCATTGACGGATGATGAGTGACAATAACGTACACCGAGACCACGATGGCCCACAGTATTGCCGCGACCAACGCCCCGATCCCTATCGACTTGGCCCGTAACGGCATCGGTTTCCTCCATGCGATCCACCCAATGAGCCCGACCACCGGGATGAGGAATCCCAGCACCGCGTACCACACACTCCTCGCGTCCTCGCGGGGGATTCCCTCGACAGAAGCGACGTCTCGCGGCGCAAAAGCCAGGACGAGCAGAGCAGGGAACAATACAAAATTTCCGATGTCTTGGAAGACGTACACCATCACGAAGAAGTGGAGGCTGGGCTGGGCCCACGGGCAATCAGCCCACCCCGGTCCACAGTCGTTGTAGGTATACACGACATCGAGACTCGGATACCCAACAAGTATCCAAGCCATGGCGAGGATGAGAAGTATCCTCCACGCCCGAATCAGTCCAAGCCGCCCACTTCGCACAATTGTGACAAGGATCACAGGCACGGCTAGAAACAGAAGGAGAGAACTCACCGTCAAACGGGAAATTCCCCGGAAACCTGAACCCACGAGAAGAAGATAGGGCACACACCCGATGGCGCAGAGTACGGCGAGAACAAGCCCAACCAGAAATCCGGCAGTCGCGAGCTTCTTGATCACAAGGACGAACACCCCGCAGGCAGCCAGCGACGCAATACCCAACGAGAGGAAGGTGATAGCTACCCAAGAGAAGTCATGGAAATAGTATTCGCAGGACTGCCAGGCGACGTTGATCCATCCCAGGGGAAAGACGTCGTAGTAATTGTTCGCGGCCCGGCAATCGAGACCGAGCGAACCAAAACCATCCATCGGCGCTTGACCCAGGCCTGGAAAAACCAGGCGTGACAAACCAAGGAACGCGCCGATGAAGAAGAGCGCCGCTGTGATACCCCTCCGTACTCTCACAGCCCAGGTCGTTTACAGATGGTGTACGTCAGGGGCTTGATCGTCGCAAAGAAGTCCGATCCCTTGTCATCGACGACGATGAAAGCGGGGAAGTTCTTGACCTCGATCCTCCAGATGGCCTCCATGCCCAGTTCGGGGTACTCCACCACCTCGACTTTCGTGATGCAGTCCTGCGCCAATTCAGCCGCGGGCCCGCCGATGGAACCCAGATAGAATCCGCCGTGCTTCTGGCATGCGTCGGTCACCTGCTGGGACCGGTTGCCCTTGGCGACCATGATCATCGAGCCGCCGGCGTCCTGGAACTGGTCGACGTAGGAGTCCATACGCCCGGCCGTGGTCGGGCCGAAAGAACCGGAAGCCATCCCCGGAGGGGTCTTCGCCGGGCCGGCGTAGTAAATCGGGTGGTCCTGGAAATACTCCGGCATGGGCTCGCCCGCGTCCAGACGTTCCTTGATCTTGGCGTGCGCGATGTCGCGGGCCACGATCATGGGCCCGTTCAAGGACAAACGAGTACGGACGGGGTACTTCGTCAGCTCGGCCAGAATTTCCGGCATGGGCCTGGTCAGATCGATCTCGACCACATCCCCGCCCAGTTCTTCCTCGGTCACATCGGGCAGGAAACGCCCCGGATCGGTGTCGAGCTCCTCGATGAACACCCCTTCCGGAGTGATCTTGCCCAGGCACTGCCGGTCGGCCGAGCAGGACACACAGATTGCCACCGGCAGCGACGCCCCATGCCTCGGCAGGCGCACCACACGTACGTCATGGCAGAAGTATTTGCCACCGAACTGGGCGCCGATCCCCAGATGGCGGGTCATCTCCAGCACCTTCTCCTCCATGTCCAGATCGCGGAACCCGTGTCCGGCGACTGACCCCTGGGTCGGCAGAGTGTCGAGGTACTTTGCGGAGGCGTACTTGGCCGTCTTCAGCGCGAACTCGGCCGAGGTGCCGCCGACGACGATGGCCAGGTGGTACGGCGGGCAGGCGGCTGTGCCCAGGGACGCCACCTTCTCCTCCAGGAAACGCATCAGTGAATCTTCATTCAACAATGCCTTGGTCTCCTGGTAGAGATAGCTCTTGTTGGCTGAGCCGCCGCCTTTGGCCATGAACAGGAATTTGTACGACAGGGCGTGGCTGGCCTCGGTGTCGGCGTACAACTCGATCTGCGCGGGCAGGTTCGTACCCGTGTTGACTTCCTCGAACATCGTCAGAGGCGCGTTTTGGGAATAGCGCAGGTTGAGGGTGGTGTAGGCGTTGTAGACCCCCAGGGAGAGGCTGCGCTCGTCGGGGTCGGGACCGTTGGTGAGGATGCGCGTACCCCTCTTGCCCATGATGATCGCCGTGCCCGTGTCCTGGCACATCGGCAACACCCCGCCCGCCGCGATCACAGCGTTTTTCAACAGATCGTAGGCGACAAACTTGTCATTGTTTGATGCTTCAGGGTCTTCGAGGATGGTACGCAGCTGGCTCAGGTGAGCCGTACGCAAATAAAAAGCAATGTCGTGGTAGGCGGTCTCAGCCAGCAGAGTGAGAACTGAGGGGTCCACTTCCAGAAAACTGCGACCATTGGCTTCTTCGATCAGACGTACTCCATCGGACGTCAATTTCTTGTAGACAGTGATATCCGCCGTTGTCGGGAGCATGTCACTGTATGAGAATTCAGGCATAGCCTTCCTTTCCTCCTAAGTGTGGATATTTGCCATTCTTCCACATTCACAGGCCAACAGAGCCATTCAATTTTCCCTATTCCTGGTCTCGCGTCGCTCAGATGTGCAAGGTTCGCGGGACAAGGCCAGCTAGACTGTTATCCATGTCGCTGCAAACTGAGGGCCCCCCATTGCCCGAGGAGGGCGCTTCCCGCCCGTCCATGATGCCGCGCGCCCTCACATTGTTGCTGGGCATGGCCGCCGTCGTCGTCGCGGCCCAGGGGATCCAACCCATCCGTTCCACCATCGCCGCCGCGTTCATGGCACTCAACATTGTCATCGTCGTGTGGCCGATCCAGCGCCGTCTCGCCAAGTACGTGCCGCGGTTCGTCGCGTCTATCGCCGCGGGGATCGTCGCCATCGCCGTACTGGTGGCACTCATCGCGTCTCTCGGATGGACCCTCGCCCGCCTCATCGCGGAACTGCCCAAGTATTCCGCGCAGTTCTACTCGCTGATCGACAAGATCAATGCCTTCGCCGACGCTCACAACATCCAGTACAACATCGTCTTGAGCAACGCCTTCGCCCAATTGAGGGCGATGAACCCATCGACCATCGTGTCCGCCCTGTCGGGGATCGCCTCATCCCTGACGGGTTTCCTCGGAGTGCTGTTCATGATCGTCATGATCCTGATCTTCATGGTCATCGACTCGACCGGTTTCTCCGAGCGCATGCAGCGTCTGGGCGAGCGGCACAACCCGACTCTGGCGTGGGCTCTCGGCTCTTTCGCCGTGGGTACGAGGAAGTACTGGGTTGTCACGACCGTCTTCGGTCTCATCGTCGCTGTGTGTAATCTGATCTTGTTGCTTGTTCTTGGGGTGCCACTGGCGACGATTTGGGCGATCTTCTCCTTCGTGACGAACTATATCCCCAACATTGGTTTCATCATCGGCATCGTACCGCCCGCCGTCATGGCACTCCTCGCGAACGACCCGCTCACAGCCCTGTGGGTGATCATCGGGTACATCGTGTTCAACACTGTCATCCAGACCTTCATCCAGCCGAAGTTCACCGGGGACGCCGTGGGCATCACCCCGACGGTCGCGATACTGTCGCTGTTGATCTGGGCGTACGTCCTGGGTCCGCTCGGTGCGATCCTCGCCATTCCGGCGACACTGTTGATGAAGACCCTGTTCATCGACATCGACCCCCACACCCGTTGGCTCAATGCTTTCATCGCGTCGAACCCCACCACCTCCGACCAGGATCCCATGCGCCTCTCGGACCTGCTGAACCGCGCCAAGAGAATCCGCCAGCTGACGCAGAAAGTCTCCAAACCCGGTGTCACCCCCGCCGAAGCCGAGGCGGCCCACCGCGAGCTGGCCGAACTGACCTACGAAGATTCCGACGACGACTAGGGACGACCAGGTCATCCTGCCGAAGGCAGGATCTCCCCCCGTACAGCGTTTCGATTCTCGTGCCCGATGGTCGTGGTGTGTACGTTCCACCCCTGTTTTTCCGTACAGGAGACGACCCTCGACAGTACGAATCACGGTCGATTGTTATGTTGAGGCCAAGGAGGTTGAGTCGCGACCCGGCGAGTACGCGATGGCGTCGATTTCCACCTTGGCACGCCCGGGGAGGGCGCCGACCTGGATGGTGCATCGGGCGGGGAGGGGCCGAACGTTGAAGTGGGCCGCGTACTCATCGTTGACATCACCGAAGTCGGCGATATCAGTCAGGTAGATCGTGGCCTTGACCACGTTGGCGAGGCTCAGCCCGGCGGCCATGAGGACCGCCTCAACGTTGGCGACGCACTGGGACATCTGGCCGGTGGCCTCTTGGGCCTCGATGAAGCCGGTCGCGGGATTGATCGGCAGTTGGCCGGAGATGTAGACGAAATCCCCCGCCCGTACTCCTTGGGAATAAGGACCGATTGACGCAGGAGACTTGTCGGTTGATATGGCGCTGATTGTCATGAATGCTCCCTCCACGAGCCGTATAGAGCTAAGCCCGGATCCACCGATTCATGCCTGCTGCGCGCTCGGATGGGGACGCGCAGCAGGCATGAATCGGCGG